>Ga0209553_1000302_pt1 | contig 25920 bp, 24 predicted proteins | sample LauGreFBDMM110DN_2_FD_188217 | JGI IMG/M metagenome (GOLD analysis project Ga0209553, IMG submission 188217) | Freshwater lake microbial communities from Lake Michigan, USA - Fa13.BD.MM110.DN (SPAdes) (version 2) | ecosystem: Environmental > Aquatic > Freshwater > Lake | place: Lake Michigan...
CGGTGGTGGCGGTGGTCGTCGCGGTCGCGATGACGCTCCAGCAAGCGCGCCTCCAGCCTGATTCAGCATTCGATATCTGCAGCGTTGAGTAACGAGTTGGAATCGCAGTACAAGAGTTCAAGTCAGCGAATCCGGAATCTTCCGGAATGAAAGACGAAGTAAACAGCCATGATGATCCATGACATCACCGCCAAGGCGGGAGCAAACAAGAAGCGCAAGCGCGTTGGACGCGGTGAAGGCTCCGGTATCGGTGGCACTTCGACTCGCGGACACAACGGTGCGAAGAGCCGCGCTGGTTGGACGAGCCGTCCTTCCTACGAAGGCGGTCAAACGCCCTTTGCTCGACGCTTCCCAAAGCGTGGATTCAAGAACACTGGTTTCCGCACGGACTACCACGTCGTCAATGTCAGCCAGATCGCTGACGTTGTTGATGCAGGAACGACGGTCGACCTCGCGCTCTGCGTGAAGCTCGGTCTCGTGAAGAACACGAAGTTGCCGCTGAAGGTGCTTGGTCATGGCGACATCGCCAAGAAGATCACCTTCGTTGCGTCAAAGTTCAGCGATACAGCCAAGTCCAAGATTGAAGCAGCAGGCGGCTCAGCGACATTGGTCGTAGGCAAAGCCAGTCAGTAAACAAGTAAGTAAGAGCTCGTCTGTCCCCTTGAGAACGCAGTCTTTGAGATCTCAATACGCATGATTCAAGCCTTCGCCAACATCTTTAGGATCCCCGACCTGCGCCGTCGCGTGTTCTTCACGCTCGGCATGTTGGCGATCTATCGCATCGGATTTTGGATCCCATTGCTTGGGGTAGATCAACAACAGTTGGCCCAGGCAGCGCAGAAGGCAACCCAAGGTGAGACGAGCGGCTTCGGTCGCATTCTCGAGTACGCATCGATCTTCTCTGGCGGCAGTTTGCAGCAGTCGACGATCTTCGGTCTCGGAATCATGCCGTACATCACGGCAGGTATTATTTTCCAACTATTGACGACCGTGCTTCCTGCGTTCCAGGAACTCCGCAAGGAAGGCGCGAGCGGCCAACAGAAGATTATGGAGTGGACGCGTTACGCGACCGTTGGTCTCTGCATTATGCAGGGATACATGTGGTTGCAGTACCTCGTGAGTTCGAATCTCGTCCAGCCGCAGTACCTGAATTCCACTGCGGGTATGTTCAACTTCTATCTCGCAGGCATCGTTGCGCTCACGGCAGGCAGCCTGTTCTTGATGTGGCTTGGCGAGCAAATCGACAAGCATGGCATCGGCAACGGCGTGTCACTGATTCTCACCGCAGGAATCTTGGCACGCATGCCAAGCGCACTGGATTGGGTCGTCAGCAACTTCGATCCATCGATTCAGGGTGAAGCCGGGAAGCTTGGTCCGATCGGACTGCTGCTCCTCATCGGTGGATTCCTCTTTGTCGTTGCTGGCGCAGTCGTGATTACGGTTGCGCAGCGTCGCATTCTGATTCAGCAAGCGAAGCACACGCGTGGACGCAAGGTGTTCGGCGGTCAACGCCATTACCTCCCGCTCCGCCTCAATCACGCGGGCGTTATGCCGATCGTGTTTGCGAGTTCGCTCATGGTCTTCCCTTCGTGGATCTTCGGCATGCTCGCGGATTCCGCGCGCTCGACTGGTGATGCGAATTGGTGGAGCTCGAGCACAGCGTTCCTGTCTTCGAACTTCGAGAACAGCGGATACCTCTATGTCCTTTGTGAGATCGCGATGATCTTCTTCTTCAGTTACTTCTGGACGACGGTGCAGTTCTCTCCAGATGAGATGGCGAAGCAGTTGAAGCAGCACGGCAGTTTCATTCCAGGTATTCGACCTGGTCCGTACACCGCTGAATATCTCGAGCAGGTCATGGAGCGCATCACATATGTGGGCGCAGGATTCCTTGCGGCTATCGCGATCATTCCAACCGTGGTTTCATCGGAGATGGGTATTCCGTTCAATGTCAGCCAGTTCCTTGGAGGAACAGGTCTGCTCATCGTTGTGAGTGTTGGTCTCGACTTGATTCAGCGAATCGAAGCGAACCTGCTCATGCGAAATTATTCTGGCTTCCTTTCCAAGGGTGTTGGGGACCGCGCACCGCGCGTCCGTAGCGCTAAGGGTTGAGTATTCAAACCGCACGACTGATTCACGACTGATTGAGGACGCGCAACGGCGCAAGACTGCATGCCTAAAGAAGACAAAATCACCCTTGACGCTGAAGTAACTGAAGCTCTCCCGGACGCAAAGTTCCGAGTGCGCCTTCAGAACGACCAGGAAATTCTGGCGTATGTCAGCGGCAAGATGAGAAAGTTCTTCATCCGAATTCTGCCAGGTGACCGTGTCACGATTGAGATGAGCCCGTACGACATGACCAAGGGTCGGATCATCTACCGATTCTGATTTCTCTCCGATTTTCCTGTTACGAACGCAAGCACAGTAAGAGGCCCACTATGAAGGTTCGATCCAGTATCAAGCGCCGCACCCAAGATTGTCAGATCGTTGTCCGCAAGGGCAAGCGATTTGTGATCAATAAGAAGAATCCCCGTTTGAAGCAACGCCAAGGTTGACCGTTGGTCAGCTTGAAGTTGATTCACACGTTTCTATCACCGACTTTTCCTGACTGAACTTCCGCACACGACAACTGCGCGGAACTGCACTGAACAAGGACTCCACCTATGCCCCGTATCGCCGGCATCGACATCCCAGAGAAGAAGAAGATTGCATTCTCACTCCCATACATCCATGGGATTGGACGCAAGACCGCACTCGACATTCTCAACAAGGTTGGGATCGATCCTGAACGTCGTACTAACGACCTCAAGGAAGCCGAGATCGCTGCGATCACTGCGATCGTCGATACGGAGTTCATCGTTGAGGGTGCGCTGCGACGCCAAGTCGCGCAAGACATCCAACGACTCAAGGACATCAAGTGCTGGCGTGGCGATCGTCATCGACGCAGCCTGCCAGTACACGGCCAGCGCACCCGTTCGAACGCGCGCACCCGTAAGGGTCGCAAGAAGACGGTCGCTGGTAAGAAGGGCGTGAAGGGCTAAAAGCCCCACGCCGATGGGCAAAGGGCATTTGCCCGGATGCCCGAAGCGGTAGACGAGTAGCAGTTTGTTTAGATAGACGATTCGACGAAAGCAACGACCATGGCAACGCCTGCAACATCAACATCCACGAAGAAGAGCAAGGTTCGAAAGTCCGTCGTGCGCGGAATCGTGCACATCAACGCGAGTTTCAACAACACGATTGTTGCCATCACCGACACCAACGGCGATGTGATCGCTCAAGACTCCGCAGGCACCGTTGGATTCAAGGGTGCACGCAAGTCGACTCCATTCGCGGCTTCCCGCGCATCGGAGAAGGCAGTGTCGAAGGCGAAGCGCATGGGTCTCAAGGAAGTGGAAGTTCGCGTGAAGGGTCCTGGTCCTGGTCGTGAGAGCGCAATCACTGCTCTCGCAGCGAACGGCATCAAGGTCACTGCGATCGAAGATCACACGGGTATCCCTCACAATGGTTGTCGTGCGCCGAAGAAGCGTCGCGTCTAAGGTTTGATTCGAGTTTCCTCAGTGCCGAAGTTTGTTTCTCAGCACTGTTTCGACTGATGTCTGAGCGTTAGGTTCGCTGCACAGAAGGCTCGCTGTCACCGCCCAGCAGGGTGGCACGCGCCGAGAGGCAACGAACGACCTTTTCAAGGTTCTGCTGGATTCTGGAGTTTCCCTATGCATGTTCGATGGCGCGGTCTTGAACTTCCGTCCCGAGTCGTCAAAGACTCGAAGAGCTATACGCAAAACTTCGGTCGGTTCATCATTGAACCGTTCGAGCCTGGCTTTGGTACGACCATCGGCAACAGCCTTCGTCGTGTCCTGCTCTCCTCGATTGAGGGCGCAGCGATCACCAAGGTTCGCATCACCGGTGTCGAGCATGAATTCTCCTCGCTCCCAGGCGTACTCGAAGATGTCACCGACATCATCCTGAACATCAAGGGTGTCGTTGTTTCGATGACTGGCGATGCAGAGACCAAGACGCTTCGCCTCGAAGCAACTGGTCCTGGCGATGTCACTGCAGATCTCATCGAGTGCGATTCGTCCGTTGAAATTCACAACCCCGAGAAGGTCATCGCGACCCTCACCGACAAGGTTGATTTCGGCGTCGAGTTCACCGTTGCGCGCGGTCGTGGCTACATGCCAGCGAGCGAGCAGTTCTCCAAGGGCGAGCAGCTCATTGGTGAAATCGAAATCGATGCGATCTTCTCGCCAGTGCAGCGCGTGCGCTTCCATTGCGAAGACACTCGCGTCGGTCAGAAGACAACCTATCAACGCCTTGTGATGGACATCTGGACCAACGGCACCGTCTCTCCTGAGATGGCACTCGTTGAAGCTAGCAAGATCCTGCGCAAGCATCTCAATCCATTCGTGCAGTTCGAAGACATCGGCAGCAGCGTTGTCTCCGAAGACGTTGCCTCGCAGAGCGCGACCGATGATGAGTTCATCCGCAAGCTGCAAATGCCAGTGAGCGAACTCGATCTTTCGGTTCGTGCACGCAACTGCCTCGAAACCGCACGCATCGAAACAATTGCTGAGCTCGTGTGCCGCACAGAAGACGATCTTCTCGGCGTCCGCAGCTTTGGTAAGACTTCGCTCAAGGAAGTTGAGGAGCAACTCGCTCACCTCGACCTTCACCTTGGAATGCAACTGCCTGAAGGTGTTCTCCCGTCCTGAGTGGATTGCGAGTTCTGCTCGCGACTGCTCGTCCGTTTGATCATGTGTTCTGACTGATTGACTTTTCGCCGTCATGAGAACGGCATTTAACGACTGAGGTAATCAACATGCGCCATCGTGTATTTGGTAGACAACTCTGTGTGAAAGCGGGCCACCGCCGCGCCATGTTGCGCAATTTGGCGGCTGGTCTCTTCGAGCACGGTCAGATTGAGACAACCTTTGCGAAGGCAAAGGCTGTGCAGCCATTCGTCGAGAAGCTCATTACTCTCGCGAAGGGCTCATCAGATCTCAACACGCGCCGACGCATCACAGCCACACTCACGGATCGCAAGATCCACGCGTGGGTTGCGGATCCGAGCGTGCCTGAGTCGAAGCGCACGAACGCATTCTTCGAAGTCGCCTCTGCAGACGACATCGAGTTCAACCGTTACGGTGAACTTCGCAAGGCACCACGCCTTGTGCAGCACATCTTGACGAAGGTCGCTCCATTGTTTGAAGGTCGCGCTGGTGGTTACACCCGCATCATCAAGCTTGACAAGCACCGCCTCGGCGACGGCACCGACCTTGTTCTCCTCCAATTTGTTGGCAAGGAAGATGGTCCACAGGTCAGCGGTCGTCGTTCGACTCGCCGTCAAACAGCGGATCGCCGCACCGCTTACGCGGCTGAACTTCGCAAGAAGGCAGCAGCACCAGCGGCAACAGAAGCAGCGCCCGCAGCACCAGCTGCTGACTGACCGTTCATCATGCATTCGAACGCGCGGCTGAGCATTGCTCTGCCGCGCGTTCATTTTTGCTCGCCGTTACACTCAGACCATGCTTGCTGAAATTGACGCGAAGGAACGCGCTGCGCTCGAATCCATCACCGCCCTCACGGACGCGGCGGCACTTGAAGCGTGGAAGTCAAAGTGGATTGGACCGCAGGGCGCGCTGCGTGACTTCATGGCGGCACTGAAGTCCGTGTCAAGGGACGAGAAGCCCGCTGTTGGCGCGCGCCTCAATCAATGCAAGGGAACGCTTGAGGCTGCGTACGAGTCGAGGAAGCTCACGCTCGGCGCCACGGTGAGTGGTCCGCAGATTGATGTGACAGAGCCAGCGGTGGAACTGCCGCAGGGATGCCGTCACGTGATCGCTCGCACGATCGAAGAGATCGTCGATGTCTTCTCACGGATGGGATTCGCAATCGCGGATGGCCCCGAGCTCGAAGATGAGTGGCACAACTTCAACGCACTCAATATTCCAGCCGATCATCCTGCGCGTGGACCAGCGGACAACTTTTATCTCGGTGGTGAAGCGGCGGGGAAGTTGCTGCTTCGCACGCAAACATCCACAGTGCAGATCCGCGCGATGGAGTCGCAGAAGCCGCCACTGAAGGTGATCGCGATCGGTCGTGTGTATCGCCCCGACACGCATGATGCGACACACTACTCAATGTTCCATCAAGTGGAAGGCCTCTACATCGATCGAGGCGTGTCGATGGTGGACTTGAAGACGACGCTCGTGCAGTTCGCGAAAGTTTTCTTCGGTCCCGAAGCCGAAGTGCGCATGCGCCCGAGTTTTTTCCCGTTCACCGAACCATCCGCAGAGCTCGACATGAAGATGAAGATCAAGGGCGAATGGAAGTGGGTCGAACTCGGCGGATGTGGCATGGTTGATCCAAATGTCCTCACTGCAGTGGGCATTGATCCTGAGGAATGGACAGGATTCGCATTCGGACTCGGCATCGAACGAATCGCGATGCGGAAGTATGGGATCACGGACATTCGATTGCTCTTCGAGAACGACGCGAGATTCCTGCGTCAGTTCGCTTAGAACCCGAGCACGAATGTTCGCCCTTCCCATGCAGGACTAGGGCGGTTTCCCTATTCGTCTTGGGTATCTGCGTAATCACAACTCGACCGTCGGTGGAACTCCGAAGTTGCAGCCATCGAGACTGCTCCTTTGGTATCTCCAACGAAGTCCCATCTATGTTTCAACCGAATGCACAGTGTCGCCCGCTTTCGAAGTGGCATCATCAACTCGGCGTTCGCCTCGCAATCGTCGGCGGTATTGCGGTCGCGCTCGTCGCATTCAGCGTCGGGTACGGAAGTTTTTTAGTTGCAGAGTCATCACTCATCGCAGCGCAGCAGGCCGCGCTCGGAGCGACACTTGAAGCACGTGCTGCAGGCGTCGAAGGTCATGCGCGATCGATGCGCGCACAGGTTGAGTCGATAGCATCGGAGCCGACCACGGTTCTCGCGATCGAGCGATTCACCGAAGGCTTCCTCGAACCAGCAGTGAACGCGGTGGCCTCGCGCGCCGAACTCATCGCACATCATGAGCGCGAACTCGCGAAGCGCTTCCGTGATGGTGGTGCGCCTTGGAACGGTGCAGCGGCAATTCTTCCAGCGAGTGATCGCGCAGCAGAATTGCAGGCTGAGTACATCTGCCGCAATCCCCATCCGATTGGATCGAAACTCTTGCTCGGTGAAGGCGCGGTAGGAACGCTGTATGGAACGGCGCATGCGCAATTGCATCCGCGATTTCACGGAGTGCTTGATCGCTTCAAGTACTACGACATCTTCCTCATCAACACAAATGGAGATGTCGTCTACAGCTGCTTTAAGGAAACAGATTTCGCGACGAATCTCACATCAGGCGCCTGGGCGAAGTCAGGTCTCGCCGTCACTGTTCGCGCGGCACTCGCCGCGACAAATCCCAACGCTGTCGCGAGCGACTACGCGCCCTATGCCCCGAGCTACAACGCTGCCGCAGGATTTATCGCCGCGCCTGTCTTCAAAGGCGGTGTCGTGATTGGCGCCGTTGCAGCGCAGGTTCCCATCGATCAGATGGATGCGATCTGCAATCTCGCGGCAGGCCTTGGCATCGGCGGTGACTGTGTGCTCGTTGGTGAAGATCGTTTCGCGCGTACGAACACTCGCCTCTCGAAGGATCCGACGGTGTTACTCGCAAAGCGTGAAGGTGACGCAGTCGACGGCGCGTTCGCTGGCAAAGAAACCTTTGGAACGCATGAGACGGAGAGCGCGCAATTCATCGCCGCTGCAATGCCATTTGATTATCTCGGGCATCCATGGGTCATCCTCGCAGAGGTTGATCGAGCGGAAGTGCTCGCACCAGTCCGTCAACTTGCTATCGCAAACATCACCGTTGGTGGAATTGCGGTGGTGGTTGTGACTGGTGTGCTTCTGTTGATCGGACAATGGATCTCCAAGCGCGCAGGCAGAGTTGTCGAGAGCCTCGGTCGAATCGAACGCGGAGATTTGAGCGTAAGGGTTGGCCTTGCGGGAGCGGATGAGCTTGCCTCGATTGGAGGGGCATTCGACCGATTTGTTGCTGCGCTCGGAGACTCGATCGCGGTCGTGCGCACAAGCGCAGTTGAGATTGAGAGCGGCGTCGATTCGCTGACGAGCACGAGCCACGCGCTTGCGGAAGTTGCATCAGAGCAAGCGTCAACGTTCGAAGAAATGACCGCATCTGTTGCAGAGCTCAGTGGCCGCACGCTGAAGGGATCCAATCGATCCACGCACGCGGCGACGGTTGCGGGAGAGGGTCTGACTGCGGCAGAGGTCGCTGGAGGTTCGATGTCACGCATGAGCGAAGCGCTCGGCGCCATCGAGAAGAGCTCCGCGGAAATCTCGCAGATCATTCGAGCGATTGATGAAATTGCATTCCAGACGAACTTGCTCGCGCTCAATGCTGCGGTTGAAGCTGCGCGTGCGGGTGATGCTGGCCGAGGATTCGCAGTTGTCGCGCAGGAAGTTCGCGCACTTGCGACACGATCAGGAGAAGCGGCTCGAAAAACTGCTGATCTTGTCGAGACGAGCAATGTCTGTGTGCGGCGAGGTGTTGCGATCGGCACCGAAGTTGGAAGCGCGCTCATGCAGATTGTCGCTGCTGCCAAAGATGTCGCGCAGACTGTCGATGTGATCGCGAGCGAGCAGCGCGAGCAAGCGGGAGGTATTCAGCAGATTGACAAGGCAATCTTCGCAGCATCCGAGCACACGCAGCAGTCCGCGGGGCAATCAGCGGAAGTTGCAGCCGCTGCGCAACGGGCGGCGAGTGAAGTCACGCAGTTGCGCGCTGCACTCGCGCGGTTTAGCGGCTGAGATCGAGCAGTACGCATCACTACAATCGTTGAGGCGCGTGACCAGTCGTGTTGCGCGCCTCAATGTGTGTTGCAGTGAGGGGGATGAAAGTTACGTCGTGTAGTCCGCGTTGAGGCGAACGTACTCTTCGGTAAGACCCGAGGTGAGGAACTCATCGGCGTTCGTGTCGCCCACTTCTCCGGTTGTTGCGCCAAGGTGAAGGATCATCGCGACATGCTCACCATTGAACGCAGCGCGGACTGCCTGCGCATCGCATACGACGGGTTGGCCTTGCGCGAAGATTTCAATCCCACCAACATACAAGCGCAACTCCGAAGGATCGAACCGCACTCCCGCACGACCGGCGGCTGCAACGATGCGTCCCCAGTTTGGATCACCACCTGTGACGGCGCATCGCACCAACAGGCTCTGCGCAACGGTCTTCGCAACCGTCGTCGCTTCTTCTTTCGTGCGCGCGCCTTCGACGCGAACAGACATCGAGCGCGTAAAGCCCTCGCCATCCGTCACGATCATGCGTGCAAGTTCCTGACAGACTTCGATGAGCGCAGTGCGGAGCAATTCCGGATCAACGCGACCAGCTTTCCCAGACGCGAATGCGAAGAGCGAGTCATTTGTGGACGTGTCGCCATCCACGCTGATGCGGTGGAAGGATTTGTCCGCAGCGTCGCGAAGCAGCATGTCCAACTCGCTCGCGGAGAGTTGCGCATCCGTGGTGACGACCGAAATCATCGTTGCCATGTTGGGATGAATCATTCCCGCTCCCTTCGCGACACCGCTGAGTCGAATGCGGATGTCGCCGATCTGAAGCACGCGAGTGGACATCTTCGGTCGCGTGTCCGTGGTCATGATCGCGCGCGCGTACGCTTCAAGTGAGCCCGCGTCGTCAGCCTCGCATGCGCACTTCGCGAGTGGCGCAAGCAGCGGGGCGATGCGATCCATCGGAAGTTGCGTGCCGATGACTCCGGTTGAATTCACCAGCACGCTCAGTGCGCTCACACCGAGTGCGTTGGCGATGGACTCCACGCAATCGATTGCATTCGATGCACCGAGCGAGCCCGTGGCTGCGTTGGCGCATCCTGAGTTGAGAAGCAAAGCGCTCGCGTGACCACGCGAATCCTTGAGATGCTGGCGCGACAATTGCACAGGCGCTGCGCAAAACAAGTTCGTCGTGAAGAGGGCCGCCGCCGTGGCGCCATCAGGCATGACGAGGAGTGCGAGATCGTCACGGCCGACCTTTTTGATTGCCGCTGCAGCGGTCGCTGCACGGAAGCCGCGTGGAAAGAGAAGTTCGCTCACTTACCATTCTCTTTCGGAAGCGCAACATCAAGCACCATCGCGATTTCATCACACGCCTGATTCTTCGGGCATTTCGCGCAGTCCTTCAGCACCTTTTCAGGAAGACTGTTCACGCTCACTTGGCGGAAACCAAACTTCACGAAATACTTTGGCGCACGTGTAAGGACGAAGACTTTCGGAATGTGGAGTCGACTCGTCCAGTCGATGAAGAACTCCATCATCTTTTGCCCGATGCCGTGGCCGATTGAATCTGGGGAAACGCCGAGCGAGCGAATCTCCGCAAGTTGCGGTGTGTAGACCCACAACGCACCGCACCCTACAACTTTGCCATCGCGCACCGCGACGCCAAACTCATTGATGCACTCAAGAATGTCTTCGCGCGAACGAGGAAGGTTTTCGCCCTCGGCAGCCCAGTGCTCGACGAGCGCAACGATGCCATCGAGGTCGTCCACACGCGCGCCACGAACACGAACGCCACCTGCGGGAGTTGTGAGCCGTCGCATACCCATGCGGGCGCGTCGACCTCCGAGAATTTCTGCGACGCGATTAGGCGCGGTGCCTCCAGCAACATCGCGCTTGCGCAGCGCACTGTCGACGGTGAGCGACGCATACACGTCCTGCCCGATATTCGGGCTGCTCTTCAACATCTGCTCAACGGTCATACCCTCGAGCGGCTTCGATTCTTTGATCGCGTCACGCACGATGCGTCCGACTGCATGATGCGCGTCGCGGAAGGGAACACCCTTGCCCACAAGATAGTCAGCAAGTTCCGTCGCGTTCGAATAGCCACCAATCGCCGCAGCGAGTGCGCGTTCGCGGTTGACCGTCATTCCCTCGACGACGCGCACAAGCATGCGCAGTGAGATCGACAGATGATCCATCGCATCGAACAAGGGTTCCTTGTCCTCTTGCAAATCTTTGTTGTACGCAAGCGGCAAGCCTTTGATTGTCGTGAGCATCGCGACGAGGTTGCCAATTTGTCGGCCCGCCTTGCCGCGAATGAGTTCGAGCGCGTCGGGGTTCTTCTTCTGTGGCATCAAACTTGAACCGCTCGTCACCTCGTCACTGAGCTCGATGAGTCCTGCTTCACTTGTCGTATAGAAGATGAGATCTTCTGCAAGTCGCGAAAGATGCACCGCACAGAGCGCGCATGCAGAGAGGCTCTCGACGACGAAGTCGCGGTCAGACACCGCATCAAGTGAATTCGAACTCGCGGAGTGGAAGCCGAGGCTCTCCGCAAGCGCAACGCGATCGATCGGATACGCAGTTCCAGCGAGTGCGCCCGAGCCAAGTGGGCACACAAGCGTGCGCCGTTCAGCGTCGGCGAATCGATCCGAATCGCGTGAGAGCATTTCAACATACGCCAAGCACCAGTGCGCGAACAGGATCGGTTGCGCACGCTGCATGTGCGTGTAGCCTGGAAACGGCGTTGCCTTCTCGCGCTCTGCAATGCACAGCAACGCATCGATCGCGTTCTCTATTTCATTGCGTCGCAACTGCAGCGCGCGCGCTGTCCACAACCGAAGATCAGTCGCGACTTGATCATTTCGCGATCGACCAGTGTGAAGCTTCTTTCCAAGGTCGCCCACACGCGCGACGAGTTCACGCTCGACCCATGAATGCACATCTTCATCGTCGGCAAGCGCGAGCGCATCAGGTTGAGTCTCGGCGTAAACACGCACTTCTTCAAGTGCTGCAAGCAAGCGTGGAAGTTCGTCGGAATTGAGCACGCCCGCTTTCGCGAGCGCCTTCGCCCATCCAACCGAACCAGTGAGATCCTCAGTGACGAGGACTCGGTCGAAGGGAAGTGAATCATTGAAGCGTCGGAACAGCGGATCTGCTTCGGTTTCAAATCGTCCTGCATAGAGCGTGCTCATCGTGCGTCTCCTCTTCGGTCCTCAGTGGGTTGCATTCACAACATCCATCGCCTTCAGTGCGCGGATACGGCTTGGCAGTGCGAAGAGTTTGATGAACCCCGTGGCATCCGCGTGGTCGTAGACCTCATCCTGTCCAAATGTGGCGAAGGAATGGCTGAAGAGTGAATGCGGACTTCGTCGACGCGCGGTCTGCGCGCTGCCCTTGTACACACGCACGACAACATCACCCGTCATGACTTGCGACATTGTGCTGAAGGCAGCCCAAATCGCTTCACGCAACGGCGTGTACCAGGTGCCGTTGTAGATGATCTTTGCAAAGTCGAGCGCGAGCTTCTCGCGATAGTGAAGTGTCTCGCGGTCGTACACCAATTGCTCAAGACCACGGAATGCTTCCGTGAGAATCGTGCCACCTGGAGTTTCATACACGCCACGGCTCTTCATGCCGACGAGTCGGTTCTCACAGATGTCCACGCGCCCCACGCCGTGACGACCACCGATGGCGTTGAGGGTGTGCATGAGCGCAACGCTTCCGAGCGACTTTCCATCGACAGAAACGGGCACTCCCTTCTCAAAGGAGACGAGCACATCTTGGAACTGATCTGGTGCTTGTTGTGGTGAGACGGTCAACATCCACACGTCTTCTGGTGGCGCATTCCATGGCTCTTCGAGTGCGCCGCCCTCGTGCGAAATGTGCCAGATGTTCGCATCGCGCGAGTAGATCTTCTCTGCGCTCGCTGCGCAGGGGATGTTGCGGGTCTTGAGGTACCCGAGCATTGCTTCGCGACTCTTGAGTTCGAAGTTCGGCATTCGCCATGGTGCAATCACAGTCAATTGCGGTGCGAGTGCGGCGTAGGTCGATTCGAATCGCACTTGATCGTTGCCCTTGCCGGTGCATCCGTGCGCGAGCGCATCGCAACCAGTGGCGAGCGCTGCTTCGACTTGCGCCTTCGCGATGATCGGTCGCGCGATCGATGTACCCATGAGGTAGCGGCCTTCATAGACAGCACCAGAGAGAGCCATGGGGAACGCGAAGTCATCGAGGAACTCGCGTTTGAGATCCACGATGATGCAGGAAGAAGCGCCGGAGCTCTTCGCCTTCTCTTCAATGCCATCGAGTTCGCGATCGCCTTGCCCAACATCCGCAACAGCAGCAACGACTTCGCACTCGTAGTTTTCGCGAAGCCACGGAATGATGCAGGAGGTGTCGAGTCCGCCGGAGTACGCGATGCAAATCTTCTTGGGGTTGGTCACTGGAGTGGCTTTCTACAAATCGTGCGAACGGGAATCGGTGAGTGTGGTGAAGGCTTAGCTCGCGTGCTTGTCGGCACCGAGCAATTGAAGGAGAAGCGCGTTCTGCGCGTGCATGCGGTTTTCCGCTTGATCGAAGACAACGGACTGCGGCGAGTCCATGACGCTGTCGAGAACTTCTTCGCCTCGATGCGCAGGAAGACAGTGCATGAACAGCGCGTTCTCACCCGCGAGTTTCATCGTTGCGTCCGTGACTTGGTATGGAAGCATCGAGGCTTTCTTCGCAGCACTGTCGGATTGCCCCATCGAGATCCACGCATCGGTGTAGACCGCATCGCATCCCGCGATCGCCTTCGCGTCGCTGGTGTAGGTGAAGCGAGCGCCGGTCGCGGACGCGAGTTCGGATGTTCGCGCGACCCATGCAGCATCAGGTCGACAATCCTCTGGTGTCGCGACAACCATCTGGCCGCCAAAGAGTGCGGTGAGTTGCATTAGGCTGTGGCAGACATTGTTGCCATCACCGAGCCACGCGAGTCGCATCGAGGAGAGATCAATCCCATGTTCTTCGAGTGTCAATGCATCCGCGAGGATCTGGCATGGATGATGTGCGTCGCAGAGTGCGTTGACGATGGGGACCTTCGTCCAGCGCTGCAGCTCCGTGAGTGTGTGGTGATGGAAGACTCGGCAGACGAGCGCGTCAGCCCAGCGTTCGAGGTTTCTGCCGTAATCCGCGATTGTTTCGCGTTGCCCAATGGGTGAGCCTTGGTGATCGAGATAAACGCAACTGCCGCCAAGTTTCGCGATACCGATTTCAAGCGAGACGCGCGTGCGGAGCGAAGGCTTCTCGAAGAGCAATACCACCGCGCGCTGCTTGAGAGCATCCGCAAACGGCGTGTAGTCGCGCTTCAATGTTTTCGCGAGATCAAGCGTCGTGCGAATCTCTTCGCGCGAAAGATCCGCGAGCGTGAGCACGCTTCGTCGCGCGAGTGAAGAGGATTGTGAAATGGAAATCATGGTCATGAGAGTCGTTCTCGAGTTAAAGGCGCGAACTCTGCGCTAGGCCTGTACCGCAACGCGCGTGACGATCCGCGTTCCTGAGTTGGCTGAAGAGAGGCGATCTTGCATCTTCCAACTTGCGATGCGCACCGGGCAACCCGCAGCGAGCGATGTTTCGAGTGCAGCGAGCACTTTGGCTGTCATGCCGCCGGAGATCGTGCCGTCCGCGATGAGTGCATCAATACTGACAGCATCGAGTTCTGCAATCACTGCACCAGTCGCGTCAAGCACGCCTGCGACATCGGTGAGCAGCAGAAGTTCGCTGGCATTCGCGATTCGCGCAATCGCGCTTGCTGCATCATCGGCGTTGACATTGAGTGGCGTGCCATCGCTCGATACACCGATGCTGTTGAGCACCGGCATGAAGCCGCCCGCGAGGAGCGTCGTGAGCACAGAGGGATCGCCATTCACAACTTCACCGACAAGACCAGCATCAAAAGGAAATCGGGTCGTCACGCGACATTGGCAGAGTCCGCCGTCGCCGAGCGACAGTCCCACCGCACGCGCGCCGAGCGATTGCAAGAGTCCGAGGAGTCGCTGATGGACACTGCCCGCAAGAACACTCACGAGATCATCGATGTGCTCTGCAGGCGTGATGCGAATGCCTTGGCGTTTTTCGCTTTGCAGTCCGAGTCGCGCGAATTGACGATCGACGGCTGCGCCTCCTCCATGCACAAGCACAACGCCGAGCCCACCCTCCGCACGAATCTCCTCGTGGAGCGCGAGCAAGGCTGTGAACGTTCCGTGAAACGTATCCGCGGAGTCAAGCAGTGCGCCGCCAATCTTTACGACGGTGAGTGTGCGATGCATGCGACCTCCTTCGTCGTGCTTGGTGCGAGCAACCCGGTGATCTGTGCGAAGCCGCAGTGGATGTTGAATGCTTGCAGCGCTTGTCCTGCAGCGCCCTTGAGCAGATTGTCAAGCGCGCTCTCGATGATGAGATGGCGACCTTCCGCGCTGATGCCGATGTCGCAGTAGTTCGTGCGTTCAACAGACGCGATCGAAGGCCACTGACCAGCGCGAAGCACGCGCACGAATGGTGCTTCGGCGTATGTACTTGTAAGGCACGCGCGGATATCCGCTTCCGTCACACCTTCATTGAGAAACAAGTGAATCGTTGAAAGGATGCCACGATCGAAGCAACCAAGGTGAGGCGTGAACACAGTCGCGATGCGTGCATGCTCCGTCATCTCTGGTCGATGGCGATGCTTCCACACGCCATAGGCTTGCATGCTGACTTCACAGAAGAGTGCCTTGATCTCCGCTTTGCGACCTGCGCCAGAAACGCCCGAGGTGCTGTCAACAATCGCGCCTCGATCGAGGTCGATGAGTCCAGCGTCGACGAGCGGACGCGTGGGGAGAATGACGGAGGTTGGGTAGCAGCCAGGAATCGCGAGGAGATTCGTGAGTGGGATTGCGTCGGCAGCAAGTTCAGGGAGCGCGTAGACCGCAGTGCGAAGAAGCTCTGCGTGCTCGTGCTTGAATCCGTACGCGCGCTCGAACACAGCGGTGTTAGAGAGTCGAAACGCTGCAGAAAGATCCACAACCAACTTGCCGCTTGCGATGAGTTGCGGCACGAGTTCGTGACTTGTTTCGTGCGGTGTGGCGAGGAAGACTGTGTCGACGTCGCTCTGCAGCAGTTCTGCTGCGTCGAGTGGTCGAACGCAGAGTTCTGTGCATCCTTCGAGTCGCGGGAAGAGATCAGCCAAGCGCTGCGCTGGTTCGTCGGCACGGCGCGCAGATCCGTAGATCGCCGCGATTTCTACTCGTGGGTGTGCAAGCAGCAGCGCGCAGAGTTCGGATCCCGCGTAGCCAGTTGCGCCAACAACGGCCACACGGCGCGTTTGTGCGCGCGTTGCGTCGAGAGAGAAGGTAGAGATTGAGCCGCGTGTGTGCATCGGTAGAAGGGAAGAGAGTTAAGGTCAGTCAATGTTCGCGATAGCGCGAAGTTTTTTGGCGATCCGTTGCGCTGCGGCTTCAGAGCGCGCGGCGATGAAGATCGTGTCGTCACCAGCGATGGTGCCGAGCGCGCCGTCAAGTTGTCCGGCATCGATTTCGATCGCAAGTGCGTTGCCGTGGCCGCTCGGCGTGTGCAGGACGACAAGCGTTCCGCCGACATCGACGCCGACTAGCTCCCGTCGAATCGCTGCAGTCAGTCGAGCTTCTGCTGAGGGCGCAGTCGCTTCGGTCGAAGGGAGTTGATATCCCTCAGGACCGCGAAGAATGCCGAGCTCACGAAGATCGCGCGAAAGTGTTGGCTGCGTTGCTTCGATGCCGGCATCTCGCAGTCGATCCTGCAATTCCACATGCGTGCGAAGGCCATCGCCTGCGACGAGTTTGCGGATGATGGATTGGCGACGAAGTTTCATGGGAGGAAATAGGGAACTGAACGGACAAAGCCGGCAGCGGCTCTCGAAACACAACCCCTCAGGCGCAGAATGTATTCAGGCGATCCGTCGCCAATGCATGATTATGCATCAAAATGCATAAATGTCAAGCCCGGGCGAGAAAAATTTTCAGCGCGTTCGCCACAGAACGCACAACGCGCCCGGTTGAGGGCGCGTTGTGGAAATGTCTTCATGTTGCGCGGGGCACCGTACTGCATGCTGCAGCGCTAGCGCGCGGCATCATTCGTCGTCGTCGTCATCGTCTTCCATCTCATCCATCATCTCGGGGACGCTGGGGAGAATTGGCTTGCCTTCCGCGATCATCTTGCGCTTCCACGCTTCGATTTTCTGACGCTCAGGCACCATGACCATCGTGAGTCGACGGCCGTTCAGGCGTGGCGCCATCTCGACCTTCGCGAGATCAGCGAGGGACGTGATGATGTCATCCATGCGATCTTCACCCTTGTGACGATGCGCCATTTCGCGGCCGCGGAAGTTCTGGACGATTTGCACGCGATGACCTTCGATAAGGAATCGACGCGCTTGTGCGACGCGGATGCCAACATCGTGCGGATCAATTTTCATCGAGCGACCGAGACGAACTTCCTTCATCTCGGAGACTTTGTTGCGAACCTTGTTCGCGCGCTCTTTCTTTGCACTCTCGTACTTGAAGCGACCGTAGTCCATCATCTTCACGACGGGCGGTCGGCTATCTGCAGCGATCTCAACGAGATCGAGTCCCTTCTCTTGCGCCATCTTTCGCGCTTCATCGAGTTCGATGACGCCAATCATCTCTCCTGCATCGTCAATGAGACGAATGGGAGTGATGCGGATGCGGTCGTTGATGCGGGGACCGAAATCGCGTGAGTCTGGACGGTGTCCCCCCATGGGTCTGCGTGGCGGATAAATAGGTGCGTTCCTTCTGTTACGAGCCGGTGAAACTGTGCAGTGTGAGTTACGAGAAATGCGACGAGCAGAATGTTCTGCAGAGCGCCGCGACAAGAGACTGATTGGCTTGCTCAACAACTGATGCGCCGCTTGAATCAAGCGTGCTCACGCGTGGCATGGCAACCATGAGGACACGTCCGGTGAGGACGGTGATCATGAGGAAATGCGCGCGGAGGAGTTAAGCATGAGCCTGAAACATAGCATCTAAACAGGGGTGGGGGAAGCCCAACCGAAGGGGAGTTCACCGACTTCTCCCCGACTTTTTGCAAAAACATCTCGGTCAGGGCTTTGAGAACCCCGCTTGCACGGTTCCGGGTGCTCCACTGAGCAACCGCTGTTCCGCTTCGCGAGCCACACCCTCGACAAACGCAGCGAATGGAATCTCTCCCAGATTCGCTTCGATGCCTCGCGCCCGCACGCTGACGACGCGGTTTTCAGCGTCGCGCGGTCCCACGACCGCCATGTACGGGATCTTCGATTCTGCAGCGACTTTGATTTTCGCCTGCACGCGCTCGTTCGCGTGATCGACAGTCGCGCGCACGCCTCTGTCCTTGAGCGCGCGGACGAGCTCGTTCGCGTAGTCCGCGCTCTTCTCGGAAATCGGAAGGACGCGCACTTGTTCAGGCGAGAGCCAGAGTGGGAAGGCGCCTGCGAAGTGTTCGATGAGCACGCCGACAAAGCGTTCCATCGAACCAAACGGTGCGCGGTGAATCATCACTGGTCGATGCGACTTGTTGTCCGCACCGACGTAACTGAGATCGAAACGAATGGGCAAGTTGTAATCCACTTGCACCGTGCCGAGTTGCCAACTGCGTCCGATGACATCCTTCACAACGAAGTCAATCTTCGGTCCGTAGAACGCAGCCTCGCCAGGCTCTTCGCTATAGGGAACACCGAGTGTTGCTGCAGCATTGCGGCACGCAGCTTCCGCCTTGTCCCAGTTCGCGCTTTCACCAACATACTTCGTGCTATCTGGATCTCGCAGTCCAACACGAACGCGATAGTCGTTGATGCCGAGCGTGCCGAAGATCAGCTTCACGATCGAAAGGCATCCGAGCACTTCTTCATCGATCTGATCTTCGCGCACGAAGAGATGCGCATCATCTTGGGTGAATCCACGCACGCGTGTCATGCCACCGATTTCGCCCGATTGCTCCCACCGATAGACAGTGCCAAACTCCGCGAGTCGCACAGGCAGATCGCGGTAACTGCGCGGTTCACTCGCGTAAATGCGAATGTGGTGCGGGCAATTCATCGGCTTGAGCATGTACCCGTCGACTTCGCCGCTCGCCATCCGGTTCGACAATTCGCCACAGGTGCAGCCTTCTGCAGCGAGCTTCGCCATCGCATCGTGTTCGATGATTGGCGGATACTGACTCTCGCGGTAGTAGGGGAAGTGGCCGCTGGTGCGATACAGATCGAGCTTACCGATGTGGGGCGTGAAGACTTGGAAGTAGCCTTGTCGGCGAAGTTCAGTGCCGATGAAGTTCTGCAACTCATTGCGCACGATGCCGCCGTTGGGAGTCCAAAGCACAAGGCCAGGTCCAACCATCTCGTCGATATGAAAGAGTCTGAGTTGCTTGCCGAGAAGTCGGTGGTCACGCTTCTTCGCTTCCTCGGATTGTTTCGTGAACTGCTCGAGCTCCTCCTTCGTCGCAAACGCGGTGCCGTACACACGCGTCAGGCGATCGGACTTTTCATCGCCCTTCCAATAGCTCGACGCAAGCGAGAGCACTTTGAATGCGCCAATCTTTCCGGTGGTGGGCACATGCGGACCACGGCAGAGATCTTCCCAATCTGATCCAGGCGTTCCAGTCGCGTACCACGAGAGTGCAGTGGAACCTGCATCGGCGGCGCGTTGTGCGTTGTCGAGTTTGTACTTCGAACCTTCGCGCGCGAGCTTCTCCATGCCCTGCGCGAGCGGGAGGTCGTAGCGTGTGAATGGGCGGTTTTCCCCGATGATTTTCGTCATCTCCGCTTCGACGCGTTCGAAGTCGTCGGTTGACATTGCCTTCCCCTCGGGGAATGCCATGTCGTAATAGAAGTTTGTTTCGAGCGGTGGACCGTAGACGAGTTGCACGCCTGGGAAGAGTCGCGTGATCGCTTCCGCCATGACGTGCGCGCATGAATGGCGCAAGAGGTAGAGCGACTCGGTGCTGATGGATCCGTCGCGATTCTTCGCCGTCACAACTTCGAGTTTCGCGTCCGCGTGGATGCGATGCGCGAGGTCGACGAGCTCGCCGTTCACCTTCGCGCCGAGCGCGGCTTTCGCGAGGCCTGCGCCGATTGCGAGAGCGACCTCGCCAGCGGTTGGCGGGGTTTCAAAGTCCTTTGTCGTTCCGTCTTTGAGTGTGATGCGCACCATGACGCAAGTGTATAGGCGTCGATTAGGGAGTGGTACTCGTGTCGTCGAACAAAGGGGATTGGTCGACGAACTCGGGTGGTTCATCGAGCAAGTGCCTGATTTCCTCGGCAAATTCCTCGAGGTTACGGAATCCGTGGTACTCGCTTGCGAAGCGAACATACGCGATCTTGTCGAGGGCGCGCAGCTTTTTCGCGACGCGCTTGCCGACCTCGTCGCTCTTCACTTCGCGATCGAACTCTGCATGCAACTCATCATCGACCTCTTGCGCGAGGTGCAGTTTCGCCGCCTCAGGCACAGGGCGCTTGCCGCAAGCGGCTTGGATACCGCGCATGATGTTTTCAATCTCGAAGGGAACGCAGGTGCCATCGCGTTTCACAACCACTAATCGCGCGGTACGTTCAAGGCGCTCGTAGGTTGTGAAGCGTTTCGCGCAGCGATTGCACTCGCGCCGTCGACGCACCACAGCACCATCATCAGAAGGGCGGCTGTCAATGACCTTGTCGTCGTCTGCTTTGCATGCGGGACACTGCATAGCGGGTCCTCTGTGGCGAAGGTGATTGTCGAGTGACTATCCCTTGATGATCGGATCGATGGCCTCAAAGTAGATGCGCAAGTAGGCGTCGCCGCTTGCGTCGAAGTGCTCGACCTTGATTGGAATATCTCGCTCTTCGGTGAGCTCGAACGCGAAGCTGTCATCAAAGATGCCTTCATCGCTCGTGCGATCAAAGTGATTGAGCACGACGCGGTCATCAAACGTGACGCGCGCTGCATCACGAGTTTCGACATGGATGCGGTACTTGCCAGGGATGAAGTGGAGCGTGGTGTCCGCGATCATGCCCCAGCCATCCGCAGGAAGCGCGAGCTTCTTTACATCGGGGTCATCGATCGCCTGCTGTGGCGCTCGGTTTCCGTAGTCGAAGAGCAACTCACGCAGAACGAACACGGCCTCTTGTTGGGCTGCAAGTGCTTGAAATGCAGCATTTTCCTTCACAGGATTGATTGCGCCTGCCCCTGCATCAAGGGCGAAGAAGCGCGTGCGCCATTCAGCCGGAGCGAGAAGATCCGTGTATCGCACCTTCACCCTATTGATCGCGCGAATTTGCATGATGTAAGGAGTGACGAAGCCCGGAGGATCCGCCGCAACCTCTGCACCTTTGTCATCCCTTGCAACGCCGACGAAGAGCGGTCCGCGGCCGAGGACATCAGCGCCAGTCATTTTCGGGAATCCATACAGACCGTACTGCGCACGATTCTGTGATTGATTGAGTCGCACAACCACTGGCCGATCCCACGGATAAGGTCCGCGATCGAGCATCACGATGTGCTCGCGTCCACGCAACTTGTCGCGGAGTCCAACTGCGTCGCGTTCGCCGGGCAGCGAGGCGAGCAGTTGGTCGATCACGTCCGTGGGCTGCGCGGATGACGCGGTGCTCGCGTCACCTTGCGTCGTGTTGCTGGTCTGCTCTTCCACAACCTCAGCGGCACATTCGGTGAATGTGTTGTGACCGAGGAATGTGTTCGTCGCGCCGATGAGCACGATTGCTTGGTCTTCCTTCGTGAAACGATTTGACTGAATGCGATTGTCTTTCGTCTCGACGCCATTCACGGCGGCCCAAGGAAGTTTCGCGAGCGCTGCATCCTCATCCATCCAGAACGCGACGCCTTGTGGCTCGAGGGAGAATTCGTTGTCCTCGATGCGGGTGCCTTGCGCATGCTCCATCGCGATTCCGCCGCGCTCTCGCCCATTACCTGCGCCGCCGTTGCCTTCGAAAGTGTTCAGTGCAATGTGCGTGTTGCGCGAGTAACCCCCCCAAATCCCGCAGAAACCGTTGCCTTCGAAGCGATTCTTGAGCACTTGGTTGCCGAAGCTGAATGTGATTTCCAAACCGTGCGCTGCGGCGAAGGACAAGTCGTTCGCGACGATCTTGTTCTCATTGCAGCCTTGTCCGCGGTACCACGTGTTGAGTCCATTTGCATCAAGTGTGGAAGCGGGGCAAGGGCTTTCGCCAAGTGCTTCACGCCCTGCAAATCCGAAGATGCCGTCGCCGGAGTGCGTGCAACTATTCAACGCAATGATGTTGTTGGAGCATTGTTCGAACAGCAGAATTCCAGCAGAGTCTTGCCCGCGCGAATAGACGCCGTTGGAGTAGCCACGGATGCAGAAGTCGAAACTGTTTCGCGCAATCGTGTTGGAACTGCTGCGCCACATTGCGAGACCCCACCCAGAGAGGAAGGAGCAATCGTTGTCGTAGACCTTCGATCCGTTCACACGAGCGAGCAAGATGCCGTTCTGTGTGTTGTGATTCTTGACGCGGCGAATCGTGATGTTCTTCGCGTTCGAGATCGACACGCCCGCGCCGTGTTGTTGCGCCCACTCGCCCTTATCGTTCTCGTGAGGGAAGAGCCAATCTGAGCCAGCTTCTTTCCATGGCTTCGATTTCAGGAGTTGCGCGTAGTTGTCGCTCGTGTCGAAATCTTCAAGCACGAGTCCATCGCAACCGTCGCCTTGGATCGCGACTTTGAACCCTTTGATTTTTCCATTACGAAGCGTCACATTCTTTCCCGTCACGACGATACCGATGCCCGTCAAGCGCTCTGACCGATTCGCACCACCGAGAAGGAGACCGCCATCGAAGTCGACGATGATGGGCTTTCCTTCGGGATTGCCGTGGATATGCAGGATTCCATTACCATCCGCATCGAGAAGTACGCCGATGAGCGGGCGCACGATGCAACTCTCGGTCACGATCGTGTTGTCTTCCGTGATGACAACGGTCTTCGGAGCACTCGTCGGCGGAACTTGCGCGAGTGCTGGCTGCAAAGTCGCGAAGGTCGCGATCGCCACGAACAAGAAGCACTCGCGGGAAAGAACGAATCGGGGTTCAACAGTTGGCATTCGGTAGTGTCTCGAAACAGGAGCACTCGGTCAGCGCGAGCGAGGGATTCCTCGGGTGAGGAAATGTCGTGTGCGAAAGAGTCACGGGGAACGAGTGAAGAAGTCAGTGCGCGGCAGTGGTGCGGACTCAGACTTCCTCAATCTCCGTCACCTTTTTCTCTGCGAGCTCATCAATGCGCTCGCAGTACTTCTTTGTCATCTCGTCGACTTCTTCCTTGGACTTCTTCGCAGCGTCTTCAGGGATGGCATTCTTCTTGTCCGCGATGAGACCTTCGATGGCCTTGTTGCAGTCGCGTCGTTCGTTACGAATCGCGATCTTCGATTCTTCCGCCAACTTCTTCACTTGCACGACGAGTTGCTTGCGTCGATCGGAAGAGGGCGCAGGGATGCTGACACGGATCGCGTTTCCTTCAACTTGTGCGCGCGCTCCGACGCCCGCAGCTTCGATCGCCTTCACGATCTCATTCTTCGAACTAGGATCGAACGGCTTCACCATGAGTTGCGTCGCATCGGCAACATTGACGATCGCGAGTTCTCGCAAGTCCGTATGGGAGCCGTAGTACTCGACTTTCACATACTCAAGCAGGGCTGTTGTCGCGCGACCTGTACGCATTCCTCGGAATTCCTTCTGCAGGTAATCCGAAGTTTTTTGCATGAGGTCGTCGGTTTCGAGGATGAGCGTGTCGATGTCCATAGGAACGAGAAGAATACCGCGCTACGTGTGCGCCGTTTCAGCGAAGCGCCGGTCAAATCAGGCTTTTGTGACGAGAGTTCCGATGCGTTCACCGCTCACGACGCGACGGATATTGCCGGCGACGCGGTAGTCGAAGACGCACACAGGAAGGTCGTGTTCCATGCACATCGTCAACGCGGTGAGATCCATGACGCCAAGCTTCTTCTCGATCGCTTCCGCGAAAGTGAGGGTGTCGAAGCGCTTCGCGGAGGGATCCTTGTGCGGATCTGCGGAGTAGATGCCGTCAACCTTGGTCGCTTTGAGCAGCATGCTCGCGTTGAGTTCGATGGCGCGAAGCGAAGCGCAGGTATCGGTGGTGAAGAAGGGGTTTCCAGTTCCTGCAACAAGGACGACGACGCGTCCCTTCTCAAGATGCCGAACCGCGCGCGCGCGAATGAACGGCTCGGCAACAGCGGGGACATTGATCGCGCTCATGATTCGCGCTGGTCGCCCGAGCCCTTCGATGACTTCCTTCAGCGCCATTCCGTTCATGACGGTCGCGAGCATGCCCATGTAATCCGCGGTGGATTGATGAATCGTTCCACCCGCAGCTAGTCGAGCGCCGCGAACGATGTTGCCGCCTCCGACGACGACTGCAATCTCGCCGCCGAGGTCTGCCGCCGAGACAATTTCCCCCGCGATGACTTTCAACTCTTCGGTGCTAATACCGAGTTGCCCCGGCTGCGCCAAACTCTCACCAGAGATCTTGAGAAGGATGCGATTTTTGGGGCGGCTCATCGGCATGGCGGGATCTCGGGAACTCTCAGAAGAGTGAGGGAAGATGGACGCAGCGCTTGGTGCGCGGCTGAAGTACATTCTCCGCGAAATCTCGCTCATTTGCATCGATGCAGGCGTGCACTTTGAGAGGGATATCGTAAGAACAGGTGGGCTCGCCGACTGGAAGTCCCCAATCGGTCACGACCCGGCCAGCCGCGCAGGGATTTCATGCAACTTCCCGCAAGCCCAACTCCGCCACCGACGCCCCTGACGAGAGGCAAGGCTGTTCGCGTCGTGACGCTGCAAGGAGAGCGGAAGCGATATGCGCGTGAGTACTGGGTGCACCTGCTTCTCTTTGCATTCGCGGTGTCGATTGTTGTGCACATCATGATGATGCTCTCGCTGTGGTGGTATCGCGAACCTGCGGTTGAAGCGCGATATTCCGAGCCCGTTGAATTCAATCTCGCCGAAGCGCAAGAGCCTGTGCAGCCGACGGAGGATGTTGAACTTCCGGACCCTTCGCCGCTCGCAGCGGGCGAAATCATGCCGGACCCTGATGAGATTCCTGCGCTGAGTGCGGATCTCGCGAGCAGTGATCCGACACAGAATAGTTTTGGGATGCTTGAGGCGCCAGGTCCCGGCGGCATCGTTGGTGCCGGCGGACCTGGTCAAGGCATCGGCATTGGAAGTGGTCGCGGCGGCGGTGGAACAAGTTTCTTTGGCGTTGGCGGTCGCGGCGCGCGATTCGCATTTATCGTCGATGTTTCAGGTTCGATGCAGGCCGACGATCGCTTCGTCGTTGCGCTGAACGAGTTGAAGCGTTCCGTCGCGGCGCTCCCGGACTTCGCAAGTTTCTACGTCATTCTTTTCTCCGATGACAAGCGGGTGCCTGATTGGCAAGAGACGTGGACGCGCGCGACGCGAGGCAATGTGCTTCGACTCAAGCGTTGGATTGAAGAGCAAGCCGCGGGCGGCAGCACATTTCCGATGACCTCGTTCGAGCGACTTGCTGAGCTTTCGGCATCTGCGGATGTCGTGTTTTTCCTCACGGATGGTGAGATTCCACCTGGCGCGCCGGATGAAATCACTCGCCTCAATCATAAGCAGCGGCGCGCGTCGATCATCAACACGATTTGCTTTGGCTCGGATGTTGGTCGGTTGGCGCTCGAACAGATCGCGCGTGAAAACGAAGGCGTCTTTCGATTCGTGCCTGTCACTGGCGGAGTTCGTATCACCATTCCAGCGTCGCCCTGATTGATGTCTTCGTCACGCTCTCTGCTCATGCGAATTCCCCGTTCATCTTCACTACGAACACTCGTGCTCAGCGTCGCTGCGACACTCAGCAGCATTGCGCCAGTCGTGCTTGCTGAGGTGCATGTCGAACGTCGAGGCGGGTTGCCCGCGCTTGATGGCGCAGCGGCGATTGTTGAAGAGTCTGGATTGCGCATCAAGGGCGCGGATGGAGTCGATCAGTTCGCGCGTTGGGATGAAGTGCGAACGGTGAGCGGAACGACCGCGCCAGGAAACATCGATGCGCAGTTGAAATTCGGCGAGAGTGTGTGGCGCGCACGCACTCGACTGT
>Ga0209553_1000303_pt1 | contig 25919 bp, 13 predicted proteins | sample LauGreFBDMM110DN_2_FD_188217 | JGI IMG/M metagenome (GOLD analysis project Ga0209553, IMG submission 188217) | Freshwater lake microbial communities from Lake Michigan, USA - Fa13.BD.MM110.DN (SPAdes) (version 2) | ecosystem: Environmental > Aquatic > Freshwater > Lake | place: Lake Michigan...
ATGTTGTGAGTGTCGCACATGTGAACGAAATCGACTCAAACCAAAGCAACAACACCGCGGCGGCAACCACAGTTTTTAGACGCTCAGTGGACATCCAAGTCACTAAGACGGCCACCCCAGGGCCTGTCATTGCGGGAAGTGGCGTCGGTAACCTTGTTTACGTTGTCACAGCAAGGAACACTGGACCATCCAATGCGACCGGAGTTGTCGTCGCTGAATTTAGTATCCTTGCAGCAAATCTGCCTGCCGGTGTCACGTTCGTGTCCGCCACTGGTAGTAGTGGGTCTACATTCAATGCGCTGACTGGCTTCTGGACAATTGGTAACATTGCACGTAACGCCTCGGCGACACTCACCGTCACATTGAGTGTCGGCGCTTCAGCTTCCGATACCCTAACGATTGCCAATAAGGCAGAGCTTTTGGCTGTAACGGAGACGGACTCTAACCCGCAAAATAACTGGCAGACAGTGATTACCGAGGTGGATCGCCGCGTTGATATTGTCGTTACAAAGACAGCCGCACCGGCGATAGTTGTCGCGGGGAGTGGCATTGGCAATCTGGTTTACACTGTCAACGCACGAAACGCCGGAAGCTCCGATGCCACCGGTGTCACTATTGCTGACCTCGGTATTTTGGCGGCAAGTCTGCCCTCAGGTGTGTCGTTTATTTCGGCTGTGAGCAGCGAAGGAGCCGAGTTTAACAACTCAACGGGCATCTGGAGTATCGGAAGTTTAGCTGCCGGTGCTTCGCGGACGCTACTAATCACGCTCACGGTCGGTAGCACTGTCTTAGACGGTCTGACTATCATCAACACCGCCACCGTGGCGACCGTGACTGAAACAGAAACGAACATCCGGAACAATACCGCGTCTGTAAGCACAACTGCGCTCGGGCACATCGATCTGGTTGTGGTCAAGACAGGCACCCCCAATCCCGTCATGTCTCCGGGACTTCTCACGTACACCGTTCGCGTCACGAACGTGGGCACCGCCCGCGCGACGGGTGCCGTCCTCACCGATAATCTTGGCCCCGGTATGACATTTTTGTCTGGAGCATCCACGCAGGGAGTGGTGACGTATGCTGACGGGATCGTGACCACCACTATTGGTACGATCAATTCCGGAGCTACTGTGACACTCACGCTAGATGCCCGTGTCAACGTAGCATTGGCCGGCACGCTGGTGAATACCGCGTCCGCCATGGCTGACCAAACTGACCCAAATTTGCAGGACAACACCAGCACAATTGAGACTCAAGCGTTACTCTCACCAGTCTCCGTGAGCGGTGTTGTATTTCAAGATTTGAATAGCAACGGACTCAAGAATTCCGGTGAACGCTCGCTCCCAAATGTTCCAATTGTGCTGTTCGGAACCGACGTCAACGGCGCAGCTGTGAATCTCCCATCGCTGACAGATTTGAACGGTGCCTATTCATTTGTGGATCTCGAGCCGGGTTATTATAGCGTCTACGAGATTCAGCCAGCCGCCCTGCTTGACGGTAAAGAGATTGCTGGCACAGGAGCAACTGGTACCGTAGCCAAAAACGCTTTCCTGAATCTCAGCTTGAATCCAGGGGTCAATGCAACGGGATTCAACTTTACCGAAGGCCCTGAGGATACGTCGTTGCGTCCTTTTTTCGCTTCCAGTCAGAATGTTAGACAAACCCAGATTGTGGCTTTGCCGGCGCTGGGTTATGGAAGTCTGAGCGGGATGGTCGCGATTGATTCTAACCGTAACAGTGTCCTCGATAATGGTGACATCGGCCTTCCAGGTGTGATTGTGACGCTGGCGGGAAATGATGCTGCCGGGACCCCGTTGCTAATTCATCAATCCACGGATTCGCTTGGCAGATATGCATTCGTTGATCTGCCCAACGGGCAGTACAGCATTCGTGAAGTGCAACCGAAGGGCAAGATAGACGGCCCCGAGCAGGTGGGCACAATTTTACCCGATCAAGTTTTGGATGATGTCTTCTCAGCCATCGCATTGGCAGATGGTGCTGCCGGCACAGGCTTTAATTTTCTTGAGCTGCCAGCAATAGCCGGCATAAATGCCGCAATATCTCCTACATTGTTGACACCATCCACATTCAACGTAGGGCTTCGCCCGACGTTTTCTTGGACACCATTCACGGCGGCTGCGCGTTACGATGTCTCGATCCTTCAGATTGCGGGAAATAAGGGCGAAGTTTATCGTAACAGAAATGTATCCGGTACATCGCTGACTATTCCAACTGATTTGGCTTTGGGGGCCCACCGTGTGTGGGTGCGTTCAGTGAATGCTGCGGGCGTGCCGGGACAGTGGAGTCAGCCGTTGTCATTCAGTGTAGCGAAGCTTGTGAACGCCTTGGCCGTGCAAGGCGTTAGCATGAACGCCCGCTCGACTCTGGACTGGGCTGACATTCCGCAGGCAACGTCCTACGACATGCGGCTCATCAATGTGGAAACCGGTACTGTTTTGGCAAACGTGGGCAGCTTGCCGTCTTCTCAATACTCTGGTCTTGCAACATTGCTGCCCGGCAAGTATCGGTACTTCGTCCGCGGCAACACGGCTTCAGGATCGGGGCAATGGTCAGATGGTTATGACTACACAATTCTGTCAATTCCAACACTCAAGACGGTAACTTCCACGGACACTGCAACACCAACACTGCACTGGAACCCGGTCAAAGGCGCTGCGACCTACGAGGTGTATCTGACGGACCTGTCTGCGGTGGGCGGAGCCAAACGTATCACGAGCGTTAATAAAACAAACGGCACGTCGCTGCCGGTTCCGACGAGCCTTGGACTTGGCCATTATCGATATACGGTGCGTGCCATCGATGCCCACGGACAAATGACGTCGTGGAGCAGTCCCGGTGACTTCAAGGTGGAAACGAGAGGACGAATTACCAGCCCCACAGGCACCGTAAATACGGCATTCCCAACCATTACGTGGAAACAAATTGCCGGTGCCGTACGTTACGACATCTGGATCGCGGATAAGTTAGGGAACGTATGTGTTCGCGATCGAAACGTCACTGGCACATCGTATACGTCTGCGAAGGCATTTCTCAACGGCGAGTACCGTGCTTGGGTGATGGCGATTGGAACAACAAGCTCCGGCAAATGGTCACAGGCAGCAGATTTCACGGTTAAAGTGGTGCCTCGCCCGACGCTGACATTACTGGGCGTGACCGGAAGCAGCACGCCAACGCTGAAGTGGACCGCGAGTTCTGGTGCAGTGCGTTACGAGTTGCGTGTTGATAAGGTCGGTGGGTCTTTAAGCGTGATTCACAAGACCAATCTTGCGACGAACGCGTACAAATCTCCGACGCCACTCAGGTCTGACTTGTATCGTGCTTGGGTCCGCGCCTTCGACAGCACAGGTCTCGCGAGCGTCTGGAGTGACGCTCTTGATTTTCGCGTCGTCTAATCTTGTGCGTTGCCAGGATCGAAAATTTGAAGGGTGCCTGTTGAACTTTCCGCGGGAAGCGGAGTTCCGCCAATTTTCCTACACTTGCGGGAATTGCGTTTTACGCCGTGTGACGGCCTAGGTTTCTGTCAAACGCGGCATCACATTTTCTAAGACTTACCGAAAGATTTGCTCGTTCAGGTTCGTCTTCGCTAGAAAAAAGGAACTTAACCAGACAAGCTACGGAGCCTCACGGTCGCTGATCAGCGACCTTTGTTCCCTCCGGAGTCTGACATGATGACCACCAATGAATTGCTATCGGGACTGCTTGCCGTTCTTCTGACGTCTGCCGGTTCGCTGGCAGACGCGGAGGATTCGCCTGAAATCGCACCGGTGAAGACCGCACCACTTACAATTGAAGGTGACCTTGCATCACAGATGGTGGATGGGATCGATCGGTTTTTACTCAAAGAAATCGCAGCGGATGCTGTGTCACGTGCCCAGCGGTTTACAGTGGATACATCGTCGGCTGAAGCGTATGCAGCATCCCTGACGCCGCATCGCCAAAACCTAGCCAAGTGTTTGGGGATACGTGACGCGCGGTTGCCGTTCACAAGCCCGGAAATCATTGCCGCTGTCGGTGAAAATTCGCTTGTTGCTTCTGCCTCGCGATTTACGGTTCAGGCAATTCAATGGCCGGTGTTGAGTGATCCGTCTCCGCAAGGAAAGGGGTTGCCGTCAATCTTTGGAGAAGGGCTACTTCTGACTCCGGTTGGCGATATCCTTGCCAATGTGATCGTCCTACCGGACGCGGATAATACGCCCGAGCAACTCTGTGGTCTTGTTGACGGTGTGGTTGAGGAGATGCAGGCCGCAAAACATCTCGCTCAGTTCGGTTGTCGCGTCGTTGTACCGACCTTGATCAGCCGTCATCGTGAAAAACGACTTGGCCGGGCCGATCTGACGAATCGCGAGTATCTGCACCGGGTGGCTTTTGAGCTTGGGCGAACACTTGCCGGTTACGAAATTCAGAGCACTCTCAGCATTGTTGATTGGTTTAAGACCGAATCACCGGAAACTCCAGTGGGTGTCTTCGGGCATGGTGAAGGTGGCATGGAGGCGCTGTTTGCCGCTGGGCTTGATACCCGCATCAAGGCGACATGTGTGAGTGGTTTTTTCGGATCTCGCGAAGGAAGCTGGAGTGAGCCGATTGACCGAAATTTCTCGGGGCTACTCCGCGATTTTGGAGCGCAGGAGTTAGTGATGCTTGTGGCTCCACGGGCCCTGATTGTTGATGCCTCACCGGGACCGGAGTTAGTTCTCGCTGGCAATGGCGGTGGCCCGGCTGAGTTAAAATCACCGGACGCGATTGTCGCTCAAAAACTTCTTCGCAGTGCGACAGACCGCCTCAAGCCACTTAATCCATGGATGCCTTTCACGGATCCCGCTGACGCCCGGTCCGGGAAAATGGCAAAGTACACTCAGTTTCTCCTGGGACTCGGAATCGGCGAAACAGAAGAGGAAGCGTCCTCAAAACTCATGGTGAGCGAAGGTCGGCAATTGCCAGATTCAACTGAAAGAGAGACGCGGTTGGTGCAACAAATCGATCGTCACAATCAGGCGTTACTTCGCGAAAGCCCCTTTGTGCGGAAGGAATTCATGTCGAAGCTAGATATGACTTCCGTCCCGGCCTACGAAAAATCGGCTGAGGTTTATCGGGAAATCTTCCGCAAAGAAGTGATTGGCGAATTTGATCAGCCGTTATTGAGTTTCAACGCTCGATCACGCAAATCGTGGGACACCGAAAAATGGACAGGCCACGAGGTTGTTTTAGATGTTTTTCCGGATGTCTTTGCCTACGGCGTGCTGCTCCTGCCAAAGGATCTAAAGCCTGGCGAGAAGCGACCCGTGGTTGTCTGCCAGCATGGGCTGGAAGGACGGCCGACGGACGTTTTTCTTGGCGACAATCCAGCGTATCACGACTTCGCCGCAAAACTATGCGAGCTTGGGTTTATCACGTTTTCGCCGCAGAACCCATACATCTTTACCGATCGCTTTCGAACCTTGCAGCGGAAAGCTCAACCGCTGGGTAAGACCTTGTTTTCAATTATTGTACCGCAGCATCAGCAGATCGTGAATTGGCTGAAGACTCAGCCCAACGTGGATGCGGATCGAATCGCCTTCTATGGTCTAAGCTACGGCGGAAAATCGGCGATGCGGATCCCGGCCCTAGTAACCGACTACTGCCTTTCAATTTGCTCGGCGGACTTCAACGAGTGGGTGCTTAAAAACGCAAGCACGCGTCACAACTTCAGCTACGTCTGGACCGGCGAGTACGAAATTTTCGAATGGGATCTTGGCAGTACATTCAACTATGCTGAAATGGCGGCGCTGATTTGTCCACGTCCGTTCATGGTTGAACGAGGGCACTTTGACGGCGTCGGTGAAGACGACTGGGTGGGCTATGAGTATGCCAAGATTCGAAATCTGTATGCCGCACAACTGAAGATTGGTGACCAGACCGAGATCGAATGGTTTGTCGGGCCACACACGATCAACGGCGACGCAAGTTATGCGTTTCTGCACAAACATCTGGACTGGCCTGTGCCTGCGATTAAGTAAACAAAAAGCATCATCTTGCAATCGATGACGAACGTTCATAAGCCTTAAGAGACGCTTGATACACTCCGCAAGTGGCTGTCCGGCGTTTCGAAGAACGTTCTTGTTGTTGACCTTACGTGACGTGGGACAGACGTCTGTGCCGTCGTGATGTTTGCCGATCTGTGATCGCCGTTTCGATCCCAAAATGGAGGCAAGAGGTCTTGCTCGTGCATGGCTGCGGATAAACCTACAACAGGGGGAAAGTTGGACAGTCTTAAGCGGTCACGGCGGCGGATTTTGGGGATGCGGGTGGTCGCCGTTTGCATGGGGCTAGTGGCGGCAGTTGGAATCGCCGAACTGACACTGCGAATTGCCGGAATTGGTTTTCCCAATTTTTATACTCCGGACGAGGTCTGTGGTGTGAGGTTGCGAAGATCCACCAGCGGCGTATGGACAAAAGAAGGACATGGCAATGTTTCCCTGAATTCCCTCGGATTTCGAGGTTCAGCGGTTTCCGTCAAGCGGCGTGTAAATGTTTGTCGAATCGCAGTTATTGGCGATTCATTTATCGAAGCTCTGCAGGTAGATGACTCTACCACGTTTTGCGCACAATTGGAGTCGCTGCTGAACAAGCGTAATGCCTCGGATTCCATGCAATACGAGGTCGTCAATTGTGGAGTCTCCGGATACGGGACTGCGCAAGAGTTTCTGCTACTGCAGCACTATTTGATCCCACTGCAACCCGATGTCGTCCTCGTAGCCGTGTACCCAGAGAACGACATTAGAAACAACAGCCGAACTCTGGAAGGGGATCCAAGTCGGCCGTACTTTCGCATTTCGTCGGCGGGACAACTTGATCCCAATCCAGATGATTCATTTCTTACGGATGTCTCGTGGCTCGCTGCCAACACGCAGTATGAGCAAATCAAAGCTGCCGTGATCAATCACTCCCGCATCCTGCAGGTTGCGAAAGAAGCGAAACGCTGGAGAACCGGGGAATCGATTCAAGCCTTGAGCGCCGAAGAAACACTTGTGGCTGCCGTCAATCAGGCCCGATACGTCTACGGGCCATCAGAAGACCCGGAACATCAGCAGGCGTGGATGTTGACTGAATTGCTGCTTCAACAACTGGCGAGTGTATGCACGCGCCATGCGATTTCTGTGTGCTTCATGGATGTCCCGTCATCTATGCAGTCATGGCCGAATCCGGACATGTGGCGAAGTGTAGCCAACACCTGCCACGTTGACGATCTGTTCTACGCAGAGAAGAGACTGGCGGCGATCTGCGAGAAGGCCACTCTTCCGTTTTTACCTCTTGCGGCGAAGATGCAGCAGCAGGCCAAACGCCGGAGACAGTATCTGCACGGCTTCAACAATACAGTGGAGGGAGTCGGACACTGGAATGCGGCTGGAAATGCTGTCGCCGCCGAGATTGTCGTGGAGTGGCTGTGGCCTCAACTGGAAAAGAAATTGAAGATTCCATCCCCTTCCGTTTTGACGCCTTGAGCTGCGTGCGGAGGAGATTGCAGGCATTGATTGCGGTCCCTTAAAGTCCTAGGTAGCGGTCACAGGTACCTCGACCGAATTGTCGGATCTCGCAGGAGTATTTAATTGTAAATCAAAAGACATATTCACGACCCGTCACACCGATCTCCAGATTCGCACGGCGAATGGCCTTGAGTTCATGTTCGATTTCAGCAAAGAAACACGGCTTCAAATGGTAGGCAATGACAGGCATTGAGTCAGGCAGTCGGCGGATTTCTTCCACGAAGAGTTCCGGGCAGAGATGTCCCGATTTATCCGCTAGCCAGCGATGTGAGTTCGGAAAACTGCAGTCGAGAATGACTGCTCGAAGATTCTTTGTGTCTGCCAGCACCTCCCAAATGCGTTGTGTCGGACCCGTATCGGACACCACAGCAACGCTGCTGTTGGCGTCCTGCAGAATGAATCCCATTGTGGGTACGATGTGGTTGAGCGGAACCGGTGTCACAGTCAAGCCACGCAGTTTAACAGGAACTTCCGGCTGTATCGTTCGCAGCTCTAAAAAAGGAGATTCCTGCTCCGACAGCTGAACAAAGTCTGGCCATAGACGATCGTTGAATACATCTTCACGCAGGCACTGGAGCGTTTCTTCGCAGGCATAGACCGACGGGCAATCAGGACGTAGACGGTAAACGTTGTCTAGAAACAGTGGCAGCGACGCAATGTGATCGAGGTGGCTGTGTGACAGAAAGATCTGTTCGATTTGAATTTGTCTTTCAATCGGCCAGAGCATTCCAAGCGAACCAGCGTCGATCGCAATGGTGTCATTCACTACTGTTGAAATGCAAAATTGCTTTGTTGCAAGAGTCCCGACGGTTGATGGAAGAAATTCAACCTTCATGCGTCTGCACCTGTCTGAAAATGGACTGCCGGATTTTCAATTCGAAATGCACAACTTGAGGCAACATCGCTTTAAATCAGCAACGTCCATCATGGCTGACCGGTTCACAAGAAAAACCTGACCCGGTTAGCCGCCGCCGCGACGGATTTCGGATCCGGCAAATCGGATTTCAAAACGGTAGATACGTTTGGTTGAACATGTAATCAAGCCTGTTTGCAAATTTACGCTTTCTGGAATCGAGGCGCGATTCACGTTTGCCACAGCGCGATAACCACGTTCCGCAAAAATGTCAATCACCATCGCGAGTGCTAGTGGATCGTCGAAAAGCGGGTCTTCGGAGTTCACGATTGCCATTCCAGGGATGGCGTGTCGAATGACGATTGGAATGAACCGATCTTCAATTAAGCGGATCACTTTGTGAAATAAATGACAGTACTCAAGTTGGTAGCTGTCCATTCGCCGGACAAGTTCTTGCCGTGCATGGGTAATCAGATCGCTCGCCAGCGGCAATTGCCTGACGGCATCGTGAGTATCTGGATCAAGTTCTAGGGATGACTGATAATCGAGTTCGTTCCGAATATTTCGTTCAACGCTTGCGACAGATCCCTGAGCGTTAACGAAGTGATAGTGATAGATCTCTTTGAGCGACTGTAGCGCCTCCCATGTTTCGTCTTTGAAGACGCGGTAGCGGCGTCTGGCGGCCTCCGGGTCGAGATCCGTCGCTCGTTCCTCTCGGAGTTCGGTTCCCTCGGTAATCGCTTTTGCATTTGATTCTGCGACTTCGCGACCTCGGCTGATCTGACGCTCGATGCTTGTCGTTTCGTCAACAAAAAGTACCATCACATGAATGGTTGGCTTCCGAAAATTAATCGCGAGCGGAGTTTCCCGGTACTCGCGGCTCAGTTGGTTCATCTTAAGTACCAGAAGATTTAGACATTCGACTTGCACTCGCGTGCGCGGAAACCCGTCGAGCACGCAGCCGTCACGGTACTCTTTTGCAAGCAATTTGCGAAAGACTAACTCCACGACTTCCCGGTCACCCACCATGCCACCAGCCTGCTTGATGCGACATGCCTGTGGAGTGCTGAGAAGAGAACTTACCACGATCGGCTCGCAGGTCAGATCTCGCGCCTGCATGATGAATTCGGTGTTGGTTCCCTTTCCCGATCCGGGGGCACCACCAAGCAAAATTAGCTCTTTTGAAAACCTCAGATTCTCGTGTCCGAACTCGGCTTCAAGTTCGTTCCACACGTTCGTGAAAATCACCTGAGCGTCTTTAACTTCAAGATTCTCGACGGATTTCGCTGTGGTTGCTGGTGTCTCTGCTTGATTATTCATCCTCAAGTCTGGGGTGTTTAGGTTCTCGCTCATACGTTTTCCGGTCAGTGCTTGAATATTTCGGTCGCTTACCGCAGGGCTATGCCCCTGCAGTGAGCGGAAGTTTACTTCATTTTCAGTTTGAAAAACACTGCACCATCGAGCACCCGGTAGTCTCTGGTGTCGCTGGCATTGGTTTCATGCTCGTGGCAAAACAAGACGCGAAACCTCTGGCCATAGCCTGTTTTTCGCGATCCAAAGCTAGTGTTCAAAATTCGCAGCTTAAGCTCCATGATGATAGCCTTCCGGAGCGAATCACGATAGGATCGTAAGCTGCGGATTAGCTGGTGAAATGCCAACGCTCATGGGAGTTTAAGTTTTCTTCACCTGTTCCTTCCTTCCTCGCCTGCCTGGTTTGTGTAAATGAGACCGATTTTCCCTCTATCCGCCTGTTGCCTAGTCTTTGCATTGGGTGTCCTGTGTGGCGCCGACAGCGAGGCTCAGAGCCTCGCTGAGAATCCGGAAGTCGTGGTGAAGCTAGGGACTGTCCCAGTCGATTATGTCCGCGACGTTAGCCCGATCCTGCGATCTCGATGCGCGACGTGCCACAACGCGGCCGAGGCAGGCGGCGAGTTGCGGTTGGATACCGCTGCGGAAGCGATGAAAGGTGGCCAGAATGGAGTTGCAATCTTGCCGGGGAACAGCGGCGAGAGCCGACTGATTCAAGCCGTGCTCCAGACGGGTGAACTCAAGATGCCGCCTCCCGATGAAGCGAAGCCTCTTGAAGAAGCGCAGATAGCAATTCTGCGGCGTTGGATTGACGAGGGCGCTGTCGTTCCCGCTCACGAATTGCCCATGATCCACTGGGCCTTCCAGAAACCTGTGCGGCCTGTCGTGCCGCTTGTTTCAGCAGCAGACATTTCCGCTGAAAAGAGTTCATCAGCTCAAACGTCTGAAATCAATCCGATCGACTCATTTATTGCGCAGCGGCATTTTCAACAGCAATTGAAACCTCTGCCAGTCGCGTCAGCGGATGTGCAGCTCCGACGGGTCTATCTGGATCTGATTGGCTTGCCACCAACACCCGCACAACTGCAGGCATTTTTAAATGACAGTTCTCCCACAGCGTGGGGGAAAGTCGTCGATGAACTGCTTGCCAGCCCACATTACGGCGAACGTTGGGGGCGACACTGGATGGATGTCTGGCGCTACAGCGACTGGGATGGATATGGTGCTGAGGTTCGTGAGAGCAAGCCACATATCTGGCGTTGGCGCGACTGGATCATCGAGTCACTGAACGATGACAAGCCCTATGATCGCATGATTATTGAGATGCTGGCGGCCGACGAAATCGCTCCACACGATGCACAGGCAATTCGCGCTACAGGGTTTCTGGTCCGCAACTGGTATTTATTCAACCGCAATACGTGGATTGACAACACGGTCGAACATACCGGCAAGGCATTCATGGGCATCACTCTGAATTGTGCTCGATGTCATGATCATATGTACGATCCGATCTCTCAAGCGGAGTACTATCAGTTTCGCGCATTCTTTGAACCACATGATATCCGGACTGATCGTCTGCCGGGCCAGAGTGATGTGAGCAAGGACGGACTGGTTCGCGTATTCGACGCCAATGCGGGCGCCGCGACTTTGCTGTTCATCCGCGGTGATGAAAAGAACCCGCTCAAGGACAAGCCATTGCGCGCGCAAGTTCCCGCTGCCCTCGGATCAAGTCAGCTATCGATCCAACAGGTCGAGTTGCCGCCAACGGCTTACTATCCGGGCTTGCAGAGCTTTGTCGCAGCGGAAACGCTCAGGAGCGCGGAAGTTGAAAGTGAAAATTCAGCAGCGGCACTTCTGATATCGCAGCAGGCTGTTTCGACGGCTCAAGCGCAGTTACTGGCCTTTCAGCAGGCCACTGCTAAGACACCGGTAAGTGCTCCGTTTTTGACGGATGACTTCTCTGCTGCACGCCCGAATATTTGGGGCGTTGGCATGGGGAACTGGCAGTATCAGGATGGTCGATTGTTGCAACTTGACTCAGCCGACACCATGTGCAGCATGAAAACTCAGGAGCCTCATCCGTCAAATTTTATGGCGCGGCTGAAGTTCCGCCCAACCGGCGGCGATGTTTACAAATCGGTTGGGATTTCGTTCGACGCCAGTGATGATCAAAACTTTTCGTTCGTTTACGCCAGTGCTGGTAGTTCCAAAGTCCAAGTAGCTCAGCGGATCAACGGCGTCGATCAGTATCCGCCTGATGCGGCTAAAAATATTCCAGTGGACCTCAATCGTGATCACGAATTGCTGGTCACAGTACGAGGCACACAGGTTGAGGTTACTTTCAATAGTGAGGCTGTCCTGACCTACGTGCTGCCGAATCGTCGACCGGCTCAAGGACAATTTCATATCTGGACTTATGATGCGACGGCCGAATTCCTTTCCTTGGAAATCATGAGTGACGCAATTCTGAGTGAAGCCGATTTACTCGCAGCCGTACAAGGAGCCGAGTCAACTGCAAAAGTAGCTGGAAATAAACTGACTGTTGCCTCGGCCGCTCTCGACTTTACCAAGATGCGTATCGCTGCGGATCAGGCCAACTATGCAATGCCGCCTGCAGCCAATTCAAAAGAACTTTCGCTGGCTGCAGGGAAGGCTGAGCGGACTCTAGCCGTGCACCAAGAAGAGCTCAAACTGCTGACGGCCGAACAGATACTTATGATTGCAAAAGCGGCGTTGCCTGTGGATGGGTCGCTGCTCGACGAACCAAAACGCAAAGCCGTTGCAGATGCAGAGGCTGCTGTAACGGCCGCAAGGACAGCATTCGAGACAGCTCAGAAAGCTGCTACAGAACTAGTCGAGACTTATACTAAGCTCACTGCTGTCTACCCTACAACTAGCACCGGGCGACGTTCGGCTCTGGCACAATGGATCGCCAGTCGCAACAATCCGCTGACTGCGCGCGTGGCCATCAACCACATCTGGCTACGACATTTTCATCAACCTCTGGTCTCGACCGTGTTTGATTTTGGCATGAATGGTAAGCCATCTATTCACCCGGAACTTCTCGACTGGCTAGCCACTGAATTGATGGACAACGGCTGGAAAATGAAGCCTTTGCACCGCCTCATGGTAACCAGCAATGCCTATCGCAGAGCATCATCACCGTCGGCTGAAGCTAGGGCGATGGCATCCAGTAATACTGTGCTGGATCCTGGAAACCTTCAGTTGTGGCGGCAGAACAGTTACCGGATGGAAGCGGAAGTGGTGCGAGATGCAACGCTGCATGTAGCTGGGATGCTTGACAAAACAATGTTTGGCCCGGACCTTGATCCGGACGCAGGGCTGACTTTGGGACGTCGCAGCGTCTATTTTAGAACTTCTAAAGAGAAGAAGATGACGTTCCTGTCGACCTTTGATAGTCCCAATCCTGTGGAATGTTATCAGCGTGCAGAAAGCATCTCGCCGCAACAATCACTTGCTATGAGTAACAATCCTCTGACCCTTGCGCAAAGCCGCACTGTCGCCGCAAAACTCAGCGCGCAGATCGCTTTAGAACCCTCCGAAAATACAGTAACACAATTTGTGACACTCGCATTTCGCCACGTACTCACGCGGGACCCGAGTGTCGCGGAACTAACAGAGTGCACAGGGTTCATTCAACAGCAGTCCGCTCGATTTGCCGTCCCGGGTTCCCTGACCGTATTTGCCGGGGGAACCGAGAATTCTGTTAAACCATCTGGCGAAGCGTCTCAGCGCGCCCGTGAGAATTTGATTCATGTTCTTTTTAATCACAATGACTTTGTCACCGTCCGATAATTATCTTGTGGAACGGAAAGCCGCAGCCGCACTCATCGTGTGGCTGCCCTCCTGAAGTCACTCACGGCTGCCGCCAACTTAAATCGCACAGAAGCAAATTGCTTGGGCTCCCCATGAACATCAACTCCAAATCCCGAACTTCGCTGCCGCTGGCTGGTTCTCGGCGCGCCTTTCTTTCTGACATGGGTATGGGCTTCACTGGTCTGGCACTGGGAGCTATGTTGCAACGCGACGGCGTTATTCGCGCCGCAGGATTACAGACAACTGGTGCTGCGACCGAGCTAGATTATCTGCGACCGAAAGCGAAAAATGTCATCTGGATCTTTCTGGTGGGTGGCATGTCACAGATGGAATCCTTCGACCCAAAACCAGCACTCAATAAGTATGCCGGAATGTCAGTGGATGAAACACCGCTGAAGAGTATTCTGGATTCGCCGTACCTGAAGAAGAATCTGAGAGAGTTTGTTCCTGGGCTGCATCATTCGCATCCAAAGCTGTTTCCGATGCAGATCGGTCATCAACGGCGAGGCAGCAGCGGACTTGATATCAGCGACTGGTGGTCCCATCTTGGCGGTGTGATTGATGATGTGGCGCTCGTACGTTCGATGTGGACGACAGACAATAATCATGGTGCCCAACTTCAGTTTCACACTGGTCGCCACGCCTTGGAAGGACAATTTCCAACCATTGGATCATGGGTTCATTACGGTCTCGGATCCCTGAACGATGATTTGCCGAGCTTTTGCGTGATTGGAACTCCGATTGCCGATTGCTGCGGAGGGCTAGGCGCGCATGGGGCCAACTATCTTGGCCCGGAACATGCGGGGATTCAACTAAACGTGGATCCGAACAGTCCATTGCCATTCGCTAGCCCAGGTTCCGAGGTCTATCGCGAGGAACAGCAAAGCGAATTCGAATTACTGGGAAGATTGAATCGATTGTCTGCAGTTGAATATCCTGATGACTCATCGTTAACGGCCCGCATTAAGTCTTATGAGTTGGCGTTTCGAATGCAGTCTACGCTCCCCAATGTTATTAACTTTGCCGCAGAAACTGCTGAGATTCAGGCGATGTATGGGTTGACTCAGGATCCTACGCGAACTTTTGGCCAGCAGTGCCTTGTGGCTCGTCGCCTTGTTGAATCCGGGGTTCGTTTTGTGCAGTTGTTTCACGGCAGCAACGGCGGGGCTGGTGCATGGGATGCTCACAGTGGACTGAAGAGCAACCATTCCACGTTGTGTGCTCAGGTCGATCAGCCAGTTGCCGCTTTGCTCAAAGACTTGAAGCAACGCGGACTTTTGGATGAGACGCTCGTCGTAATTGGAACTGAGTTTGGTCGAACGCCAGGCTTTCAAAATTCTGACGGTCGTGATCATCATCCATACGGTTTTTCTGTAGCACTTGCTGGAGGCGGAGTCAAAGGAGGTATCGCTCATGGGGCGACCGATGAAATTGGGTTTCATGCGGTTGAGCACCGACATTACGTGACCGATTTACATGCCACCGTGCTGCATCAATTGGGTTTGGATTCGCGACGTCTCGAGATTCCCGGACGCAAACGACTCGACCTCGATCATGGCACACCAATTCATGCGATCCTGTAATTGCCAAGTTTGAATCCGTCCCATGATTGAGATGCGAGTCCGGGTCTCCTCACAGTGACTTCGATCTCAGCAAACTGCAGCGCGGGGTTTTATGCTTAGATGATGAAACACGCACGTCATCTCACGAATGCTCACCCCGTCCTGATGCATCCGACGTCGTTGCACACCGCCATGCCTGTTGAAACTTCTGCCGGAGCCAGCTTGCGATTCGGCGTTACTTTCAGCCTTGTTGTTCAAACTATTCTGACGCATGGATCCCTGTGTACTCTGTAGTCACACCCGGTTGTCGAAAACTTCGATTCACGAGTCCTCTTACACACTCATTTGAACGCTCACTCCCGGTGGGGAACTCCAGTCCGTAGTTTATGACATGACGAGTCCATTAGGCCGTGACTTGAGTCGTTCGGAAAGTCGAGGCATCAGGCCATACGACAGAGCCAGCAGCTTGATGGGATGAATCGTCGGTATCGTGGCAGCCTGTTCCATTTGCATGCGGCAGGAACTGCAATCTGTGACCCCGGCGACCGCATCGATGGTCTGCATTTCGTTGATAAGTCCGGCACCGATTTCTACAGACTTCGAAAAATTAGCGGCCGCTATTCCGAACGTGCCGGCCATTCCAGAACAGCCTTTCTCAATCATCAGCACCGTAAGTTCCGGGATTAACGCCAACAGTTCCAGCATTGGCGTACCTTTTTGTAGGGCTTTTACATGGCACGGTGTGTGCCACGCGATCCGCATGGGAAGTGGTGAAAAGTCTCGTTTGAGTAAGCCACGCCGATGGAGATCCGCCAGAAACGATCCGGCATCGGTAGTCTGCTGTGCGACAATTCCGGCATCGTCGTTTTGCACCAACATGGGGTATTCCTGAGTCAGACACAATGCCGCCGTCGGTTCCGTGCAGACGATGCTATAGCCTTCTCGTGCAGGTTCGATTAATGCGCGGATATTCTGTTCTGCGAGAGTTCGTGCACCGGTAAGGTCTCCGTTGCTGAACATGGCCATTCCGCAAACAGTCTGACTCTGCGGAATGAAGACGCGATAGCCGTTATGTTCAAGGACTCGAACAAACGCCTCACCAAGCTCAGGATCGTGATGATTGGCGAAGTAGTCTACAAAATACACAACAGTCGGTTTGTTGCTGCCCGGTGCGCCTGAATTTTGATTGCGCAGGACGCGTTGCGATTCGAGGAATAGTGTCTGCGTAAATCGAGGAAGGCGTCGTTGGGCAGAGATGCCAAGAATTCGTTGAAAAATCCTGCGAAATAGCGAGTTATTGAGCAGACGGTTTGTGATAAACGAGACGCGTGATGCCATCCTCGCGTAGGTGTGCACTCGAGACAACAACTTTTCCGTCTTACTGAGCCCATGTGCCTGAAAATGCTGCGCGCGGGCTTCAATCAGCAAATGTGGAATGTTGACTTCAGATGGGCAGTCCAATTGGCACTGTTTGCAGTTAAAGCAACTAGCAAGAAACCGGGAAGTGCCAGCCTCCGCAAGTAACTCCTGCAGACTGTTTGTACTCAAACTGTTGCGAACAACATTGGCCTTGGCACGCGGGGAAACTTCTTCGTCACCATTTGCCTCCACAAACGGACACATGCGCTGAGGACTGACCTGTGTCCGACAGGTGCCGCAGCCATTGCAACGCACGGCAGCATCAGTAGCTTCTTCAATTGTCCACGCAAGCTGCATGACGGGCAATAGGGGCTTTGACTGGACCGCCGAAGGTTCATCCACCATTGGTCGCGTGTGCCGCAAATATCTGACAGTCAACGAGGGGTCGTTACTGATGATTTTTTCCGGATTCATCAGCTTCTGTGGATCGAATACCTCTTTGATCTGCTGAAAGACACGATACAACGCGCCGTATTGCGTACGAATAAAGGCGGTGCGGGAAAGACCATCTCCATGTTCACCTGAAATCGTTCCTCCGAAATCGCGAACCTTACGGTATAAGTCGCGCGCGATGGCTTCCATGGCCGTGGCATCACCCCGACAGGGAATCGGCATGATCGGGCGAAAATGCAGCTGGCCGGATGCGGCATGGGCGTACAAAGTTGCCGTGACTTCGTGGCGCTGAAAAACTCGTTGTGCGACCGGTAGAAACTCCGCCAGTCGCTCGGGCGGCACGGCCACATCTTCGACAAACGGTAATGGCCTCGAATTGCCTTTCAGGCTGGCAAGCAGCGAAACCACTTTTCCAGGCAACGCCCACAAAAACTCGACATCGTCGTAGTTTGATGCCTGACGAGTCAATTGAAACTCGATCCGGCGATCGTTCAATAGGCGTTGCATGTCGTCTAATCGTTGCAGAACTTCGCGTTCACTGAAGCCGGAAAACTCAATGATGAGCCCAGCTTCGGCATCGGGCAGGATGATGTCACGGAATCGCTGGTCAGCCCCGCGTCCCAGACTCAATAGTCTGCGATCCAAAAGGTCGCACCCACTGGGTTCAAGCGGCAGAATTAACTGCATGGCCTGAATCGCACCTTCCAACGAACTAAACATTAAAATCGCCGCTGAACGATTCCTTGGGAGTGGCGTCGTGAACAAAGTTGCTTCTGTAAAAAGCCCCAATGTACCTTCAGATCCGACGAGCATTCGCCTGACGTCGATCTGAGAATCTTGCAAGATCCCCCGCAGCCTGTACCCGCAACTGTTCCGGAGCAACGGCGGCTGAAGTTCATGGATCAGTTGTGCGTTTTCGCGCAGGATCTGTGCAAGCTTTTGCAGGAGCAAAGCACGCCGCGTGGTTGCCGTCATCGCAGATAGTCGGAGTGAATCCGACAGGGATGATTCAGAGAGCATAACCGCGCTATCACGATTCAGAGACGTAGCATCCGTTGACGAATCTCGCCCGGCAAGAAGTTCGCGGCCCAATTCTAGGCGCTGTCCGCCGGACAGCACGCATTCAATCGTCTCCACATGATCCCGCGCTGAACCAACACGGACTGCATGAGATCCAGCGCCATCGACCCCCAGCATTCCACCCACAGTTGTGATGCGCGTGTTTGATGGGTCAGGCGCGAAGTATCGACCACGTTCACGCAACTGCTCGTTGAGTTTTTCACGCACAACGCCAGGCTGGACGCGAACTCGATCTTCGCCAATCGACACCACTTGATTCATGTGCCGCGAAAAATCAATCACAATGCCGCTGCCGATTGCTCCGCCGGCAAGTCCGGAGCCCGCACCGCGAGCGATCAGCGGGATGTTGTTGTCCGCAGAGTACGCGGCCAGAATTTCCACGTCACGAGTTTCGCGAGGAAAGGCGACAGCCAGAGGTTCAATTTCATAGAGACTGGCGTCCGTTGAGTACGCAACCACAGCCGCGCGATCGACCCGGAGTTCCCCCTTGATCGCGTCGTTTAGGTCTTCAAGAAGTCTTCGACGCCGTTCTTCCACGAATGTCCGTTCTTAGTTGTCAGTGAGTCGCTTCGTGCTGCCGGAGATCCTGTTGTCGATAGCGTTCTGCTGTTTCCAGATCGAAGCGAGGATGTTCGTCGTTGATGGTCGTTCGTCGATGCCGTGCCCCACAGCGATAACATACCAGCATGTCGCCCATCATCGCATAAAGTACCATATCAATTAAACCAGCAAGCATCAAAATTCCAATGGCAATTGCCGGTTGATAAAATGCCCATGCGACACAACTGAGCATCGCGGCTGTTGCCACCAGCGCCAGTCCCAACGCAGGCGGAAAATCCTTCTGACGCCACAAATCTTGGCATCCACAGACGCGACAACGACACAGCTGTCCGTCCGTAAAATCAAGGTGACCTTCGTTGCGAGTCCACTGACATTCGTCGCACCGCAGAGCATCATCAATTGGTTTAGGGGCAGCCAAACGACGCTTTTGGCAGATCGGACATTGAAAAATAACGTGGGTTGCGATTGATATGGCCCCTGAAGATACCAAACACTTCGGATAGAATACCCATAAGCTTCAAAATCATAATTGCAGAGCAGCCTACGTGACGCATCCTACGTGTATTGTTTCCTCAATACGGTATCCGGAGATCACGTTCCAGCAAAGCGGCCGACATTTCACCCATGAAAACGAGAATCAACGCCGCAAACAGGATACCCGTGGCCGACTGTGTGTTGCGGTACTTCAGAATTCTCATGACCACTACGGCTGTCGCGAATGGCACCAGAATGCCCCCGATAATTCGTACGATCAGCCACAAAAGATGCACTAAGTCATGCGCGGCGAACCCAAATCGAAAAAGAGCAAGAGACGTCATTAGCAACCGTACCACCGCAGCCACTGCAAGCACCTTCGTAAACCACGCCAGTGGACCAATCGACATCGTCGGAGTGGTGAGATACCAATGCCCGAGCAGCATAGCTGTCAGTGTGGCGCCCAAAACTGCAGCTGATCCCAAATCGGACAGCAGTAAATTCAACGAGTCCAAGTTGACTCCACCCGCCAACGCTGAGGTCACCAAGGAAAGTAGGCACAACATGGCAATCGTATAAATCGCGAGAGCACCCGGTAGCCGCCGTCCGAGTTTCCATACGATATGACCACTGAATGCGATGACAGCGGCGATGAGTTGGGCAAACCATATCAACTGGTTTCCGGCCTGTGAGCGCGTGCCTGTGGAGTTCAAACCGTTGAGCGAATTACCCTCCAGCAATGAACTGCTCGGTTGCATCACGAGCACCAGCAGCACACTCAGCCCCAGTGCGACCAGCATCTGAATTCGGAAGAAACCGTCCGTCACTTCCCTACGGGGCATCAGCAGCCACATCAACGTGATCCCCGTGAGCAATTTCAGGACAAATGATTCAATCATGATCAGTCGTTACTTACCATTAATGAGAGCCATTGCTTCTGCGCGGCTGGCAAGATTATTACGAAACATCCCACGGACGGCACTGGTGACAGTCAATGCCCCTGGCTTCTTGACGCCGCGAATGGTCATGCACGTATGCTCGGCCTCAATGACGACAATGACACCTTGTGCTGAGAGTTCGTTTTCAATCAGGTCGGCGATCATGTGGGTCATACGTTCCTGAACCTGCGGACGGCGGGCAATTTCATCCACGACCCGTGCCAGCTTACTCAGCCCCGTGACTTTGCCACGTGGTATGTAGCCAACATGCGCTTTCCCCATGAAGGGGAGCAGGTGATGCTCACACATACTGTTGAACGAAATATCTCGAACTAGCACCATTTCGTCATACTGCTCTTCGAAGACCTTTTGCAGATGGCGTCCGGGCTCGACATGCAGTCCACCGAAAATTTCGGCGTACATTCGAGCCACGCGGGCAGGAGTTTCCTTCAGACCGTCGCGGTCCGGATTCTCGCCTACGGACAGCAGGATTTCCCGAACCGCGGCTTCGATTCGCGGTTGATCCACCACGCGAGCATCGGGGGGAATTGCTCCCCCAGCGAGAAGTTTGCTGAGTTCAGTCATTGAGTTTCCATAACGTCGAACTGGTTTACCCGTGGGGCATACCACGGCGTACTTCGATTCTATGGTTCTCACTCATTCAGAACACCATAAGACCGCTTGAATCGCTGGAACGAGAAAATTTCGCAGGAAACGAGATTCACCTCCGCAGCAGGCTCAGACGCAACATTGCCACAGTGGACGCCGAATTAGCGGGCACTGCGCTGACAACTGCCGTCGCCTGCCGTTCAATTATGTCCGGTGGCATAAATCGATCTAGACGAGGTCGAAATACGACAAGCAAGAATAGCGGCATATACCATTGCACGTAGGTGCCAATGTCGTCCGGATACCACATCTGAGCCGCCACCACCAAAGCAGTCGAATTTGCAAGCAAATTTTCCAGATTTCGCGGTCGAGGTAAAACAGTCATTGCAGTCAAAATTACAAAGAAAATTGCTGCCATCGGGATGCGAATAAACAACTGCCCCACGGACGCTTCAGAAACCGTCAATGTGTCGTCGAGCAATCGGTACACCGTCCAGTTTGTACTGGTCACGACACGATTAAAGAACGAATCCGCATCTCCGGAAATCATCATCAGGCAGGTAGTCAACACAACCACCACACCTAACACGGACATGCCAAATCGAATGGCGCCCTTGCGTCCGTAAAATACGGCCCACAACGGCAACAGAAACACCGCAAAGAAAAGTGTGCCACACGCCAATCCCAACAACACTCCTGCGAAGGTTGGCTTTCGGTAACTGGCGATCGCCCAAATCAGGCATGCCGCCGGCAAGACATGGCTGAGCTTATGCACATTCGCCGCAGTGCACGGCAACAGTAAATAAAGGCAACTCATCGCGACACCCAAATGCAAACTCGCGAAGTGCTGACGTCCGATATACAGCAGCCCCAAGATCACAACCAAATGCGCAAAAACCACTAAAATTCTGGCAACCAACAGCTCCGTGTCTCGAGTTTCACCAGTATCGATAGAGACGGAGTTTGGCAAATTTCCTGATAACTGGGCCATCGCCGCCCCGCCCGCGGCAATCAATGTTTCCGTCGGTGTCGGTGCATCCGTTCGGTGGACCTCTACTTCACGCCGTTGCAATAACGCGCGACCATGTTCAATCGCATTGACGTTTGTCACGGGGGCTGGCTTAAGAAACACGCCAAAACCGAGAATTACAAATGCTGGGATGCACAGAAACGTCAGTCCCGCTTGATTCAAATTTTGATCCAGCCGTGGACGGCGTGTCAGCGACTCATCTAACAGTAATCGAACTACCAGTAACACCGCCAATGCCACGAGTGCCAATGAACTCCACGTGGAGAGTGGATGATCCACAATAACGAGCGGGCGAACCGCAGACTGGGGTGATGCTTCAGCAACCAGAACGCCAGCACTCCTGATCTCCGCAGGCGGAGACTCAAGAGGCATTGCAGGATTCGCCTTGTTTGCATTCGTTTCAACAGCGACTGGCAAATCCGTTATCACAGTCGTCGGAGATTCTACGACTGCGTCGCTCGGTGTCGCCTCCCCCGTCAGATTCTGCGACGGGATTGCAAAAGACGTCGCGTTCACTTCGCTCACGGCCACCGGGACGGGTTCATCTGCCTCCACGTAAAACGGCTCATCGCGAAAATGGCTGTAAACCACAACTGCCGCAGCAATTAACAAGATCAACATTAGATCAAGATTGCGGATCGTTAGCGCGCGAGAGAAGCGGAAATACACTGCGATCACGAGCAGTGAAGCGTACACCAGCCAAGGAAGATCCTCGACAGGCGCCAAAGGAAATTGTGTGCCCATTGTTTAATCAGTTCGAACGAACGTCACCATGACTTCAACAGGACCACTCATTGCCTGGTGATAGTGACAGCCGACCAAACAAAACGCGCAGCGACCATGTTGCGCGGACCCAAACTTCCGTCCCCACGGAAGTCATGGCAGTAACGTCTCGACACGACAGAAACACACCGATCTCGGCTTAGTGAACTGCAAATACCAAACATCCCGCCGCCATATCCACACATTGAACGACTTTGAACACAGCTTCGCAACTGGTTGTAAGCTCTTTTTGCTAATGTTGTGGTCATTTTTATACGGTCACCGGATGACCCTGGAGAAGCTGTAACAGCTGTCTGGATCCGGCAAGCATTGATTGTTTACTGCGGTTTTCCACTAGAACGAACACCGGGCCCATTCCCACCAGCCCCAGGACCCCCTGAACCACGTCCTCCTCCGCTTAAAGCGTTGCCACTGCTCATTCCACCACCGTAGCCACTCATCGCCCCTGAACTTCCCTTACCACTAGGGCCACCGCCACCGCCAGCCCCCGCTTCTGAATCATAAATACTCTTACCCTCAACAGCATCCCCGTCTTTTTTTAAGTGCTTATAAACGTCCAGAATGTCTTGGCAAAACTGATTGTCAATTTCTTGGTTGCACGGAAGGCCCCCATTGTTAATGGAATCACCGACATAACGAGTGACGATCGCACCATTACTGTCGACCACCGTAATTCGATCAGCCAAAGGCTTCTGGCCCCGCATTACGTCAAGATACGCTTTTAGCTCCGGACTTTCGCCACTGTTGACTTTAATCGAGGGGCTGATCGCAGCGAGTAAGTCGGGCGATTTGAATTCGACACTCTGTGTTTCCAAAATTGACTGAGATAGATCCACGACTTCGACATCTGACTGACCCCCAATGCGTGAACCTACACGCACTTCAAGATTTGCCATGGTTGGGGTGCCTGCTTTTTCGTTCTCATAATACATGCCGACCTTTACAGACTGCGCGTCGTCAGCACGCAATGTGTAGTAGCGATAGGATTGGGGCACAAACGCGGGAGGTGTCGGTTCACTCCATTCGGACAAAATTGTGGGCAACGTATTGAGTTCTGGTTGCTCAAGTTGGTCCACTGGGTATTTGAAATTTGGATTTTTCATTTCAAGGCGGACACGATAAACGTAGGTGTTGCCGCGATCACAAGTGAAATCCATAAATCGGACGAGGAGAACACGACCTGTCGACATCGCTTTGCTGATCAGCTTCTTCAATTCTTCTTTGTCGTCGTACTTTGATTTCTCAGCTGGATCTTTGCTGTCTTTCAATTCGTCGAACAATTGATCAGTCAAACCTGAGGTATCATTAACAGCAGTGTTGATTTCCCCTGCGTTTGCCATGAAACGGGTGAATCCTCCCTTTTTCTCTGGTAATAGTTGTTTACGCTTGTCTGCCTCTTCAAGTAACTTTGCGTTATATCGATCCACCAGTTGTTGCTCGACATCGTCCAGTTTGAAATCGTCCAGTTGCTTGTGGGACGCATCTGCAGGTGTCCACTTTCCAGCAGCCAGTCGAGGCAAAGGCATCGTCAATTCGCTGCGTGTGACGCTAGGATTCACGACATCAAGATCGAAAGCGAGCGATCTTTCGAGGATTTCACCTATCTCATCGGTCGTGATACTTTCCCATTCACCCGACCATGGTTCGGCTCCCGGAACTTTTTTCTTTCGTTCAATTTGAAATCCCACAAAGTCAATAGCACGAGTCACTTGCTGATCCCGCTCTTGGAGATGAAGTGAATTCGAGATTGACCGGATCTGCTCCAAAAGCGGGAAAATCATGCGGACAGATACCCCACTGCGATAGCGGACTTTTCGCTCCGCTCCGGCCGACAGGACTCCTCCGTCTCCCCCGTAACCGCCTGCTCCGTAACCACCGTCGCCATAGCCACCCGCACCCGCACCCATGGCCCCACCACCACCCATGGCACCACCCATGGCACCACCCATGGCACCACCCATGGCACCACCCATGGCACCACCCATGGCACCACCCATGGCACCACCCATGGCACCACCCATGGCACCAGCGCCTCCTAGACCACCGAGCCCGGCTGCGCCGCCTCCAGTACCACCTAACCCTCCCAGACCTGTTTTTCCACCACCACCAAGACCACCACCAAGACCACCACCAAGACCACCACCAAGACCCGCCGAATCAGAGCCGCCGCCCAGCGCGGCTTGTCCTTCGCCAGCAACGCCGAATCGTTTCTGGACGTCTTCACTCACTGCGGGTTCTGCTTTGCCCTCTTTTTTCTTGGGTTCAGTTTTCTTTGTGAATGCATCTGCAGCATCAATTTTTTCCGCCATCACGATCTGGATTGCACTCGCTTCCGGATCTGTAGGTGCAAGTACAGTGACCGCCCCACGACGTTCACGATCGGAGTGAATTGGGGGATTCCAGTGTTGCGCAGTCGAAAACCGTTCGAGATCTTCCGTCTCAGACTGCATCCGCTCGGCAAGTTCCAATACATTCGGCGTATCGTCAAAGGCGATTTTTTTGTCTTCCGTGAAAGGACTTGACTGCCATATGGATTGCGTCTGTTCAGCTCTCGACTTCAACTCAGCCGGTTGCTCCTTGGATGGTGTCCAACTTGCCGTTGCAAGTCCCGTCAATCCAAGGAGGGCAATCAGTGCCGCGCCGATCTTCTCTCCATGGTTTAGCGACAGCGCCTTGATATCCAAGCTTTTTAATTTCGCCATGACAAATGTCCTCAAATTGCATTATTCACTGCATTCAATGTGCAGTAGAAAACAGATGCTGATCAAAAACAGGTATATGTTATAAACTCTTTACGGGGATGGTGGCACAAGTGGACTTGTTCCAGCAGGAACCGCAGGAGATCCATCACTGACGGGCTTTAGCTCTGTCCCTTGAGAAGGCTTCGATTGTCCTGACACATTACTCTCCGCATCTGGTTCCACTACCGATGCATCGGGAACCCCGGCATTCGGCAAAATGGTGCCTTCCACGGGTACGGGTTGCTGGACTTCTGGTCCAAGATTTTTTGCGCCCGAAGTTCCTGGAGCAATGAGTTCAACACCGGTTTTTGTCTCTGATGGTCTAGACTCAGTACTTGGTGGAGTTGTTTTCTCTGCCTGCTCTTCCTTGGCGGAGGTCTCTTCGGTCTTCGCCTGTGTCTCGGTTTCCTCGGGTGTCATATACAGCGTTAAAAGCCCACCAATCCGCACCTCAATAAGAAGCGGGTCTGCCATTGCCGCACTCATTAATTCGACGCCTCTTGCTGCCGCAACACCATCATCCATCATCCCCGTGCCACCCGCTCCGGCAGAGCCACCGTCACTAGGCATACCACCAAATCGTGAACTACGACCAGGCATCCCCGCACTACTTCCAGACAATCCATCTTGTGAATCACCCAGAGACATCCGGGGACCGCCGCTACCCATCCCGCCACCAGGCATTCCGCCACCACCAGGCATTCCGCCACCACCAGGCATTCCGCCACCACCAGGCATTCCGCCACCACCGGGCATTCCGCCACCACCGGGCATTCCGCCACCACCAGGC
>Ga0209553_1000304_pt1 | contig 25685 bp, 24 predicted proteins | sample LauGreFBDMM110DN_2_FD_188217 | JGI IMG/M metagenome (GOLD analysis project Ga0209553, IMG submission 188217) | Freshwater lake microbial communities from Lake Michigan, USA - Fa13.BD.MM110.DN (SPAdes) (version 2) | ecosystem: Environmental > Aquatic > Freshwater > Lake | place: Lake Michigan...
CTGCGATGTATGTTTTACCATTGACTGATAATAAAAATGCGATTATTTCTGCGGTCAGAGCCACGGCTGGCAATGCATTATTTCAAACTAATATAGGCAGTGGACTTACGACAGGTGCAGAATTGTTTAATAAAGTACCTGACTCAGGCTCAAGAGCCGTGATCTTACTTTCAGATGGTGGAGGTCGCATTGACGCTGCTACTCAGGAAAAAATTAAAGATTGGTTTGGCCGATTTAAAATTAGTCTTTATTGGATCGTATTAAGGCAGCCTGGTGGTATCAGTATTTTTAATACATCATTCAAAGCAAAAGAGGATGAGGCTTTGCCCCCTCAAATCGAATTAAATGAATTCTTTAAGACTCTTCCTTCGCCCTTCCAGGCTTATGAAGCTGAAGACCCTAAAACACTCCAAAAAGCGATTGAAGATATTAATCAAAAAGAAAAGAAACTGATTAAATATTTTGAAAAAATTCCTGGGCAAGATTATTCAACGCATTGCTTTGCAGCGGCAGCTCTTTTGATGATTGCTTTACTGATACTTAAATTGTTAGAGGTAAGGTCATGGCTTTAATAACAAAAAATATTTTTAGCACTAAAAAACTTACTTGGCTTTTTGTCATACTCCTTATAGCTTCTCTCGGTATATTTATTAAGCAATTTATCGAGTTGAAAAATATTCAAGTATTTAATCAAAATATTACGGAAGGCAAATCGCCTCGAATGTTTATGAATAGTTTTGAAGCGCGCTATGCAACTGCTTACTGGCTTACCACTAAAGAGAGATATAAAGAAGCAAGCCTTCTTTTTTCAAATCTTTTGCCTGTTGCATCACAATCACAAAAAGCAGCTATTCATTACAATACTGGCAATATTTTCTTTAGGCGCGCATTAGCTATTAATGGCACGGATATGACTGTAAAGAATGAAACTGAATATTTATTTAGACAAGCAAAAGCAGCTTATATGCTCTCTATTAAAATAGATAACCATGCGTGGGATGTGAAACATAATCTCGATCGTGTCCTTATGATATTACCTGCTAATCCAGCACCGGGTATTGGCGACTCCGACTCACCTGGACTTATTCTGGGCAATATTCCTGTAGGCTTACCTTAAATTTATGAAAGAGTGGCTTAAGAAAATAAAATCGAGATCCAATCTCGATTTGGATACCCTCTCACTTATGTTATCGATCGGATTGATAATGCTAGCCATTATCAATCCATCGATACCGCTTAAACATAATATTTATAACTATATGTTTGTGGCTGACATCTCTCAAAGTATGAACACAGTAGATATGTCCGTCATGAATAAACCCTTATCAAGACTAGATTACATGAAGCATAGTCTTCATGAAGTGATGTCTGAACTCCCCTGTGGTACCAAGGTAAGTATTGGAATATTTGTCGGTGTCAGTGTTTCAGCATCTTATACCCCAATTGAAATCTGTGAAAATTTTAATGCCATTGAAGATACCATCGATCATCTAGATTGGCGGGCAGGCTGGTCTGGTAATTCTCGTATAAGAGAATCTTTTTTCAATCTAGCCCGCCTCATCAGAAGTTTCCCTGAAAACTCTCAAGTCGTTTATTTTACAGATGGCGAAGAAGCACCTAAACTACATACATTTAATACAAGAGATCTTTCCCAATTCCAAGGAGGCAATGACTGGGTTATTGTAGGTATCGGCAGCCTTAAAGGTTCCCCTATTCCCAAACTCGACGGTAAGAATCAATTAATCGGATATTGGTCTAGTGACAGCTTTGGATTGCAACCAGGTATTGCACAAATCTCTGAAGCTAATCTTGGCACACGAGATAATGTTGTAGCGGGTGGTGAAAGTGATCGCTATATATCCAAACTTGATGAAGTTTATTTAAAAGATATTACTAAGCAAATTGACGGCATCTATGTAAGGGGTGATTCTGTACTTAATATTTTAAGTGCTATGAAAAAACAAAAACCAGCATGGCAAGATACAGCAGATTTCCATCTCAAATGGTTTTTTGCTTCTCTCGCAGGAATCATTTTTAGTCTTCGATTTATTTCGATAAAACACATAAAGCAATATGTCATTAAACGTAGAAAATAAATTCATTCATCTCAATACACATTCAACGATCAAAGTTGAGGGTGATGATCGCATTCAATTCTTACAAGGCCAACTCACCCAAGACATCAACCTCATTACACTTGATCATGCTTTGTTTTCTGGCTTCTGCAATCCTAAAGGAAGGGTCCTAGCTTTTATGTTGTGTTACATGGATCAAGCATCAATTCACATACAAATAGATAGCTCCGTTGAGGAGTCTTTTCTTAAGCGCCTTAAAATGTATGTGCTTCGCTCTAAAGTTTCTATGAGTTTACTAGGCGATCAATTTACATGCATAGGTTTTATGGGATTCAAAGCTCTTCTTAAGCAAGGCATTCAACCCCCAAAAAATTATTTAGATATTGTTCGGTCACATGACGTGATGATTATGCGTGTAGGAAAAAATACTGAGCGCTATCAGTTAATGGGTGACACTTCCAAAGTAAATACATTTATGCAACTTAACTTTCCTGAATATACGTCTATGAGCGTTGAATCTTGGAATAATTTAAATATTTTAGATGGTGTTCCTGATATTTATCCGACCACACAGGAAGCTTTCATTCCTCAGTCTTTGAATATGGACCTTATTGATGGTATTAATTTCAAAAAGGGTTGCTATACAGGACAAGAAATTGTTGCTCGAACACACTACTTAGGTAAAGTTAAAAGACGAATGTACCGCGCCTTTATTGAATCGCAAGATACTCTGACGCCTGGCGACCAAATCTTAAATGAAAAAAAAGAAGCAATGGGTCAGCTTGTAAGATCGGCAAGAGAAAATAATCGTCAAACAAATATGCTGATTGAACTAAGAGTAGATCAAGCGCGTGAAGCGCTATATATTAAAAACTATTTAATTACGATCAATCCCGAAGACCAAAAATTATTTGATTAGTCTTTAGTTTTTGAGTTATTTATAGCTTCAGTCTCTTTTTTATCTTTCTCGTGATTTGTCACCTGGAAAAAAATTTCGTCTTGCTTAATCATCCCAAGTTCATTACGAGCTCTTTCTTCAATAGCTGAAAAACCTTGCTTAAGATCAGTCACTTCAGCATTAAGCACATTATTTCTTACCTGATTATCAGTATTTGTTTTTTTCTGAATTTCGATTTGGTGACTTAAGCTCCACACACGAAACCAACTACCCTTTCCAAACCATAATGGATATTGCATTAACGCTACTAACACCACAAAAATAAAAGTTAAGGATTTCATGTGAGATTATTTACTCAATTGATAAAAGCAAGAAAGGCCTGCATAAGATGAAGCGCTACCAAGCTCTTCTTCGATGCGAAGCAATTGATTGTATTTTGAGATGCGTTCCGATCTTGAAAGTGAGCCTGTCTTAATTTGCAATGCATTTGTAGCAACGGCTAAATCAGCAATGATTGTATCTTCAGTTTCACCAGAGCGATGAGAAATGATTGCGGTATAGCCTGCTTTTTTTGCCATCGCAATCGTCTCAAATGTTTCAGTGAGTGTACCAATTTGATTCACTTTAATTAAAACAGAATTTGCTACCTTGCGCTTAATGCCTTCATCTAAAATTTTTGGATTGGTTACAAAAAGATCATCGCCTACAAGTTGAATATGTTTACCTAATCTTTGCGTTAGAACATGCCAGCTATCCCAATCAAATTCACTCATGCCATCTTCAATACTGATAATTGGGTATTTGTCGCACCATGTAGCTAGATAGTCTGTAAATTGCTCACCTGATAAAGATAAATTTTCAGAAGCAAGATGATATTTACCATCTTTATAGAATTCAGTGCTTGCACAATCAAGTCCAAGATACACATCGCGGCCCGGCTCATATCCGGCCTGAGAGACTGCTTCCATAATCATTTGTATTGCAGACTCATTAGATGGAAGATTTGGTGCAAAACCTCCTTCATCACCCACTGTCGTTGAAAATCCTTTTTTACTTAATATTTTTTTAAGTGCTTGAAATATTTCTGCGCCGCATCGTATCGCTTCTCTAAATGTGGGTCTTCCAGCTGGAATAATCATAAACTCTTGCATATCAACATTGTTGTCCGCATGTGCACCGCCGTTAATCACATTCATCATAGGTGTCGGTAATTGCATGGGACCTGAGCCACCAAGATAACGGTAAAGAGGCACATTAGAATTTTTAGCTGCTGCAACAGCAGATGCCATTGAAACCGCAAGAATAGCGTTAGCACCTAAGCGACTTTTGTTATCAGTCCCATCTAATTCAATCATGGTTTGATCAATCAATGTTTGATCGTCTGCATCAAGACCTACTACAGCTTTCGCAATTTCTATATTGACATGCTTCACTGCATTTAAAACACCTTTACCAACATAACGGTTTGTATCGCCATCACGAAGCTCAATCGCTTCCTTACTTCCTGTGGAGGCACCTGAAGGCACCATTGCTCTGCCCATGACACCAGAATCCAATAAAACATCAGCTTCTATAGTTGGATTTCCTCTTGAGTCAATCATTTCTCGAGCAACGATTTGTTTCACAAAACTCATTCTTAATTCCCTAGCTTAAGTTAATTATTTAAGACATTTCAATAAAGCCTGCTTTTTTAACTGATCGATCAATCTCAGCTAATACTTCAAGCAGTGCCTTGATTTTTTTAAGTGGCCACGCGTTAGGTCCGTCAGATAGAGCTTCTTTTGGATTAGGATGTGTTTCCATAAATATACCTGCGATACCACTGGCCACTGCAGCTCGTGCTAAGACAGGGACAAATTCACTTTGTCCGCCACTTTTATCGCCCTGTCCACCAGGTTGCTGCACTGAATGTGTTGCATCAAAAACGACCGGGCAATTTGTTTCTCGCATAATAGATAAACTTCTCATGTCTGAAACAAGCGTGTTGTAACCAAAAGATGCGCCTCGCTCACAAACCATAATATTATCTAGGCCGCCATTAGCTTCTTTAGCTTTTGTGACCACTTGCTTCATATCACCTGGCGCTAGGAATTGGCCTTTCTTAATATTTACAGGTTTACCTGCGGTTGCAACAGCATTAATAAAATCAGTTTGTCGGCACAAAAAAGCGGGGGTTTGGAGAATATCCACAACACTTGCAACTTGCTCGACTTGAAATTGATCATGAACATCTGTTAAAACTGGCACACCAATTTGTTTTTTCACTTCAGATAAAATTCTCAAGCCTTCATCGATACCAAAACCTCTAAAGGTTTTATTTGAACTTCGATTAGCTTTATCAAACGATGATTTAAAAATAAATGGGATATTAAGTGCTGCAGTAATTTCTTTTAATTGGCCTGCCACATCCAATACCATTCCTTCAGACTCGATAACACATGGCCCTGCAATTAAAAATAATGGGTGATTTAATCCAACATCAAAGTTGCATAATTTCATGATGCACTTCCTTTAGATTGTTTATATTTGAGTGCAGCTTGAATGTACGCTTTAAATAATGGATGACCTGTTCTTGGATTAGAGGTAAATTCTGGGTGAAACTGGCAACCAATAAACCAAGGATGCTGGTCTTGCGGTAACTCAATAATCTCACAGAGCTGCTCAAAAGGGGTTCTGGCAGAAATTGTTAGTCCTGCTTTTATCAATCGATCTACATAATGATTATTCACTTCGTAACGATGACGATGACGTTCGTTGACTTCATCTCCATAAATCATATGCGCTAAAGTACCAGATTCAATTGGACACTTCTGAGCGCCTAATCTCATTGTGCCCCCTAAGTCTGATGAATCATCTCTTTTTTCAATCGAACCTTCAGAAGATTTCCATTCAGTAATTAATCCAATCACTTGATGTTCAGCATCCTCATCAAATTCAGAACTGTTCGCATTTTTAAGTAAGGCTTTATGTCTTGCAAATTCAACCACAGCAAGTTGCATTCCTAAACAAATACCTAAATATGGAATCTTATTTTCACGTGCAAATTGAATAGCTTTAATTTTACCTTCAGTCCCTCGCTTACCAAAACCACCAGGTACTAAAATAGCATCCATATCCGCTAATGGTTTAGTCCCACTTTTTTCGATTTCTTCTGAGTCGAGATAATGAATTTTAATTTTCGATGATGTGTGGATGCCAGCATGAATGAGTGCTTCTGTAAGTGATTTATAAGACTCAGTGAGATCTACATATTTACCTACAAATGCAATGTCAATATTATGTTTGGTATGTTTAAGTGCATCTGTAATTTTTTCCCAACTAGACAGATCTGCAGGCTTAGCCAGAATATTTAATTTATGACAAACAATTTCGTCAATCATTTGTGCATGCAATAAACTTGGTATTTTATAAATGGAATCTGAATCGGCTGCTGAGATAACCGCTTCAGGTGGAACGTTTGTAAATAAAGCTATTTTTTTTCTTTCTTCATCAGGAATAGCACGATCTGCTCTGCATATTAAAATATCTGGCTGAATACCAATCTCTCTTAATTCTTTAACCGAGTGTTGAGTTGGTTTTGTTTTTAACTCACCTGCTGTTGAAATAAAAGGAAGTAATGTGAGATGAATGTAGCAAGCATTTTCACGACCTGCTTCAAATCCAATTTGGCGAATAGCTTCTAGAAAAGGAAGTGACTCAATGTCACCTACTGTGCCTCCGACTTCAACGATCGCAACGTCGGCACCATTAGAGCCATTCTTAATGTGTAATTTTATTTCATCTGTAATATGTGGTATGACCTGAACGGTTTTGCCTAAGAACTCTCCACGGCGCTCTTTACGAATCACGCTGTCGTAAATTTTACCTGTTGTAAAATTATTTTTCTTACCCATGCGCGCTGAGATAAAGCGCTCGTAATGGCCAAGATCAAGATCGGTTTCCGCCCCGTCATCTGTAACAAAGACTTCGCCGTGCTGGAATGGACTCATCGTACCAGGGTCGACGTTGATATAAGGATCGAGTTTGAGCATCGTCACTTTAATACCCCGTGACTCTAAGATTGCGCCGAGACTAGCGGCTGCGATACCTTTCCCCAAGGAAGAAACGACACCGCCAGTAACAAACACGTATTTGGTCATGGAAAGGCTTTTAAATAAATGCTGACGGGAGTCTATTTTACTTTAAAGCTATGTGTCTCACAATTGAAGTTTGAGGTTTATCAAATAGGGAAAGGGATTTCAACGGTTTTTATCTAAATCAACCCAAAAAAAAGCTTTCTTTAACTGGATAAATTAGTGTGCTGTCAACCTATGTTGATAAAAAACATCTCCACAAAATCTGTGGATAACTTTGTGGATAAAGATGACATAAATTTATAACTCTCGAATTTATAAGTGTTTTTTTGAATCGCTTATTTTTTAAGCTAAATAAAAGTTGTTTAAAATCAATGATTTAACTTATGTCCCTAATTCCATTAGGATTTTTTGACTAACTTAATGTAAATTCTAAGAAGATGTGCATAACTGCAGTATTTTGGGGAGTGCGTCGAGCGTATTTTGATGTGATGTCTCAATCACAGAAGCTAAATTCATACCTCGTAATTCGGCAAAAAAAGTTGCGATCTGATGCAATTCTGCCGGTGTATTTCTTCCCTCATGTCCTAGCCAAGATGGCGGAATATCAGGCGCATCTGTCTCTAGCACAATAGACTCTATAGGTAATGATCTAGCTAACGCTTGGATATGTGTCGCCCTGGGATAAGTCATTGCACCACCAAAGCCTAATTTAAAGCCTAACCCAATAAAAGCTTCTGCCTGTTGCATGCTGCCATTGAAAGCATGGGCGATACCACCCTTCACGGGGTAGCGTCTTAAATTTTTAAGCACATCATCAATTGCATGTCTCACATGCATGATGACTGGCAAATCAAATGCCATTGCTAATTTTAATTGGCTAACAAAAATTTCTTCTTGAAGTAATTTGTTATCTTTAGTCACAAAAAAATCTAAACCAATCTCACCTACTGCTACTGGTTCGTATGTTTCTAAATAAGACTTCAGCGTATCTATATCGCCATCCTTCATGTCAGCAATGTACATAGGATGAAAACCTAAAGCATAAAAACAATTGGGAAATTTTTTTCTAAGCTCAATGACATCATCAAAACTTTTTCGATTGACTGCGGGAATAATAATTTTCTCAACGCCATGATAAAACGCATTTTTAATGATCGTATCTTGCTCATGACTAAACTCTAATGCGTCTAAATGACAGTGGCTATCGATGAGCATGATGCAGCGTTACTTTAATTTAAATCGCATTCTTAAATCTTGACCAACCCAGCGATGATCCAAGAGTGTTGTAGTAATTTTATTTTCTAAATTTTCATAAGTTGGCAATGTAAACATACCTTTAGCTTCTGAGCCTAAAATCACAGGCGCATAATAAATAATAAGCTCATTAATTAAATTAGCTTCTAAGAATGCTCCATTAAGGCCTTCACCCGCTTCGATCCACGCTTCATTCACTTCTCTTTTTGCGAGTTCTTTAAGAAGTGATGCTAAATCAACTTTGCCACTATCCTGTAATTGAATACATTCAACACCTAAGGCTTTTAATTGCGGTAATTTTTTTTGTTTATCATTTGCGTAAGCGATAAGCAAAGGTTTTTCGCGGAGTATGTCTGCCTCTAATGAAATTTTTAATTCTGAGTCTACAACTACACGTAAGGGTTGACGCGCATGCTCATAAAGTCTCACAGAGAGTTTTGGATTGTCATGCAACACAGTACCAATACCTGTAATAATCGCACAAGAAGAGGCACGCCAGTATTGAACATCCGCTCTCGCTTCATCACCTGTAATCCACTGGCTCTTACCGTTATGAAGTGCAGTCTTACCATCTAATGACACTGCAAGCTTAGCTCTTACATAAGGTAATTTCTTTGTCATACGCGAAATAAAACCAATATTTAATAATTGAGCTTGAGCTTCCATTACGCCTAATTCAACTTCAATGTGAGCATCTTTTAATTTCTGAATGCCTTGACCTGAAACCATGGGATTTGGATCCTGCATCGCAATAAAAACTTTTTTAACTTTAGCTTTAATTAATGCGTCTACACAAGGCGGCGTTTTGCCAGTATGCGAACAAGGTTCTAATGTGACATATACATCACCACCCTCTGATTGACTGCCTGCTTCTTTTAATGCGATGACTTCAGCGTGAGACTCCCCTGTCCTCTCGTGAAAACCTCGACCTACAATCTCATCATCTTGAACGATGACGCAACCAACTCTTGGATTGGGGGATGTTGTGAATAAAGCTTTTTCTGCAAGCCTCAAAGCTTCACTCATGAAAAATTGAGGTGAATGCGAATTCATTTAATCAAGGTCGCGTATAACATCATGGAAATCTTCGACATCAGAAAAACTTCTATAGACAGATGCAAATCGGATGTAAGCCACCTTATCCATTTTTTTTAGCTCGTGCATAACATTTTCGCCTAACGCTCTTGCGGTGATTTCTTTCTCGCCATAAGCTAAAACTTTTTGAATGATACGTTCAATGGCTTGCTCTATATATTCAATAGGCACTGGACGTTTATGAAGCGCACGACTAAAAGATTGATGAAGTTTATTTCGACTAAAGTCTTCGCGTTTACCGTTTTGCTTTACAACTTGGGGGAGTGCGAGCTCAACTGATTCGTAAGTTGTAAAACGTTTATCACATTCTGAACAACGACGACGACGACGAATTGAATTACCTTCATCGTTCACTCTTGAGTCAACGACTTGGGTATCATCAGTTCCGCAGAATGGACATTTCACTGGAGATATTTAAAGCTGAAATTTAAGACCCATAAACTGGGAATTGAGCAGTTAAGGTAACCACCTTGGCTTTAGTCTCGCTAATGACTTTTTCATCAGTGGGATGATCGAGGATATCTGCAATCATTTGCGCCACCATGTCAGCTTCTTTTTCTTTAAAGCCACGTGTCGTAATTGCAGGAGATCCGATACGAATCCCTGAAGTCACAAAAGGACTTTCTGGATCATTAGGAATTGAATTTTTATTGACCGTTATATGTGCTTGTCCCAAAAGAACATCTGCTGCTTTTCCGGTTAAACCTTTAGGTCTTAAATCAACTAAAAAGACATGAGACTCAGTACGGCCAGAAATAATACGTACACCCCGTTTACTTAGTGACTCAGCCATCGTTTGTGCATTTTTAATCACTTGTGTTTGATACACTTTAAACTCTGGTTTTAATGCCTCCAGGAAAGCAACAGCCTTAGCTGCAATCACATGCATTAGAGGTCCGCCTTGGATGCCAGGGAATACAAGACTATTAATACTTTTTTCAAATTCAGCTTTCGCTAAAATAATACCGCCACGAGGGCCTCTTAAAGTTTTATGTGTGGTAGATGTTACAAAATCTGCGAAAGGTACTGGGCTAGGATAAACACCTGCAGCAATCAGTCCTGAGTAGTGCGCCATATCTACCATAAAATAGGCTCCCACTTTTTTCGCGATCTGCGACATACGCTCCCAATCAAAACGCAAGGCATAAGCTGAAGCGCCCCCAATAAGAAGTTTAGGCTTTGATTCAATCGCGAGCTTTTCCATTGCATCGTAATCAATCTCCTCATGTGCATTAAGGCCATAAGGTACAATATTAAAAAGTTTGCCTGATAAGTTTGCAGGGGAACCATGTGTTAAATGTCCACCATCTCCCAGACTCATACCCATCACAGTATCGCCAGGTTTGAGTATTGAGAAATAAACAGCCTGATTAGCTTGACTACCTGAGTGAGGCTGAACATTGACATATTCAGCACCATATAATTTTTTTAGGCGATCGATCGCGATTTGTTCGACGTTATCCACAAATTCACAACCACCATAGAAGCGCTTACCAATATATCCTTCTGCGTATTTATTTGTGAGTTGAGAGCCTTGAGCCTCCATCACAGCAGGGCTTGTATAGTTTTCAGAAGCAATGAGCTCAATATGGTCTTCTTGTCGCTTCACTTCCTGAGTGACTTGAAGTGCAATTTCTGGGTCCACCATACTTAATTTTTGAGCTTTGCTAAACATGTCTATATTTCCGCTATGTATTTAAAATGATTAGAGATTTTAATCTCTAAAGGTTAATATTTTATCATGGGTCTGACCTATCTTTCTTAATGAAGTTCTATCTTAGGTAAAATCTAAAAGTTATAATCTTCCATCTATATTGAAGAGAAAGATTTATATGCACTGGACTGATAGTCAAAGGATTGCTGAGGCTTTATTCGATAAACATCCTGATATAGACCCCAAGACAATTCGATTTACTGACCTGTACCAATGGATCTTAGATCTTGACGGTTTTCAAGATGACCCTAATAAATGCGGGGAAAAAATTCTAGAGGCTATTCAACTCGCATGGATTGAAGAGTCAGAATAAATTATGGCATTACTTCCTAAAGAGATTTTTAAAGCCTACGACATCCGTGGCATTGTGGGTAAAACTCTCACTCCTGAATTTGTAGAAATCATAGGTCGCGCTATTGGAAGTGAAGCAATTGACCGAGAGCAAATCGATATTTGTGTTGGTTTTGATGGGAGGCTTTCTGGCCCAGAACTATCGAACGCACTTATTCAAGGCATACTTAAGACTGGTATTCATGTGATCAATCTAGGCATGGTCACAACGCCTATGGTGTACTTCTCCACATTCTTTCTTAAAACACAATCTGGCGTTATGGTCACAGGGAGTCATAACCCGCCTGACTACAATGGCTTAAAGATGGTTTTAGGAGGTGACACCTTATCGACAGAAGCGATACAGAAACTTTATGTTCGCATAGAAGAAGAAAACTTTTACGAAGGTCAGGGCTTAGAAAAGAAATATGACATTGCTAACGATTATCTGGAAGCTATTAAAAATCATATCCATTTAAAACGCCCAATGAAAATTGTCATTGATTGTGGCAATGGTGTGGCAGGTGCTTACGCTAGAAAAATTTATGAAAGTATTGGATGTTCTGTTGAAGAATTATTCTGCGATGTGGACGGTACATTTCCTAATCATCACCCCGATCCTTCTGAGCCACATAACTTAAATGATGTGATCACACATCTTAAAAAAAGTGATGCGGAATTAGGATTTGCATTTGATGGCGATGCAGATCGTTTAGGTGTTGTTACAAAAGATGGTCAAATTATTTATCCAGATCGCCAACTTTTATTATTTGCAGAAGATGTATTAAGTCGTAATCCAAATGCCACTATTATCTTTGATGTGAAATCGACACGTAATTTATTCCAGTGGATTAAAGATAAGGGGGGTAAGCCTTTGATGTGGAAAACCGGGCACTCACTTATTAAAGCCAAAATGAAAGAGGAAAATGCAGCACTTGCAGGTGAAATGAGCGGTCATACCTTTTTTAAGGAACGTTGGTACGGCTTCGATGATGGTATTTATGCTGGCGTTCGACTTCTAGAAATATTAAGTCGCTTTGATAACCCATCTGAAATTTTAAATAATTTACCGAACAGTATTAGCACGCCTGAACTTCAAATCAAAATGAAAGAAGGTGAGCCTCACGCTTTAATAAAAAAATTACAAGCAGAAGCAAAATTTGATAACGCATTAGAAATTATTAAAGTGGATGGCTTACGAGTTGAGTACCAAGATGGCTTCGGTCTAATGCGCGCATCCAATACAACGCCTGTGATTGTGTTGAGATTTGAAGCTGAAAACAAAATTGCACTTGAAAGAATTCAAGATTCTTTTAAAAGTGTTTTATCTAATGCTAGTCCCGAATCTCATTTACCATTTTAAAGATTTAGGTAAGTAATAATTTAAATCCAGCAATCACTAAAACTAATGCTAATGTTTTTTTAATAGTATTGGCTGTATAAAATTTTATGCCAAGTGTAGTACCTACTAATGCACCCAGCAGAGTTGCACCTATAAATAGAGGTAATTGATCGGGTAGATTTTGCACAGATGAATAATTACCAAGTAAGCCAAAACTTGAATTAATTAAAATAAAAAGCGCTGTGATACCTGAGGTTGTCTTGGTGGAACTCCATCCTAAAAATAAAATAAGCGGAGATAAAAATATCCCGCCGCCCGTTCCAGTCAATCCTGCTAAAAATCCAATGCATGAGCCAATAATAACTGCAAAGAGAAACGGGGGTTTTTTAAGTTTTTTATCGATTTTATTAGAAAGATTCGTAACGAGTGAAATGGCAGATATTAAAAGAATAATACCCACGATAGATTTATAGATATGACTCGGTGCGTTTATATAACCCCCTAAAAATGCAAAAGGTATTGCGCCTAGAGCAATAGGTAATAAAACTTTAAAATCAAAAAAACCTTTTCGAATGAAACGCCAGCTCGTAAATGAGGCAATAAAAATATTCATAACTAATGCAGTGGGTTTAATCACGGCGCTAGGAATATTAAATAATGTCATGATCGCAATATAGATCGATGCTCCTGCATGACCCACAGATGTGTATAAGACTGCGCCTAATAGTAAACATAGGCTAATCACTAAATCGATCAGTTCAAAATGCATAGAAACCTCTATTTATTCAGTCAGAATCTTTCAAGTAGCTAATTATAAAGCGTTTAATAGATTTATCAGGGTAGAATACGCAACTATGCAAAACGCCACTCATTCATCGCCACACGCAATTAACAAATACCGTCCTTATTGGGCGAAGCGCTTTGGTACAGCCACTATGCTTCCCATGACACGCCAGGATATGGACGTATTAGGCTGGGATAGTTGCGACATTATTTTGGTGACGGGTGACGCTTATATTGATCACCCTAGTTTTGGCATGGCCTTAATTGGCCGGTTGTTAGAAGATCAAGGATTCCGTGTGGGTATTTTGTCTCAACCTGATTGGTCGAGCGCCGAACCATTTAAGGCGCTAGGAAAACCTAATCTTTATTTTGGTATCACGGCTGGCAACATGGATAGCATGGTGAACCGATATACAGCTGACCGAAAAATTCGTTCAGATGATGCCTATACGCCAGGTGCCGTTGCTGGAAAACGCCCTGACCGAACGGTACTTGTCTATTCTCAGCGTTGTCGCGAAGCATTTTCTGATGTGCCTTTAGTGATTGGTAGCATTGAAGCAAGTCTTCGTAGAATTGCTCATTACGACTACTGGTCTGACAAAGTACGTCGCTCAGTTCTTGTCGATTCTAAGGCTGATATCTTGTTATATGGTAACGCTGAACGAGCGCTTATTGAACTTACACATCGAATCGCTGATGGCGAAAAATTAGAAGACATTCAAGATATTCGAGGTACGGCATTCTTACGTAAAAAAATTCCTGAAGGCTGGGAAGAAATAGCTTCCACACATCTTGATCGTCCTGGAAAAGTTGAAACACATGTCGATCCTTATGAAATGAAAATGGGCGCAGGGACTGATTGTGAAACTAATGCCAAATCGAATGAGGAAAAATTACCTGACGGCATGCAGGTCATTAAGGTGGTTCGAAAAACAAAAGCTGACCGGAGTATGCAAGTCGTTCGCTTACCAAGCTTTGAAGAGGTAGTTGATGACCCTGTGTTATATGCACATGCATCGCGCGTGCTCCATTTAGAAGCTAATCCAGGAAATGCACGAGCACTAATTCAAAAACATGGTGACAGAGAAGTTTGGCTTAATCCTCCTCCTATTCCACTCACCACAAAAGAAATGGATTATGTATACGGCCTTCCTTATGCAAGGAAACCACATCCTAGCTACGGTGATGCCAAAATTTCTGCATGGGAAATGATTCGCTTCTCCGTCAATATTATGCGCGGGTGTTTTGGCGGGTGTACTTTCTGCTCCATTACAGAACATGAAGGTCGAATTATTCAGAGTCGCTCAGAAGAAAGTATTCTAAAAGAGATTGAAGAAATTAGAGATAAGGTCGATGGATTTACAGGAGTCATTTCAGACCTGGGCGGACCTACGGCTAATATGTATCGCATGGCTTGTAAGTCAGAAAAAATTGAAGCTTCTTGTCGAAAACTTTCTTGTGTTTATCCAGGTATTTGTGAAAATTTAAATACTGACCACACGGCACTCATAGAACTTTATCGAAAAGCAAGAAACACCAAAGGTATTAAAAAAGTACTCATTGGATCAGGTCTTCGTTATGACTTAGCAGTCACCTCACCTGAATATGTAAAAGAATTAGTGCAGCACCATGTGGGTGGTTATCTAAAAATTGCGCCTGAACACTCTGAAGAAAATGTGCTATCTAAAATGATGAAGCCAGGCATGGGCTCATATAACAAATTCAAAGAAATGTTTGATCGCTTCTCAAAAGAAGTTGGGAAAGAACAGTACTTAATCCCTTACTTCATTGCGGCCCATCCAGGTGCTACTGATGAAGATATGATGAACTTAGCTTTATGGTTAAAAGAGCATGATTTTAAATTAGATCAGGTACAAACTTTTACACCCACGCCGATGGCCATGGCCACAGCTATGTATCACTCAGGTAAAAATCCTTTACGTAAAGTGACGAAAGATAGTGAAGAGATTCCCATTCCTCGAGCAGGTGGTGTGCGTCGACTTCATAAGGCATTTATTCGTTATCATGACCCTAAGAATTGGCCGATGTTGCGTGAGGCATTGCAGCGTTTGGGTCGATCTGATTTAATTGGGGATAGTAAAAAACATCTTATCCCTGCAAGACAACCTTTATCAGAAAATCATTCCAGAAGAATGCATCAATTTGCTAGAAATAAAACACCTACAACAAAAATATTCAAACGTGCTCGATAACGCTTAACTGCATCAAGAAGTTGGAAGAAAATAAAAATAAAAAATAAAAGCCACTCCCAAGAGTAGCTTTGTTATATCTATAAAAAAATTAATTATTTTCTGATCTTAATCTTTCAATGCGCTTGTTTTCAAGGGCTCTTAATACTGTAAACGTTAGTGCTCCAATGGCAATCATAACTAAAACAAAGCAACCATAAGCCAATGGCCATGCAATACCATTAGTCATCATGCTAAATTCAGACATACCACCAATACCTGCAATAATGTTCACTGGCATAAAGACCACACTGATGATCGTTAATCTTTTTAAATCAATATTTTGATTTACATTCAAGAAGCCTACTGTAGCATCCATCTGAAAATTGATCTTATTAAACAAGAAAGATGTATGGCCATCTAGCGAATCAATGTCACGTAAAATTTCTTTAACATCTTCATGTTGACTGACGGATAGAAGTTTTGAGCGCATTAAAAATGATAGTGCGTTTCTAGTATCCATCACATTACGTCTAATCTTACCGTTCAAATCTTCTTCGATCGCTATATCAGAAAGTATGGTTGCAGCCTGGCTATTCGTCATGTAAGACTTCACAACTTGACTGCCCACTTTTTCTAACCTTGTATAAACGTCTTCTAGTGCATTGGCAGAATATTCAATATCTGCTGCATATAAATCCAATAAGACATCTTTAGCTTGTGACACGTAACCCGCTTCTGCACGCGCTCTCAAACGTTGAAGCCTAAATACAGGCAACTCTTCGTTTCTCACTGTAAATAGTATTTTGTCTTTAAGCACAAAAGCGACGGTTACATTCTTAGATTCTTTAGTAGTATCGAGCAAGAAATTAGAATGAAGATGGATCTCACCATTATCTTCAATATAAAAACGCGCACTTGTCTCCAAATCTGTGAGCTCGTTCGGATTAGGGATGTGTGCGCCAAAAATCTCCCTTGCCCATTCAAGCTGCTCAATTTCTGGGGTCACAAGATCTACCCAAATAGGCTTAGCCTTTTCGAGATCTTTTCTGCTGTATATGGGTATCTGACGCAAGCGACCTTTAAAGAGGTCAAAGACTCTAATGACTGTAATTTGTTCTTTGTTTGGAGTTTCATCAGACACAAGGTCCATGCGGATATCGTCAGAAACTTCAAGGAGTACATCGTCACGACGGCTTGACTCAATATGATCCCAAACAATGATACGCTCTTGGTCTAATAAAGCCTCTAGAATTCGAGCGATTTCATTCACTTCAAGCTTTTTAATGAGTCTTTTTAATTCAATTGAATTTTGTTTTTGAATTAAAGATTCAACAATATCTTGGCGAGACATCTCTTGCCTATGAATGAGATTTCCGACTAAATTTTGCTTAGCTAGCAAGTTTTTGATGCTGGATAATTTCTTATCAATGTTGTTTTTTTCTGACATGATAATTGCCTCTAATTCAGATTAAGCTTAGGGTTTCGGCAATTGTAAAGTATTAACTATCAAATTGAAACCTTAATAGCCAACAAAAAATAAGAAGTCAGAAAAGATCGATTTAGTGCGCGCTTAAATAAATTTAATTTATCTTTTCTTAAAGCGATAAATAAGCAAGATGGAAAGAAATAAAATGTTTGGATACCAGATGTACCAATGTGACCATGGAATACCGTCTATCTTGAAATCTGAAATTGGCCAAAAAATTGGGGTGGGGAAAAAAGCTTTTGAGTGAAATGGAAAATCAAGAACAATATGAAATGGCCAAGCCAACATTGCCATAGCCAAAGCTCGATTAAAGCGATAAATACAATAGATAGTTGGTAAACATATAATGAAGCTGTGGCCAACTGAGTAAGTGATGAAGAGCCAATCTGGAATAGACTCCAAGGATGGTTTACCGAAATGCCAATTTCCTGTTGCAATATTCATAACGATAAACAAGCCAAATGAAATTAAGTCTGGCATTGCACCAAAAAAAATCGCAGTCCAAGGATATCGCTTGTATCCAAATAATCCGTACCCCCATAAGGCATGACTTAATGTGTCCATATGGTTAGAAGTCGCCTCGAAGTCCAAACATGATTGATCGTCCACCCATTGGTGCTATATCTTTGAGGAAAGAAGCATGCTCTCTTATTTCTTCGTCCAATAAATTATTAGCCCGTGTAAAGGCTTCTAAATTATATTGGGTAGGCAATTTGTAAGTTGCCATCATACTGACATTTGTATAAGCGTCTGTAACAAGCTCTTTACCTGTCAGATAATTAAAATTTGTCGCTACGTTATCTTGCTTGAAGGCATGGAGCACATCCATTCTTGCGCCAAAGCGATCAAATTCATACTTAAAACCTATGCCTAATTTAAGTGGAGATATACGAGCTACGTAACCACCATTTGTTTTATCTTTGGCATCCACATAATCACCTCTTACATTTAATTGTAAGTGATCAGTGAGCATGCTCTTGCCTTCTAACTCAACCCCTTTAAATTCAGCTTTGATACCCGAAAATTGAGATATGTTGAAATCACCATTTACAACATTCGTTGATCTTAATCCAATGTAGTTTGAAAACTTGGTGTAATACGCTCCCAAAGTCAAACTATCTTGTCCTGATTTCCAGCGTATCTGACCATCCAATCCATTCGATTTTTCAATCTTTAAATTAGCTTGTCCTTGCTCGTAAGCTCCAGTTGCGGTATGAACACCATTTGCATATAGCTCAAAGTATGAAGGTGCTCGTTCATTGTGACTAAAGTTGCCAGTAAGTGACCATTCAGAATTTAAAGTATAAAGCCCGCCCATCGCAGCATTGTTTGTTTTAAAGCTTTTATTAGCGGCTGTAAATGAAACTCCGCCTTTGCTATCTATGTCATGCTGACCATGTCTTAAACCAAAAGTTACTTTATGTTGGTTAATGGGTAACTCTTCATAAAGATAAGCCGACTGACTATTAGTGTTAGATGAAGGAACAAAAGCCTCTGCACCTAACGCTTGAAATTTTCCGTTCTCGAATTGCAAACCTACAACACCTTTCATATTTAGTATCGCTTGATGGCCTAATTCAAATGTACCATCAACACCTTGGTTTTTAAATGTTGTATTAATTGAACCATCTTCAATTTCTTTGTGAATATAGTCAGTATAAGCCGCACGGAATTTGGCTCGATCAAAGAATGTGCCGAGATCCCTAATCTCAGATGCAAAATCAAAACGATTATTATCCATATCAATAGAAACTGCTGATTCTAATGGACTACCATATGTCATTAGATGCTTGGCATAACTAACACCAGCATAACCTCTCTCAAAAATGATAGACGCTCCTATAGCACCACCTTGAGTTTCTGAATGACTATTAATAAGTTTATTGATGCCATGATCTGTCGTGTAATTAGTAGCTCTTTTTTTATCCGAAACCGCATTGCCTGGAATCCTTAAGTTTTTAGCATCTCGGTTATAGGCATCCAAGTGCATCACAAAATTCCCTGTACCCACATCAATCACTGCCGCATTACTTTGTTCTAAGTTGGCTCCACCGTAACGTACTTCTCCCCGACCTGTAATACCTTCAAATTTTTCTTTAGGGATTCGATGATCAATAGCATTTACTACTCCGCCCACTGCACCACCCCCATAGAGAAGTGTGGCGGGCCCTCGAATGACATCAATTTGTTCAATAATGAGAGGGTCAATCGATACGCCATGGTCAAAACTTAAATTGGAAGCATCTAAATTATTGACGCCATTTTGTAAGATCTTAATACGATCACTATCCATTCCTCGAATCATGGGGCGCCCTGCTGAAGGGCCAAAAGAACTGTTGCTTACACCCGGAATGCTATTTAATGTTTCAGCTAATGTGTTTTCTCGTTTTAATGAAAGTTCGCGACCATTAAGAATGGAAATTGGTATCACCATTTGATCAGAACTAACACCCAAAGGATTACCGGTCACCGCTGTGGCGGGTATAGTTAAAATTGCTTTATCTGCAGCGACTGCTGAACAAGTCAAAATAAAAAGTAATGTGAATGTAATTTTTTTAAGTTTCATTTTGAAACCTCTTCAATAAAAAAATTTTGTAACGCAAGCTCCCTTAAAAGACTTAAGGAAGTAAATTAAAGTTAATTTAATACTGAAGTTTGAGGTGGGGCGCGAGCAGCAAAGTAAATTGCTGTGAAGGATTGATATGAATTAGATGGGGCTACAAATACTGTGTAATGATTTAACTCTTCAAGACTGAAAGCAAATTCACTATCATTAATATGTGTAAGTTTGGCGAAACTAATACATTCACTACAAGAATTAATATCTGAATTATGTGAGTCGGTCTTGTGGGTGAAGTCTTTGACATGAGAAATTTCGTGCGCAATCGCTGCTTGCTGGCTAAAAGCAAATAGAAAAATTAAACATAAAATGCTGTAAAAACGTTTTAACATTTAAAGATTTTAACATACCGCTATTGCAATCACACCCCTATTTATCGTAGCCTAAAGATGCCTAAGCTAACTATCCATGTCAAAAAAGTTAAAATGATTTATCATCCTGAGTTATGGATCAATCAACCTCACTCTCACACGTAAAAGAATTGCTTTATTTACTTGGCATTATATTAAGCACTGGGATGTTATCTTCATATATAGCGAAAATTTTAAGGCTACCAGATGTTGTTTTTCTTTTATTTGCAGGGATAATTTTAGGAGTTAATGGCCTAAATCTTATAGATATTAAAGTTAATTCAGTTCTTAATCAGCTCATTCTTATCTTTGGCTCCTGCTACATCTTATTCGATGGTGGTGCTAGTGTCCGTATTCAAATTATTAAGAAAGTGTGGCCAACACTTTTACTAATTTCAACACTTGGTGTATTAATTACTACTTTTGTATCTGCTATCGCCGCACAATTTTTTATTGGCCTTCCGTTTATTGTGGCATTACTTTTAGGATCTACAATTGCATCTACTGATCCAGCAACTTTAATTCCGGTATTTAAGCAAACTAAAGTCCCTGCAAAAATATCTCAGTTAGTAATCAGCGAGTCTGCATTTAATGATGCTATGGCTGTTATCCTTACGATGACATTATTTTCCATGGCTGTTGGTGAAAATGCCTTCAGCCTAACTCAAAGCTTTACTGGTTTATTGCAGCAATCTATTGTGGGTATATTGGCCGGGGGCATTCTAGGCTACATATCTGTCTCCATCATTTCTCATCAAAAATATGGTTTTCTCCGCGAATACGCACCTCTTGTGACTTTAATGACGGTGGCTTCAGCTTTCTTAGCCGCTGATAATTTTCATGCAAGCGGGTTTATGGCGGTGTTTATTTTTGGGATAGTGCTCGGCAATAAGGATTTATTTGGTTTTAAGACGAATAACAAAGAACAAGAAAAATTAGATGATTTTATTTTGACAACTTCATTAATTATGAGGATATTTATTTTTATTTTATTAGGCTCTCAAGTTGATTTTTCTCTTATAGCTAAATATTTCTGGCCAGCTTTAGGTGTTGTTTTAGTTTTTATGTTTGTAGCAAGACCTCTGACTGTTTTCCTTTGTGCGCTTCCAAACAGAAAGGCAAACTGGAAACTTAAAGAATTAATTTTAATCTGCTGGACAAGAGAGACTGGAGTTATTCCAGGGGCATTGGCTAGTATGTTAATTGGATTAAATGCTCCTCACGCAGATATTATTGCTGCCGTTACATTTATGGCAATCATAATCACAATTACTATTCAGCCGCTGACTACGGGATGGCTTGTAGAAAAATTAAGTATTAATAAATAAAAACTTTTAATAGTTATTTTTTTAGTGATGGGCCTGATATCAACCACAACTGCCCGTGCTCAACTAGCTTTGTATCATTATGTTCAAGATGCGCCTGCGTGGTGCCAAGATAATACCTGCGTTTGACATCAAACCATGTGGCCTTGCGCAACAGGGATGTAATTTCAACGATACCTGAATGCTCTTCATCTATAGTCATAAAATCAGCTGCTCCAGGTCTAAATAACATTGGATTAGATTCAAACAATTTAGTTGTTTTATTTAGTGCGGGCTCATACATCCAAATGACTGCTAAGCGCGTATTTTCACCTGGGTCTTCTTGCACTAACACTCGTCCATCACCGTCGACAACTACATTGTCGAACATTTCAGCACCTATACTTTGTGCGCTCAGCGGAATACTAATTCGTCCGCCATTTAGGGGATTTGATACATCATCAAAAACCAATTGATTTAATCGGCTGTCACCTCCCATTTTGTCGGTCGTGGCAAACCAAAATTTGCTAGCATCTAAAACATCCCAAGATCCATCTTCCGGCCTTGCAAAGCCAGTGGCCCCAAGTTTTTTAGCTTCCTCCCTAAAAGTTTTGCCATCTAAACTTGCCAATCCCGTCAAGGGCACTAAACTAAAACGCTCATTCATCACTTTAACCCCATATAACTGCCCGCCAACTAATCCAGATTGCTCAACCGGATTTCCCACTTTCGTTTTATTGCCAAGATAGACTAATAGCAAACCATCTTGAATATCATCTAAACCAATGACCAAAGTAGAATCCTGACTTGAAGGATTAGCCAATAAATTTTCCCATGCTATATGCCCAAAATCAGGCATTACGTAACTAACACCTTCCAAATTGTGCGCAAAAGCGCGGCCACCTGCTTTATCTTCTTCACCATTTAAAAATAGCTGCCCGTTATACCCCTTCCGAGTCGTGGCATTATAAAAAGCCGAGATTGGTGGTAAATCCGCAGAACAAAATCGATTAAAAATCAAACCTCCTGGCACAGTTGATTTAATTAAGTCGGCCCCACTTTTCACCTTCAGACTTTCAATATCAATAACCCAGCGAGAAACAAATGCACCCTTTGCACCATGCGCACGAATAGTTCCTTTATCATTAGAAATCTCATGGTTCATAAGCAAACTAAAAGTACCGTCGTTATTTGCAAAAACACCTAAACCGTCTGGCACACCAGTCATGGCATAACCATTAGCGGCAACCTCACCCACAGTGATAATAGGCTGAACTTGCCAGCCAGGTGCATGGGAAACAATGTAGGCTGGAGCCGAAATAACATTTGTAGAAAATACTATTGTAAGAAATAACGCTTTTAGTAATAACTTCATAAGGGGCCTTTTTTAATTCAACAACTAAGATAAAGAATCATCAAAGCTGTTTTGAATGTAACAAAATTTGAGGGATTATTTTAGTAGCTTAACTTTACAAAGTGTCAAAAATTTTGACACTTTGTAATTCATCTTTATTCCGTTGGTACCAAAAAACCTGACCCGAAAATGCTCAAGCTACTTAATCTACCTAAGAATATAGGAAATATGGTGATCGTCAGGAGTGATTGATTCCAACTTAACCCACTCTTTATTATCTTTATACCAAATCTGGATATTAATTTTAGGGGCTGTTAATTGATAGGAGTCGGCTTCTAGATTTTCATTTCTTACTTTAATAATTTTCTTACCTAAACTTTTAATTACCACCTCAACGTAATCGCCCATCTGCACATTTAATAATTTACTTTGCTTTAACATCAGTGGATTCCAGTAACTAAAAGTCATGGGGCACTCAGCAGAAAAAGCTTCTTTTGCAGGCTCAATCAACCTAAATGTATTGGTATCGAATTTTCCAAGAACTTTATATTCATCACCTCCATCTTGCGTTACAGCGCTTATGGAGTGCAGGCAATTTTTATTCCAAAGCTCTTGCGATATATGTTTATATTTATAAATAGGTATAGATAAGACAGTCACCTTGAAGTTTGCTTGACTCATCAGCTGATGGAATTTTTCTTCTTCCTTTAATTGAAAAGTATGCTCACCAATCAATTTACCATCCATAAACACATCAAAGTTCCACTCTTTTGCGAAACAAAAGTTTGGGATAAAAAGTAAAACAAGGCTAAATTTTATAAAAGAATAATTTTTCATCAAAATTAACAAATTCCATTCCAAGATTTTTCTAACGATTGAGTCTCATTATTTTTTCCCGGAAAATTATTAAAATACATATCAATTAAATAAGGAAGTGTCACAGTGAGTTTTGAGCATGTACCTTTACTTCTTAAGCTACCCTCATAAACTTTATCAAGCTCTTTGTCTTTAGATTTAGGCGTTGCTATATCAATATGGATATATCTAGTATGTAAAGTGTATTTATTAATATGGGTTTGATAGCCGCGATATCCATACATCGGCATACCAGGATACAGGGCCCATGAATTTAATGAATACCCCGTATAACCAATCATGCCGAAATCAGGAACAGTGTATGTTTCCGTCACCTCTTTTCCGTTGTCATCACCATAATCAAAGAAAAGTAGTAGTTCTGGTTTTTTTGAATGATCAATAACAGTAAAGCCTAATCTCTCAACACGGTCCTTAAGGATTGCTGCATAATTTTTAAACTCCAAAGAACTTTTCTGAGATTGATGCCATGGAACTATAGCTATAGTAGAAGGCTTAAAGTCACTAGGAAGCTCATGAAATACTGTGAGCTCGCCTTTAAGTAAAGGATTTTTCTCTGCAAGATGTTGGCAACCACCGATGCCTAAAAGTGCAATCAAACTAGATAATAAGAAAATTAATTTCATAATTTATTTTTTCTTCCTTGCCTTAAAGTGAGAACAGTATCTTGAAAAATTAAGGCCTCGAGGATATTTCATCATGCTCTGAAGCTTCCCAGATTTCTTTTGCAGCATCAAGATTGATAGCCATGATCAAGAGTCCCACGATTAGATCCGGCCACATTGACAGCCAAACGTATCCTATTAAGCCAGCAATAATAATCCCTATATTAGCTAATGCGTCATTTCGTGCAGAAAGAAAAGCGGCTCTTGTTAAACTGCCCTGATGATGTCTAAATCGAATTAAAATAAAAGCACAACTAAGGTTAACCAGTAAAGCTCCTAACCCGGTCAGAGTTAAAATAGATGGGTCTGGAATTGAAGGTATATTAAACTTTTGCCAGGCTGTATATAAAAAAGCAAGTGCAGGTATTACCAAAATGACTGCTAAACATTTTCCTAATCTTGCTTTGTTTTTTAACGACCAGCCAAGCGCTAAAAAAATAAGAATATTGACCGAGGCATCTTCCAAGAAATCAATACTATCTGCAAAAAGAGAGGTTGAATGAATGTCATTAGCTACTATAAACTCTACAAAAAAATAAGTTAAATTTGCAAATGCAACAAATAAAACTGATTTTGCAAAGCGTTCATCTTGTTTATGATGAAAAGTCATAAATTGAAATAATTATTGCACTTCAATTTGAATAGTTTTACTTAGTTCCTTGCCATATGAGCGATGATAACCATCTGCAAACTGAAGGGTAAGAGTATAGGTACCGGACGTTAAATTAAGCTCGACCTCTTTCTGTCCTTTACCAAAATGTAAATGATTAGCATCTGCTGGAATCACTAAGCCTTTTCCTATAAAAGATTGATTAATCAATAAATGATGATGGCCTGAGCCTTCGGTATATTCTCCTGCAGGAGCGATAAGCATTCCATTTAATTCAAATATAGCCTTAAAAGGACTTGTTACTTTATCCCCGTCTTTTAAGTTAGCAAAATTAACTGAGGGGACACTCAATACCCTATCATCTCTTGGGTAAGAGAAAATATTGAAGGATATAAAGAGAGTGAATACACCTAGTAATAAAAGTGTTTTTATTTTCATTAGTAATTAATTTTATTAAGAAAGTAAATAATACAATAAATTTTTAACACTTTTAAAAAAAATGAATTATTACTTTTTTATTTGATCTATCTTTTAAGCAAAAAGTTTAAATATTGTCTGATTAGCCCTAAATATCACCCCTGAATCATTTAGGACTAATCTTTTTTATTGTTCTTCATGAATTTACTTAGGCTATATTGAGTGGACTGCTCCTACTGTGTTTTAT
>Ga0209553_1000307_pt1 | contig 25574 bp, 18 predicted proteins | sample LauGreFBDMM110DN_2_FD_188217 | JGI IMG/M metagenome (GOLD analysis project Ga0209553, IMG submission 188217) | Freshwater lake microbial communities from Lake Michigan, USA - Fa13.BD.MM110.DN (SPAdes) (version 2) | ecosystem: Environmental > Aquatic > Freshwater > Lake | place: Lake Michigan...
TGTTCCCAGTACGACAATTGCCGATTTATCGAGGGTAATTTTCGGCGCGGCATTTGGTTGCTTGATGGTGATTTTTAGTTCGGACTCAACTTTGACTTCGGTATTTTTTCCCTGCGTCATCAAGACGGTGGCGGTGTAGTCGCCGGGGGCAAGGTCAGGAATCGGCATCCACAGGAATTCACCAGATGCGGCGTCAATGGTCATACCCACGGCGGCATCCGACAGAGCAAACTGAGGAGTTCCGAGTTCTGGATCCAGTCCATCTGCTTTTGCCGTGAATTTTACTGCTTCTCCGGGTTTGATCGTCTTCTCCGACACACCGGTAATTCGTGGTGTGTACGTTTTAGGTGCCGAAGGGATCACAAAAGGTGACGCTTTCACAAACGCGGCGTACTGCTCTTGCGTTTTCTCGCGGCGATCCCATGCCACAGGAAATAATTCAATAATAGCATCCGCCTCGTGGGACGCGGCTTGAGTTCCTTCGGCACCACGCGCAACTTGCCAACCCGTAGTTGTGACGGCTTCGACACGCATTAATTCGCGATCGATACGTACCAGAAAAGGTTCAAATTCTTCCAGTGGTTCTCCGCTTGGGAAAAATTCACTGGGTGTGGCCGTAATACTCGTGTCCATCTCTTTGACGGCAGTCATGAGTGACGTACGGGCGAGCAGTTCCAGATGGTCTTCGGCTCCGTCCGCACTCATCCCTTCCGCGGTGAACGAAATCGCCAGACGTGGATTGCCCTTCGGACTAGGGCTGTCGATTGTCAGCGACGAAATTCGATGCAACAAGTCGGCCTGATCAAAGAGATACAGGAATCGTGTCAGTCCCTGCAGGTCCGTTTCAGCTCGGCGGACTTCGACGGCAACAGTGCTGTATTCCTTCTGCGTCGATTTGGATGCCGGCACGACTTCGATGCGGCTGAAGCCACAGTCTTCGGCCAGAGCCTGAACCCATTCCCGATAGAGTCGCTGTGCAATATCAACGTCGGGGGGTAGACTGATGACCTGCCAGTCTTCAAGATTGCGTTGCGCAACTTTCAGCTGAATTTCTTCTGCTTCAAGAGTCACTGCGGATTTTTCGGCAGTGGCGACTTCAGTTTGCAACGCGCGAATCGGCCCATTTAGCCAGCTATCGACTTTCGAACGCAGCAGGAAAATAAGGACGACTAGAGTCAGTCCGCCAGCCAAGATTTTCGTGCGTTTTTGATCGTCCATTACATCTTCCGTTGAGTTGCGGTCTTTAATGCCGAACAGGATTCAATTACGATCACTGGTCTTCCGCCATTTTCGGCAACGTCAGTTCGAGCTCGACCTTGATGGCATATTCCGGAGCTCCGCTCGCAGGTTCCAACTTCGGGCTATAGGCTTTGACACCATAACCGGCTTCCGTCAGTAAGCGACCGCCCTCCTCGACATCTGCGTTCGATTTCGCATAACCTTGGAGCTTGATGATTCCCGTGCCGTTTTTTTGGACTGTTGAAAGCTGGAAATTGTCGATAAAGAATCGATCGGTTTTCGGCAGCACAGTCTGCAGACGTGCAATTTCATCCAGCCATTCAATATCACGGTCAATCCATTCCTGGATTCTGCCAGCCTGATTTAGCTCTGATTCTCCCGCCGCGAGTTTTTGTTTGATGGTATTGTTGGACGCTACTAACACGTCTTTCCTGACCGACAATTCATTGATCTGTCCCTGTCGCCAGAAGTACACAGCCGCGAACAATAGCAACGCAGCCAACGTACCGCCTAACACTGCAATGCGCCGATAATCTTTCTTTTCCGGAGGTTGACGGGGATTGATCAGATCGACAGCAGCGATTGTTGCTTTGGTATCTCTCTGAATCGCTCCCGCCAAGGCGACCACATCGGTGGCGGTGATCCCGTCTGTCAGTTGGCCGTGAACCAAGGAGGATGCAGGATCAATGCGTTCAATCGTGGCTGAGTCAAATCGCGAAGCCAACTGATCAGACACAGCACTGGTTGCATCTGCGGCACCGATGAGCAGAATCCGGCGGATCTTGTGTTCGCCCAGTGACTCCGCAGCCGACATGCGGGCGCGGGTGAGCTCTGATCGCAAGGTTCGTTCGATCGTGTCGGCCGACGACCATGAACTTCCACTGTGAGAATACAACACGGCTGTGCCGCGGAGAAAGGTGACTTCGATAAAATCTCGACGCATGAGCACGACAACATCGACCAACGAAGCGTCTGTGCTTTCCCTCAAAATCCCGGCCTGAGCGGCAGCCTGAGCCACGCAAAACGCGCTGACACGAAGTTCTTTGAATTCTAACCCCGCTTCACTGAGCGTCCGCCGGGCTTGGGATACCTGATCATTGGGAGCCGTGACAAGCAGGACGTCGCGGGTCATGCTCCCGGCGATGACAGGCAGCGGTGCAAAATCCATGCTGACGGTTTCGAGCGGTACAGTCAGACGCATGGTCGCCTGCATGCGAACCATCGCAGGCAACTCAGCGTCTGTCACCTGCGGCAATTGAATCCGATGGATGGTGACGAATTGCCGCGGAAACACGACTGCAACCTGTGGACGGTTCTTACCCGACGCGCCGCCACTAAATTGCTTTAACTGATCCACGACCAAGAGCATATCGGCTGCGTCGGAAGGACGTTCAATGATCCGGGCTTCTGTGATCTCAACACGATTGCCGTCGGTTCGCCCACGCGCCACAACTAGACGGTCACGATCCCATTCAATAAAGATGTCGGACATGATTTCGCTTTTGACAATCCACTAGAAGCAGGAGCTGCAAGGCCAATTCAACCCCGTAAACCGCATCGTGGTGCCGCGCAGGATGAGAAACAAGCATAGGTTACTCAGGATACGGCATCCGGGAGAGGTTTTTCCGGATTTACCGATGTTAGGGCCCCCCACCTGCCGGCACTGATAGGGGTTCCCCCCGCTGATCGATTTCGATCCAGTCCGCCCCGGACTTGAGATCTAGGCGGTACGACCGTTTGAGGATTTGATCTTCTTGGAGGGGCTTATAAACATGCAGTTCGATAATCGCGAGATTTGGAAGCGTCACGTTTTCAAGAGCTAATTCCGCGATTCGGATGCGCATGTTTCTGATTTTACCAATGGACTCGTCGGTCTCCGACAAGAGATCAATGTTGGACTTCATTAGGATCCGCAGGATCGTCGGAGTGTCCAATTGCATCCGCTTTTTACCCCCATCGACACGGGGAGAGGAACGCGGGAATTCCTTGACAATCGCCTCTTGGAGGGGCTTAAACGGCCCGAGATGGAGAGTTGAATATGCGTACAGTAATCCCGTCGCGGTAATCCCCATGGCAAACATGCCGATCACCAGCCAGCGACCGGAAATGGTTTTAGGTGCGGGCAGGATTGTGGTTTCCGGATCGGACATGAGGATGTGGCGTGAATAGCGTTATGAGCGGAATAGCGTTGCGAGGTTGCTGAATCGTAGGGTGAGTGATGCGGAACACAACGCAATGTTTTGAAAAACGTTGCGGAACAGGTGGTTCGGCTGGCGCTGCACACACGCCCTAATGCTCTGTTCGGTTCTCAAATTTAGGTTGGACATTCTAGCCCAACTGCGATTAGACGGGCAAAAATGCCCCTCGAACCCCAATCTCAAGCCCTGCCGCAGCCCACAGTGGATTTTACGCATGGAGATTGTTCTGACCGTCTTTTTGCCGAATTTCACGCCCAAATTCCCGCGAACGATGCATCCTGGGAATTCCCGACAGGTTTCTCGTTGACGATCCTGCCACTTGTCTTCTAAAGTGTCACACATGAACCTCAGCATTTACGGTATTCAGATTCATCTGATCGGCGGAATTATTCCCGCTCGACCGCCGCTGCGTGCCTGAGGAATCTCGAAACCAACTCCAACCCTCAGGTCACCCCTGAGGGTTTTTTTTGTTGGTATTGAACAGCGTTTGACAATTAAAGGCCGAAACATGGCACGCATTCAGCTTTACGATACAACCTTGCGGGATGGCTCCCAAGGTGAAGGCATCAACTTCTCGCTGCAAGACAAACTCATGATCGCCAGAAAACTGGACGAACTCGGATTCGACTATATCGAAGGCGGATATCCGCTCTCCAATCCGAAAGACCAAGAGTTTTTCCAGCGTGCCGCTGAGATGGAATGGAAGCATGCGAAAATTACGGCGTTTGGAATGACGCGGCGCAAAGGTGTCGCAGCGAAAGACGACATTGGCATGCAGGCCTTGATTGGAAGTAAGGCTCCGGTGATCACGATCGTAGGTAAAACTTGGGATCTGCACGTCACGGAAGTTCTCCGCGTCACGCTCGCAGAGAATCTGGCGATGATCAGCGATTCAATCGCGTTCGCAAAATCGGAAGGCCGCGAAGTCATCTATGATGCCGAGCATTGCTTTGACGGTTGGCTTGCAAACGCGGAGTACGCGATTCAAACTTGGAAAGCTGCCGCTGCCGCCGGGGCTGATATGATCTGCATGTGCGACACCAATGGCGGAACGTTGCCTGAACAAATCGTCCAAGCAGTCGACGCACTGCAAAACGCAGTGCCGTGTCGCATTGGGATTCACTGCCACAACGATTGTGAACTGGCTGTCGCGAATTCATTGGCCGCAGTTCACGCAGGAGCGATTCAGGTCCAAGGCACGATCAATGGAATCGGGGAACGTTGTGGCAACGTCGACCTTGTGTCTGTCGCCGCCAATCTGGCGCTCAAGCTCGGCTACGACGTCCTGGCTCCGGGCAAAATCCAGCGACTGACGGAATTGTCGCGTTATATCTACGAGCTGGCCAATATGAACTTCCGTTCCGGACAGGCGTTTGTTGGAACCAGTGCGTTCGCTCACAAAGGAGGCATGCACGTGCATGCCGTGAATCGTATCGCGCGAAGTTATGAACACATTCAGCCGGAAACGGTGGGAAACGAACGCCGCATTCTGGTGAGCGAACTCTCCGGCCGTTCGAATATCGTCGCCAAGACCACCAAGTTTAAGATCAGTGAAAATAATGAACTCATGCAGAAAATCCTCAACGCCGTGCAAGATCTGGAGCATCAGGGCTATCAATACGAAGCCGCTGAAGCATCGTTTGATCTGCTGGTCATGAAGCAGGCGGGAACCTACATGCCAGCCTTTCAGTTAGATCACTATCGTGTCAACGTCGAAAACCAAGCGCGAGGAACGCTGACAGAAGCGGTCATTAAACTAACCACTGGCGCCAGTTGCCGGCACGTCGTGGGTGAAGGCGACGGCCCCGTGAATGCGCTCGACAGCGCCTTGCGAAAGGCCCTCACCCCAGCCTACCCCGGTCTGTCTGAGTTGACTCTCGTGGACTATAAGGTCCGCGTCATCAACAGCAGTGAAGGCACGGCCGCCCGAGTCCGCGTGGTGATTGAAAGTCGTGACAAAGACGGCATGTGGAGTACCGTCGGTGTCAGCGAAAACATCATTGAAGCCAGTTGGATCGCGCTGGTGGATGCGTTTGAATTTAAAATCCACAAAGATCGCGGAGTTGTGACAGCCGACAATGTCGTTTAAGGCCGTAACCGGCCCGCTTACCATTACGCCGATGGGAGCCGAAGGATTCATCAGTCTTACCGACCTATTCTTCGTCTTTCACCCACAGATGATCGGCCAATGCATTCGTTATTGAGAATTGGTCATTGAGATTTTACACCATCATCTGCAAGTAAGGCTCGTAGGAGGCACAGCATTTTTTGACAGGCGACAGGCGGCAAGTAGAATTGTGAGCGTTGCTTGAGGCCGTGTTCGATAATGAAAGGTGGCTGATCATGGCACGGTTGACTCGTGTGGAAGTGTTTGCGGCGGATGACATTGCGCTTGGGCATGTAATGAATCGCACGATGCGGCGCTGTTTTCTGTTGGGGGGATGATCCGTTCAGCGGAACAACATATTTGACCACCGTAGGGTGTGGCTCGATGCCCAGTTGATTTATCACCCTCGGCACTTTGGCATTGATTTGCGGTGTCACGCGATTTTGAGCCACCACTTCCAGCGAAGCCTCCACGCATGAATGAGATGGTCTGTGGGGTGGCCTCTTTCGGCGGCTATATCAAACGTCGAACCTCAGACCTCGGCCCCCAGACTCTCTGAACGGCTTTCAAAAACTCCACTGCCTCTCCCTCGTTCGGCAAACCTTCGGCCCGGATACCTGACCTCTCTTTTTTTCAATTTTGAATTTTGTGTGGTACGGTGAGCGGTGCGGGGGGAGGGTGATGGATCATCATCCAACCGCGGCGCACGAAGACGAGCCGTCGTCATCTCCAACCTCTCGCGTATCTTTGAAAAACGGCAACCAGAAACTGGGGCGAGAGCCAAGCTGACCGGGGGCAACGATCAGGATTGGTACTTCGGGTCAGTGGACGATATGCTCACGGACGTAGTTGCGTGCGAGTTACTTGATGTACTGTGAGTGTGTCAACTTCGACAACTTGACAACCACAAGGAACAGGATCGCGGCAACGCTGCAGAGGGCCATCACGGAGCGCAGCGAGGACCACTGCGTTGGAGATTTTAGGCGAAGCACAGCAGTCGTCCGTTCTGCTGATCTTCGCCAACCACCAAATGTCCTTCGCCGATCGCGATGCCAGCATTGATTGGGCGTCCGGCGTTGTACTTCCAAGTCTCGGTCCCCGTCTGGAGGTCAATTCCGTACAGATTGCCGTCTCCTGAACCCACAAACAGTCGCTGACCGACAACTGCGGCCGAACATTCGATGCGAGAGCGTGTGGCAAACGTCCATTTTTCTGCGCCGGTCGCTCGATCAACAGCGTGAAGCGTCTTATCGTGGCCACCGACGATAACCAATTCATCTGTTACGGCCGGTGACGCATGAAACGGCATCTTTCGCGAACCTGCGTAACGCCAGACAAATTCACCCTTCCGCCAATCGACGCAGACGATTTCTCCCGTATGCGTACCCACGTATAAGAGATCTCCGACGACGGCAGGTGAGGCGATTAGAAATGACTCCAGCGGCATGTCGCGAAACTCTTTACCGGTCTGCAAATCGATAACCCGCAAATGTTCATCACAGCCTGCCAAAAATGTGAACGTACCTTCGATGGCGGGAGAACAATTAATGCGATCGTTGGTTTGAAACTTCCAAACTTCGGTTCCGTCCAGATTCAGGCAATACAAGTTGCTGTCGTGTGACGCTAGCAGTAATTTATCTTCGTATTGTGCGACGCACCCCGCAATTTCAGCATCCGAAGCAAACACCCAGACTTTCTTTCCGGATGTCCGGTCGATGGCATGCAACACACCATCTTCGTCACCAATGTAAATCATGGTTGCCGTAACGAGCGGAGCAGCTTTGAATCCAGGGGCAAATTTTTTAGGATCGGGGTCTTCGATCGAACGGTACTTCCAAATTTCTTCGCCAGTCTTTAGATTTAGGCAATGCAGATTGCCTGCCAGCGCCGGTGCGTAGATGAAATCACCAACGATAGCAACTGTCGCCACCCAGCCATCCGGTGAGGCCAGTTCCCACTTCAAACTCGGCTGGTCGGCAAGCATTGATTTAGAAATCCCGCGTTGATCAGGGGTCGCTCGAAACGACGCCCAACTGGTTGCGCCGGGCGCTTCAATGCCAGCGGGCACTGTCGATGCCAACGCTGATCGACCAAAATGAGTCGACACGCTGATCGCGGCGAGTCCCGCGCCAATCTGCCGCAGCGCTCCGCGACGGGATGACCTCTTTGAGGGCGTGGTTCGCATGGAATTGATTCCGTGAAATTTTGTAACACTGAAACCCGCCGCGGGCATCAGTCCGCATGTCGCTGGATTCGCAAGAATTTCGAGGTGGGCCTCAATTATGGCCCCATTCTGACGAATCCAGCGACCACAAATGATATTCAGCAAACCCACGCGGCGGATAAACCCATTCGTTTGTCAAATTCTGCAGTGCCCCGAATCACGTCGCAAGTCACAGGCATCAACAAAAGGACAGCAGGCTGGAAAATCCTATGATGGACAACCGAGTAACCCCCCCAGATGCACGGGAGAACAGCCCAGATCACAATGCGTTCCGATACACTTGCACAAATGCAGCCACATCCATCGTGCGAGGATTAAAGGAGCCGGTCCACTGTTGCGCTGCCTCAGCCGCCAGTCGATCCAGCACAACGTCATCTGCTTCAACATCAATCGCCTGTGACATCGAAACAGGTAAATTGGCCAGCCGCAAGAATTCGGTAAACCCGTCCGCCAGTCGATATGGCGCTGATTCACGATCTGTTTCCGCATCGTTCCATTTCGCCGTAATCACCAAATCTCGATACAATTCGCCGACAATGGCGGCATTCCAGCGGATGACGTGCGGGAGCATCAATCCCACCGCGACGCCATGTTTTGTGCCAAATTCTGCGGTCAGCGGATTCGCGGTTGCATGGGCTGCCCCAAGCATACTGTTTTCAATGGCGGCACCGGCCAGAAAGGCACCGAGTTGCATTTTTCCTCGGGCGTCCAAGTTTCCCGGTTCGCGCAGCATAATTGGAAAAGCAGAAGCTAGAAGCTCCCACGCCTGACGCGCAAACATATGCGAAATCGGATTGCGTTTCGTCGTAACATAACTTTCGATTGCGTGCGTCATTGCATCAATTCCAGTCGCTGCGGCGACAGCGGCAGGCATTGTCACCGTAAGCTCCGGATCCAGAATGGCGATCCGGCACGCGGCCTTGGGATCACCGCACGCCATTTTCATGTGCGTTTCCGCATCTGCGATGACAGCAAATGACTGTGCCTCGCTGCCAGTCCCGGACGTTGTGGGAACGGCAATCATGGGAAGCATCGCCAACTGGGCTTTACCTGAGCCTTTATAGTCCTGCATCCTCCCACCGTTGCTCAGAAGGAAGTTGGCTCCTTTGGCACAGTCGATGCTGCTTCCGCCGCCCAGTCCCACGATCATGCCAATTTTTGCCGCCTTGGCAAACGCTACACAGCGATCGACATGGTCTGTGGTTGGGTTTTCCTGAACCTGATCAAAGACGGCAACCTCCAGCCCTGCCGTGCGGAGGTAAGCTTGAGCGCGATCACAATAACCAGTTTTCAGGAGCCCGGTGTCGGTGACGACGAGCACTCGTCGGCCACCAAGTTCATGCGCAAGTTTTCCAAGTTGACTGAAACTGCCGCATCCGAACACCACGCGCGTCCGCTGATTGAAATCAAAGGATGCATTCGCCACGAGGTGATCGGCAGGACTCTGATGAGTTAGCTGAGCGAAGAAAGTCATGAAAAGCCAAAGTGCAGGGGGGAGTGGATGGTGGGCGTTTAAAAATATCTCATCTGCAGGATAGTCTTCTCACCGCTCCGCAACAACGAAGCCGCAAAATTTGCCCCACCGATGATCTTGATCGCTCTGAACAATTCGTTGAACCTAAAAATCCTCGTGTTTCATTAAATGACAACATTGAGTCGCGTTCAACTGAACCCTAAGCCACAGACGCTGGACTTTGGCGATACGGAATGCTGTTTCCCTCCCCCAGAGGAAAGCTGAATCACACGATGCGAGTCAACGCGGTCATCATTGAGTGAATTGCCGAGGACATGCGTCAGCCTCGCGGGACAAAAAGGAGGTAAGATGAGACTCACGCCGCTCCGCTCGCCAAACTTTTTTTGGCACCGCACGGGATAAATCGCCAGCCAACGAGCATCCAGGTGCAATCCTCCACGCAGATTTTTTTGGGGATACTTTGGAGGAGCATAGTTTCGTCAGAATTCAGGCATGACAGAGACTTAGCCCTCCGAATTCAAGCGAAGCCGACGAAACTCCACGTGTCTCCACGCGGAATCATGCCGTCTTAAGGGCCAAAGATGCAACTCCACTTCGTGTCAAAACGGCAGGCGAAGCTGACTTACATCGCGGACGCTCTTGCCAACCGAATCCAATATTATAGCGCAACATGTTTGATTTCAATGACTTAGGAATTGAGTGCCACTCATGGCACGTTATTCGCGAAGGGCAGGACTCAAAGGTTTGTTCACTGCAAATCTGGCCGCCTAGGGTGCAGCATGTCGAAACGGCTGAGTCCAAAGAGGCTGAATTAAAGTTCCATTCATCGAAGTGCGATTGACAGGTCAGGAGAACGTCATGGCGAAAAAGGCTTCCACAAGCGGCACGCGAATTGTGCCACTGGGAGATCGCGTAGTACTGAAGCGAGCCGAGGCTGAAGCAAAAACAGCTGGGGGAATTTTGCTTCCGGATTCAGCTCAGGGCAAGCCACAGCGTGGCGAGGTCGTGTCTGTCGGAGACGGCTACGTCAACGATAAGGGTGAAAGAGTCGCGTTGACCGTTAAAGAAGGCGATCGCGTAATCTTTAGCTCTTACGCGGGCGACGAAATCACGGTGGGCGATCATACCTATCTGTTGATGCGTGAAAGTGACATTCTAGCGACGGTGTGATTGTTGCGATTCCGAGGCGCATTGATCAACTCGATCGATGCGCCATCGAAACTCAGCGACAACCACTTTCCATGTTCAAAATTCCAAAATCTAAAAAAAACACCGGAGAAATACTTCATGGCAAAGATGATTGCCTTTGATCAGGAAGCTCAGGAAGCTATGCGTCGTGGGGTCACGAAGCTAGCCCGAGCCGTCAAGATTACGCTGGGGCCACGCGGTCGTAACGTGATTATTGAGAAAAGTTTTGGTTCACCAACCGTCACGAAAGACGGCGTGACTGTAGCCCGTGAAATCGAACTGCCCAACAAGTTCGAAGACATGGGTGCTCGCATGGTGCGCGAGGTGGCCAGCAAAACGAGCGATGTGGCTGGTGACGGGACAACGACTGCAACTGTCATGGCGGAAGCCATCTACAACGAAGGCCTCAAGGCCGTTGTTGCCGGTGTCAGCCCGTTGGACATGAAGCGTGGGATGGACAAGGCCGTGGCGGACATCATCGCTCAGCTGCACACGATGGCCCAGGATTGCCGATCTAAGAAGTCTATCGCGCAGGTTGGAACAGTCGCCTCCAATGGCGACGCTGCGATCGGCCAAATTCTTGCAGATGCAATGGAACAAGTCGGCAAGGACGGCGTGATCACTGTCGAAGAAGGCAAGAGCCTCGAGACAACTTTCGAAGTTGTCGAAGGTCTGCAATTCGACAAAGGATACCTGTCCCCTTACTTCGTGACTGACTCAGAAAGCATGGAATGCGTGCTTGAAGACGCCTACGTGTTGATTCACGAAAAGAAGATCTCAAGCATTAAGGACTTGGTGCCGGTACTTGAGAAGGTTGTGAATTCTGGTAAGCCATTGATGATCATTGCTGAAGACCTTGAAGGCGAAGCATTGGCAACGCTCGTGATCAACAAGTTGCGTGGCACCTTCAAGATTGCGGCTGTCAAAGCTCCGGGCTACGGCGACCGACGCAAGGCAATGTTGCAAGACATCGCCATCATGGTCGGTGGCACGGCAATTTTCGACGACTTGGGTGTCAAACTGGACAGCATCGAGTTGACGGACTTGGGAACAGCGCGGAAGATTGTCATTGACAAAGACAACACCACGATTGTCGAAGGTGGCGGCAAAAAGTCGGACATCCAAGCACGCATCGAGCAGATTCGACGCGAACTTGCTAACAGTACGAGCGATTATGACAGCGAAAAGCTGGAAGAACGCATCGCAAAACTGGCTGGCGGCGTAGCTCAGATCAACGTCGGTGCAGCGACGGAAAGCGAAATGAAAGAAAAGAAGGCCCGCGTGGAAGATGCGTTGCATGCAACACGTGCGGCTGTTGAAGAAGGCATTCTCCCTGGCGGTGGTGTCGCGTTGCTACGAGCTTCCAGAGCAGTGAAGCCGAGCAAGTTGACCCATGACGAAAAGGTCGGCTACGACATTATCGTCCGAGCCTGTCGTGCTCCGCTGACTCAGATCGCTGACAATGCCGGCGTGGACGGCGGAGTGGTTTGCGAGAAGGTATCAGCCGGCGAAGGTAATTACGGTTACAACGCTGCAACCGAAAAGTACGAAGACATGGTTAAGGCTGGTGTGATCGACCCCACCAAGGTCACGCGTGCTGCTCTGCAAAACGCCGCTAGCGTGTCCACATTGTTGTTGACAAGCGATGCACTGATCGCTGAAATGCCAAAGGACGGCAAAAAAGGCCACGCTGGACACGGCGACGAAGACCTGTACTAACCCTCGGCTTGAGCGGTAAAAACTTGAACCCGGCATCCTCAGGATGCCGGGTTTTTTGTTTGGCGTCAAGAGCCAAGGGAGAGACTCCTCCCCGCCATGATGAAAATCAGATGCGCGGCGTTTTACCTTTCAAAACTCATGTGACAATGGGGAAAACGTGCGCGGCTGTTCGTCTCGCGGCACTGATGCTGATAGCACGGCGTTGGCAACGTCAATCTTTGATCGTCGCGAGGAGGCAGTTTCCCCTGTGAATTAAAAGTTGGTGCGGCAGGCGATCTCCCCTCGGACAGCGATCGCGATTGTATGATTTGTCAGGAAGGGATCACTCATGTATGCTGCCAACCCATCGTCGCGTCTAATTACCGATTTAGCAGATTAAAGATAATGAGCACATCCGAAACCACGATCCGCGAAAATCTGAAGGTTGGTGAAATCCTCTGCAGTTACTGCACAGCTCGTTGCTGTCGCTACTTTGCGATGGGAATCGACACCCCAAAGACTTGGGAACAGTTCGACAACATGCGTTGGTACATGATGCACGGGCCGTTTTCAGTCTTTGCCGATGGAGCATCCTGGTTCCTGTTGATTCCCGGCGACTGCCAGCATCTGCAGGCTGACAATCGCTGTGGCGCGTATGAGACACGTCCTGAGATCTGCCGGGAATACAGCACGGACAACTGCGAATTCGGCAACGACGGGGTCTATGACCAATATTTTGAAACGCCCGATCAACTGTGGGAATACGCGCACGCCGTACTTCCTCCGAAACTCCGCCGTTCACCGGATACTCCGATTAGCCTGCCCGTGCTGCAGATGATTTGAAATCCCCGTGTGGCTTGATCCTTGCGTTCAGCCTTGCGAACTTCGAAACACATCACGATCAATTCCGGGTCAGGAATTCGTCGAGATTCAAAATTGTATTTGCCACGACAATCCATCCCGCAAATTCCGAGTCAGTCATTCGCGCTGGCGAGGACTCACAGCCCAGCCGGTCTTTGTGTCACCATCGAACGCTGCCGTGACGGGCCAGCCATTCTGTGAGTAATCAGCTCGCGGACCTGTCAGTTTCAACAACCGGTGATCCTGCCCGCTCAGGAGCTCCACTTCCAATTCCGACAGCCCGAAATTTGGGTCACGTGGATTGCGCCCGACTCCGACTTTTCCATCTGTAAAATTTTCCGGCAACGCCTCAATGCGGAGGACCGTGTGTCGTCCGGGTTTGAGTCTCAACGTGAGCGAATAGACGTCTTCAGCAGGAGCGACGCCGTCGAAAAAAATGGAGCCGTCATTACGCGTGGTGAGCGTAGCACCGCTGGCCGACATTGCTGATTCTATGGGTCCAAAATTCCAGTCACCCTCTTCTTTTCGAACGGCCGCTTCATCCGCGTTCGCAAACTGAGACCTCAATTCTGCTAATTTCGCCGCCAGCTGACTCTGGGTTTCTGCAGCCGGAGGGCTGATAATTTCCTGCGTTGGCGAATCATCCGGCCGATCGGCGTCCTGTGTCTGATTCAGGATCGAATACAGACTGTAGTACTCAGCCTGAGAAATAGGATCGTACTTATGTGGATGACACTTAGCACAGCCAGCGGTCAGTCCCATCCAGACCTGCAGAGTGGTATGCACTCGATCTTTCACCGCGACAGTCCGAAATTCTTCATCATCGGTACCACCTTCATCGTTACTCATTGTGTTCCGATGAAAGGCCGTTGCTCCGAGTTGACTGTCGGTAGAGTTCGCCGGGTTCGAATGACCAATGTCGCCCCCATGCACCACCTTCAGTGACTCAGCGTCGCAGCGTTTCAATCTGTGCCGGTTTAAGATCCTTGTGCGAATCCAGTGGCGGCATCAGGATATTCAGATCAGGACTCGTGATGCGTTGAATCAGTGTGCTTCTCGTCGGGTTTTCCGGGGACGATGGGCACACCGCTATCGTGTTCAGTTTTAGCGTCCGCTCCGATATCAAATCGCAGATTGGCCATGCGTTTTGTTTCATCTGGCCCGTGGCAGGCATAGCCGTTTGTGGAAAGCAGGGGCAAGATGTCGCGGCTCAACTGCAGGGCATCGGCAGCTAGGATCAACGCGTCGAACGAGCGTCGCGATTTCGGGAATCCGCGATGTGGAAGTGTAAAAACCGGCCTTAATCCACCGTAGAGCCCGATATTTAAAAACGTGCGCGGAGCCCATCGTCCGCAAGTCTGAACATGTTTCATTCCTCGGCACTACGTTTCTAAAACGTGCAAAGTTCAAGGGGCCAACTGCTCCACAGCAGAAACGCCACCGAACAGAGTTGTTGATTGCCGCGTTCAAGGGGTTTGGGAAGTGCAAAGGCACAACGTACGTTGTGAGTGCAAGAGGGATTGCAACGACGCAATTGCTTCCCGTGCTCGGGAAGGTGAATTTGATAGCTTCCTGCCTCTGAGAAAAGAAAGTCACGCAGTTTCAGCCGCCTTGTCTCGATGAATCATGAGAGCAAGAATCCCAAAGCCTCTCGCTAAATCTCTTTCCGCAAATCATGGTCACCCAAGAAGTTGTGCAGTGAGCCACTGAGTGGTTTCACCAGACAACATCTTTCTGATGGCTGGCAGGGTTGAATGACTGATCCAAAGCCCTCAACAAATGACATCTTCGCAAAGATTCGTGCTAAGGCTGCAACTGCAGCGGCTTCCGAATCCGTTGCGCATCAACAAACTCCGCCAGCGCCGTCTGCCGAAGTTACACTTGAAGAGGTGGCCGTCCCCGTGGCCGCCCCGAAGAGCACCGCTGATATCATGGCTGCTGCGCGTGCAGCGGCGAAGCCTGCTGCTGATAAAACCCAAGCAGCAGCGAAGCTTGGCGGCACTGCAGATGTTTTAGCGGCGGCAAAAAAACCAGCCGGAGCTTCTCCCAGTGGTGGGGCGGCCAAAAGTCCTGCCGACATCATGGCGTCAATTCGCGCTAAAGCGGGTGCTGCTCCTGCGGCATCCACCCCAGTTGTTGCCGCAGTCGCTGGGACGGTGATTCCTCCAGCGAAGATTGATTCTGGAAAGGCAGCGGGGTTGTCAGCTGCGGACATGATCAAAGCTGCCCGTACGAAAACTGATGGTAACACAGTCGCTCCGATGACACTGCCTAAGGTTGCATTGCCATCGAAACCGCTACGAGGTAAGGCGACTGCCGGAAAAGTGAAGCAGGAAGTGGGCCGACGAAGTCTGTTGGCGGTTATTGTGAGTACGGTCTGTACGTGGGTTGTGCTGGCATGGAGTTCGATGATTGCCGCATCCGTTGTTAGCCTGCTAGCGACCGCTCGCTTTATGATGCCGAACGTGCTGGTCGAACCACCAACGAAATTTAAGATCGGCCCACCAAACGATTATGCTCCCGGCACCGTGTCCACCAAGTGGCAAGCTCAATTCAATATCTGGGTGGTGAATGCTGAAGTGGATGGGTCGCAAGTGATCTATGCCTTAAGCACAGTTTGTACGCATCTTGGGTGTACACCAAACTGGCTTGAAGGCGAACAGAAATTTAAGTGTCCCTGTCACGGCTCAGGTTTTTACAAGAGCGGCGTGAATTTTGAAGGTCCAGCTCCTCGGCCACTTGAGCGGGTTGGTCTGCGATTGGCGGAAGACGGCATGCTCGAAGTTGACAAGAGCGTGAAATTTCAGCGAGAGCTTGGTCAGTGGGTTAACTCATCGTCTTTTGTAGGTGTGACTTGATCTTGTTGGCTTAAGCTCATGCGAAGCATAGTCCGCGGGCGATGCGGGTGTTTCTCCTAGGCAATTTCCTGAGGTTGGCCTCACCTGTACAGTGGCAAAATTTTAGTGGTATTTCTATCCGTGTTCGTGTTGAGTCTTCGTTTGAGGGTCTAAAGGTGTCTGTCGGCGACTACATTCGTAACTCACAGATCTGGAAAAGTGTTTTTCGGCATCCCGCGCCTACCGATCGACGTAACCGCGTCGTGGTGATGTTGACAAACTTTTTCCTACATTTGCATCCGGTGTCGATTAAGCAGCAGGGAATCGCGTTGTCCTACACTTGGTGTATGGGCGGCATCACATTCTTTCTGTTCCTTGTGGAAACGATCACGGGCGTTCTGCTGATGTTCTATTATCGGCCAACGCTAGAATGGGCTTTCTACGACATCCAGGCTTTACGCGATGTGCAAACACTTGGCATCATGCGCGAGATTCATCGCTGGGCAGCTCATGCGATGGTCATTACCGTCTGGCTGCACATGTACCGTGTGTTCCTCACGGGAAGTTACAAGCCGCCGCGTGAGTTCAACTGGGTGATCGGTGTCTTACTGCTGGTACTTACGCTGCTGTTGTCGTTTACGGGTTATCTGCTTCCATGGGATCAACTGGCGATCTGGGCTATCACCGTGGGCTCCAACATGGCTAAAGCGACGCCGGGTTTGGGGACAGAAGGCCCCGGGTTTCAATTATTTAACACCAGCGGCTATGAATTGATAACAAACGCTTCCGATGCCAAGTTCCTGTTGTTGGGTGGAAGATTCGTGGGTGAGGCTACGTTGAATCGCTTTTATATTTTGCATTGCGTGGCGATTCCACTGGTGGTGAGCGGTTTGATTGCAATCCACTTCTGGCGTGTGCGGAAAGACGGCGGAATCAGTCAGCCGTTATAATTTGGTGGGTCATCTGGATCTGCCTCACGTTGTGTTTTGTCTTGTCCCGTATCTGGTGTTTTCTTCGCCGGGTTTAGTCAATGTTGAATCCACATCCCGATCTAACAGCGAGCGTTCTGATCGGTCTCGGTTGGTACTATTTGATTCTGTTTGCCATGAATATGTGGTGGACAGTCCGCAGCTTCAAGCATGACGGCGAATTCAGGAATGGTGTCCCGAAGGCTGCGTTCTGGTCCGTCGTCACATCACTGCTGCTGATGACATCGGCTTATCACTTCACATATCCACCGGATGGTTTTCTGATTCAGATGCCACTTTGGTTCAAGGACTTCTTCAACGCCTACTTTTCCAATCCGGTTTTGTATTTTCTTCTGACCATCGTGGGCTTGGTTTTCATGATCGCGGCTCGCGAATGGTGGATCAAACCGACGGTTGCCTGGACTTTGCTGAATGTATCGTTGCTGTTTATGGGTCTGAGTTTGACAGACTACGACTTCAGGCAGATCGTCGGAAAGCCGGACAACGTGCCGATTGTGGCGATGCTCTTTATTGTGGCATTCTTCACTTGGCTCTACTTCACGCGGGCTGTGGACAATGATCGACGAATCGCCGAGGGCCGCCCGCTGTTTGAGCAGGAAGACAACGAAAAAGTCCTCGTGTGGCCGGATCTGGTTTACACCGAACTCATTTGCATGGTCGTCCTGACTGCCGTCTTAATCTTTTGGGGAATCGCATTGCAGGCTCCGCTGGAAGAACCCGCGTCCTCAATGAAAACGCCGAATCCTTCGAAAGCACCGTGGTATTTTCTGGGACTTCAGGAAATGCTGGTGTACTTCGACCCATGGTTGGCGGGTGTGGTCTTGCCAAGCATCATCCTTGGTGGCCTGATTGCGGTTCCGTACATCGACTTCAACAAGCGCGGGAACGGATACTATTCATTCAGGGAGCGATCATTCGCCGTGACCACTTACCTGTTCGGATTCCTTCCGCTCTGGGTGGCGTTGATCGTTTTAGGAACGTTTCTGCGTGGCCCGAACTGGAATTTCTTCGGAATCTATGAGTACTGGGATGTCCATAAGGTCGAAGCCGCTACAAATAAGAACCTGAGTCAATTCTTCTGGGAGAATCTGGGAGGCATCCCGAAGGGTTCAGGCCCTTCGGATATTCTCTTGCGTGAATCACCCGGGATTATTTTGGTCATCGGTTATTTTGCGGCACTCCCTCCGTTGCTTGGCTTAACCGTGCTGCGGACATATTTTGCCCGCATGGGTGTCATTAGATTTTTGGTGTTTTCGAATCTGATTTTGTGGATGGCGATTCTGCCGATCAAGATGTTGCTACGTTGGTCTTTCTCGTTGAAATATATCGTTGGTATTCCTGAATACTTCTTTAACATCTGACGCCGGCAGTCGCCGGCGGCAGGTCTCCCATGATTTTTTAACTACTGAGGACGGGCAAAGGCCCAGCCAAAGTCATGCCAGCAAATGAAACTTACTCGTGGAATCAGAAAACGCTCAACATCGTCTTTGCGCTCAGCAGCGTTGTGATGTTGCTTTCTGTAATCCTGATGATGCAGAAGGATCAGGACGACGAATGGCGTCCAATTCAACGGAAGAATTTTCAATTAGAAGCCAAACTGCGTGAGGTCGAGCTATCAGCAATTGAGAGCGATGATTTTAAAGCCAAAAAAGCCGAATTGCAGCAGAAAATCGCCGCTGCAGATGTTGCTTTGAAACGGGCAAAAACTGAAGCAAAAAACGAAGAATTGTTCTCATTGCTCGACAGACAGCAGCGGGAAGTTGATCGCCTTGGTGAAGTTCTTAAATCACTGAATGGCCTGCGGGATGAGGCACGTGCTAAGTTTGATCTCGCGGTCAGCGTTGGGCTTCCTGAAGCAGACATCAGTCAGAAAATGGCAGGTTTTAAAACTCGTCAAGGGCTGTGCGACGAATCACAGGGACTTCTAGATACGGCGAATGCGGCGCTGGTAATCACAGTTGCAGAGACGAAAGTGATCACGCGCGAGCATGATGAGCTGGTGGCGTCGATCGAGAAGATGACCAAAGATGAAACTCGCGTGCATGCAGCACTCGAGAACGTCGCGCCGACGTCGCTCATCTCAAGCATGAAGCGTTCCATGATGGAAATGCCGATCATCGATGGATTCAATTCACCGTTGAAAATTGTCCAAGATTGGATGCCAAAACTTAGGCAGACGTTGGGAATGGCAAAGATCGCCCGTTTTGATCGATGCCGGACATGTCACCAAAACATCGATAAGACCGCAACTGGTGGGTTTCCCGCATTTCCTGAAGGTCATCCTTCAGACGCGGATGTCGCCACTTGGGTCAGTGAAGACAAATTTCCCCAACCCTACGCGACACATTCCAACACGGAGCTTTTCTGTACAGCCTCGAGTCCGCATCCAGTAGCGAAATTTGGTTGCACTATTTGTCATGATGGTCAGGGTTCAGGGACGAGTTTTGGCAACGCAGAACATACGCCAGACAGTCCCCAACTTGCTGCGGAATGGCAAGAAGAGTATGGGTATCACGCCAATCACTTTTGGGAGTACCCGATGCAGCCGACCCGCTTTGCGGAATCGACCTGTATTAAATGTCACCATGGGATGACTGAGCTCGGGGTGAATCCGAAATTTGGGGCGACTGCTCCAAAGGCGTTTAAAGGTTATCAGCTGATCCAGAATTACGGTTGCTTCGGTTGTCACGAAATTCACGGCCAAGATGCGGGTGTGGCAATCGGTCCCGACATGCGAGTGGAACCGCAGACTGACGAAGAACGGGCGCGAATCGCATCGGACCCTAATCAAGTTGCCGGGAAGTTTCGCAAAGTCGGGCCAAGCCTGCGACACATTTCCTCAAAGACCACTTCAAATTGGATCCAGTACTGGACTGAGATTCCCTCTCGCTTCCGCCCCACGACGAAGATGCCGCAGTTTTTCAACCAATCAGAACACCTTTCGCCGCCTGATGCGGACCATACACAAACGCTCGAAACCGTTGAATTGGCAGGTATCGCAAACGTACTGTTGGGGAATTCTCAACCGATTGATTTGCTGAAGCCAGCCGACGGATACTCGGCAGATGTCGCACGGGGGAAAAAGCTATTCACGGAACGTGGTTGTTTGGCCTGTCACCAGCACGATGCTGTGCCGGGAACTACGGCTGATTTCGGGCCGAATATCAGCAATATTCAACAGAAGGTTAAGCGGAATGCTGACAATCCAGCGTTCAGCGATTGGCTGTACACTTGGATCCGTGAACCGCAGCGATATCACGCCCGCACGAGAATGCCAAATCTGTATCTCGATGTCTACATGGATGTGGATGGAACAACACCGATCGATCCGGCTGCAGACATCGCGGCGTTCTTGATGAGTCAAGGCAAGGCGGGCGACTTTACGGCGGGCGACTTTCCTGTCAGAGAAGTCGATAACGTTGAATTGGATAATCTCGTAACGCTGTATCTGCGGAAGGGGCGATTCAGTAAAGAAAAGGCCGAAGAAATCGTTCGCACCGGCGCTTTTGATATGAAACGAGCGGATGTCGTCGGTGATGACGCGGCATTGGCAACGGAGGATGGTTCTCCGATCACAGATGCGACAGCATGGCACAATCGAAAATTAGAATTTGTCGGCAGGAAAACGATTAGCCGATACGGATGTTACGCTTGTCACGACATGCCCGGCTTTGAAACAGCACGCCCTATCGGCGTTGCTTTACAAGACTGGGGTCGCAAGGACACAAGTAAGCTCGGCTTCGAGCATGTTGAAGAGTTCTTGCATCATCATGGTGAACCTCAAGGGAGCAAGTTTTCATCAACGCTGGAGCGGGTTGCAGAAGCGACGAAAGCCATGTCGGCTGGGCAAGATAAAAACGGCGATATGACTTCAGATGAAGTCAATCGAGAAATGTCCGCCGCATTCTTTTTTGACAGCCTGCAACATCATGGGCGTGCAGGTTTCATCTGGCAAAAACTTCGTGGTCCGCGAACGTATGACTTTGAAAAGACGGAAACCAAAGGATACGACGAACGCCTAAGGATGCCGAAATTTCCATTGAAAGAGGACGAAATTGAGGCCATCGCGACCTTCGTGTTGGGCCTGATTGCCGAACCGCCTGCGCCTGAATATGTTTACACACCTGATGATCGTGCGAAGAATCGTCTTGATGGCGAATTCTTGCTTGCGAAGTACAACTGTACTGGATGCCACGTTGTAGGGTTGCCACAGATGACGTTTGCGGCCAATCTTGATGAGATCACGGCGACAGAAATGACACCGGCTGACCATGCCAACGGTTTAGCGATGTTGCTGAAGCTTCGACCACCTCAACAGGCGCTGACGGGTGAAGTCCGTCCCTATGTCGTGGACGAAAAAAAACTCAGTCTGCCGCTTGCCAAACTTCATGGCTTTATCGCATCGAAGCCGGATCCTGAGGAGGAGGATCCTGAATTGCGTGAGTACGGATTTGACGTCTGGGAAACTGCAGATTTCGGCACAGGTGACGGGGCCAAGCGGCTTTTGCCTGGGCACCGCGTGACGTTTACCGAAAAAATGCTGGTTGATTATCAGGCTGGACGTGGGGGAGATTTTGCCGAATGGCTGGTTGAAGATTTGATGAAAACCAAGACTGGCGGAAATCGTGCGTTGGCGTGGCAGTCGTCGCCACCGCCGCTGTATCAGGAAGGTTTTAAGGTTCAGACACCTTGGCTGTATCAGTTCCTCTTGGAGCCAACAAAGCTGCGATATACGACTGTGCTTCGGATGCCTAAGTTTAATCTGAGCGAAAAAGAAGCCCAGACGTTGGCAAACTATTTTGCAGCAGTGGATGGCGCTGCGTTTCCTTATCAGGAGCAGGTGCCGAAAGATGCGGCGTATTTGGCCAAACAGCAAACAGACCTAGCGCATACAGGATTACTGAAGGACGGCGAGACATATCTGGGTGAATCATGGAAGTCGCTCAACGGCCCACTGTGTGTGAAATGTCACTCACTAGGCGGTCGCAAGTTTAAGGTCTCCGATCCAGCAAAAGACATTCAGGGGCCAAACCTAAACGTCGTGCAAAATCGGCTGCGAGCAGACTGGGTGAAACTGTGGCTCTACAAGCCCACTTGGATAACCCCTTATACCTCGATGCCGCTGAACTTTCCAAAAAACAACCTGACGCAGTTCCCGGACTTGTTTGGCGGAGACCCTGACGTTCAGGTCACCGCAACGCGTGACGCCCTACTGAACTACACCCGTTTAATGGAAGACATTGGCCCAACGACTTATGCACCTCCAGCCGCAATACCTGTGGATGGTGTAGTTCCAGTTGATGGTGGGCCGCCAAAAGTTGATGCAGTTCCGGCGGATGCAGCAGCGGCAATCGATGGAGACGGCGCGGAACTGTTTCCTTCGACGGCAAATGCAGAATTGTCGAATGAATCATCGTCAGTAGCTGCTGCTGTGATCGGAGAGGGCAAGTAATGGGGATTTTTCTAAGTTCTGGACTGCAACTGTCTTTGAGTGGTCTGAATGCGATGAACAAGACAGTGAGCATGACGGTTATGTGCCTGCTACTGGGATCCGCTGGATGCAGCGACGTACCGGATTTTGGCGGGGGTGCGAGTGTGGTTCCTGACGTGAGTTACGTGGTAGAAGACGCGACAGCTTCTGCATCGGACGCCCCAGCAGTATCGTCGGATTCATCGGCGACGATATCACTTGGTTCCTTCACTGGGAAAGTTGTGATGACAGGAGACGTCAAAATCCTACCGCCACTGTATAAGCAAGGCGCAGAGATAAAAGACCCAACGGTCTGTGCTGCGGTCGATGTACCGGATGAACGACTTGTGCTAGGTGAAGCCAATGCCGTGAGGGGTGTCTTTATCTATCTCAACAAATCACCGAAGGGTGGCAAGGCTCTTGTAACGCCGGCGGAACCATACAAATTTGACCAAAAGAACTGCAGGTTTTTTCCTCACTGCGACATCATACCGGTCGGGCAGGAAGTTCAAGTATTGAACGATGACACGATTACGCACAACACGCACACAAATCCCTTGAAGAATCCTTCGGTCAACGCAGGTGTACCGCCGGGCGACCGCGAAGGCAAGTTGTCGTTCATCTACCGAAAGACCGAATCTGTTCCGTTGTCAATCACGTGCGACTATCACACGTGGATGAAGGCCTATCAATTGCCCGTAGACCACCCTTACGCGGCAGTCACTGACGAAACCGGATCGTTCACGATCAAAGACCTGCCGGCAGGTAAGCATTCTTTCGTCGTGTGGCACGAGGCTGCGAATGGTGGATTTGTTGAACGGAAATTGCTGGTGGAAATTCTGAGCGGTGAAACGACCAAGATGCAGATTGATTATCCATCCGATCGTTTGAAACTCTAAGCGTTATCTGAATTCTGAAAATTTGATATTTCTGTTATTAAAGGTTTGGGAATGTCACTGACTCCCAGTCTGAAGCTACTGACTCTTGCAGGTTTACTGTCGCTTGTGACTGCAATCTCCGGGTGCACAGATTCTGCGTTTGAATCATCTTTCGTCTACAGCCAAGGCACATTGTCTTTGATGCGGGAGGCGAGGGATGGGACAAAGGAAAATCTGGGTGTAAAGAGGCTGCTTGACGACCGCTTCGGCAACCCTCAGCATCTAAAGGCATGGGGGGAAATGCCGATTGACTTTGGGGGCGCATTGACCACGGTTGTGGAAATCAAGGAGTTACCTCGCGGTCGTAAAGTCATCAAGCTGACCGTTGAAGAAGGCCAGACACTGCCTGCCAAGGCTGCAAATTTGAAGTTTGTCACAGGTGGCTTTGCTGGAGCGGGATTGCATGTTGATGAATGGAATTCAGAAACAGGTGAAGCAACTGTGACGGCATCAGAAAGCCTCACAATTTCGGCTAGCGATATCTGTGCGGTCGATGGCGGAACAGTGCTCACTGCCGGACGAATGCTTTACATGCGTCATTGCAGTCATTGTCACGGCACGTCGGGTGACGGAAACGGACCGACAGCACGCTACATGACGCCGAAGCCACGCGACTATCGAAACGGTGTCTTCAAATTCAAATCAACGAACGACATGTCTAAGGTTAGCCGCAACGACTTGTCGCGGATCGTGAAGTATGGCATCCCCGGAACATACATGCCATCGTTCCTATTGTTAAAGGATGAAGACCATCATGCTATCATCGAGTATGTGCGATTTCTGGCACTGCGTGGGGAATACGAACGAAAATTGGTTGCAGAATTGTCGAGTGATTTTTCGGAGAAGGCTTATAAATCTCGAATAAATGCCAGCGAGAAAAAGGAAGACATCCAAAAAGAGCTCGAAGAATTCTTGGCTGGAGATCTGAAGCAATCTGCTAAAACATTAGGTGCTGATCTGGCTGAAATCTGGGCCGCGGCAGATACCGAAGAGGCAGCCATCGTGCCATCGGTGGCAAGAGAACCTGACACGCCGGTATCACGTCGTCGCGGCCGAGAGTTATTCCTCAGCAAGACCTTGAACTGCGCCGATTGCCACGGAATCGATGGTGCTGGAAATGGACCACAGACGATTGCATTCGCGAAAAACCCCCTAAAGGCAGATGAGCTGTACAACGAGCCTGGCCTGCACGACGACTGGGACAATCTGAATCAGCCGCGTAATCTCCAACTCGGGATGTACCGTGGTGGGAGACGTCCAATCGATTTGTTCAGCCGGATCTATGGTGGGATCAAAGGCTCAGCAATGCCCTCTTTTAAGACCACACCCCACGAAGATATATGGCACATCGTCAATTATGTACTGAGTATCCCGTTTGAAACAGATCCAGGTGCCACAGGGATTGCACCGAGCGTTGCTCCCGAATCGTTGGTTGCACCCGCAGCGGTGACCGTACCGGCGGCCAATTGATTTTTCGGAGCATTCGAGCGTACAGGCAACTTGCTTGTCAGGAGTATTGAATCGTGAAGAAGTTCTGGGCTCTATTTTTCTTTTTCTGGCCGACAGTGGCAATCATTGTCTGTGTGATTGCGCCTTCGCGTGGATGGTGGTTCCCCGGGGCGCCAATGTCCCGCACCGGGATTCAGATTGACGGGCTGTTTTACCTCATTCTGATCATTGTTACGGTCACGTTCGTGGCGACCCAATACGTGCTTGGCTATGCACTGTGGCGAGGCGCAACCAAAGATCCCGGCGAAAAAGCATTTTTCTCGCACGGCAGCCACAAGCTTGAGATCATCTGGACCATTGTGCCTTCTTTCATCTTGGTGTTCATTTCATTGTCGCAACTGGATGTGCTGGCGGAGATTCGCGTAATTTCGAAGTTCCCCGAAAAATCGACAAAGGTGGCCGAAGTCAAGGCTCGACAGTTTGAGTGGCGAATTCGATACCCAAAAATAGGCACGGAACTCACGACTGAAGAAAATCCGGGGGATCTTTATTTCGTCAACGAATTGCATGTGCCCACCGGTAAACCGGTCATCATTAATCTTCGCACACAAGATGTTCAGCATGCGTTCTTTTCGCCGCAACTTCGGGTCAAACAGGACGCGGTACCTGGGCTTGTGATTCCGATTTGGTTTGATGTGCTCGAAGTTGGAACGTACGACCTTGTCTGTGCTGAGTTGTGCGGATGGGGTCATTACAAGATGAAGGCTCGAATTGTGGCACAGTCCCAGAGTTCGGTGGATAAGTATTTGACGCAGTTGACAGCTGACCAGAATGCAGACGGCACGAAGTCTGAAGCCGTAAAGTCGGGCGAATAGAAAATTGAATTGAAGGGTGCGTGAAGC
>Ga0209553_1000309_pt1 | contig 25533 bp, 18 predicted proteins | sample LauGreFBDMM110DN_2_FD_188217 | JGI IMG/M metagenome (GOLD analysis project Ga0209553, IMG submission 188217) | Freshwater lake microbial communities from Lake Michigan, USA - Fa13.BD.MM110.DN (SPAdes) (version 2) | ecosystem: Environmental > Aquatic > Freshwater > Lake | place: Lake Michigan...
ACACGCTTTTAAATGAGCAAGAGCAGTTATCGCAGGGCAATTTAACGATGTCAGGCGATGCTTATGAGCAATGGAGTAATGATGATGAGTATGCGTGGGATTGGATAGCTACACAACTTAATTTAACGATTACAGGTGATTATGTTCCGCCTGTTGTTGAGCCGATAGCTGAGCCGATAGTTGAGCCGATAGTAGAACCTATTGAAGAAGTTACAGAATAAATTACTACTTTTATATAAATCAAATCAAATCAAAATGAAATTTAATCAAATCAACACGTTAGTTGCTAATCTTAATGCCGTAATTGGTTCACAGGAGAGCAAAACACAGAAGAAGCTATTCCGCATCTTCGAGAAAATCAAGCCTCATAGCGAAGCATTTCAGTCAGAAATCGAAGGGTTAAGACTTGACAATGCACAGGTGGATGACAAAGATTGTCTACTCCTTGATGATAAAGGTGCATTTAAGTTCACCAAAGAAGGAATCAAGAAACTTACTAAGGACATTACTGAATTAGGTGAGAATGAATTTGACTTCAATCCTATCAGCATCATGAATCCTCAAGGGTTAGAACCATTTATATTCTTAAAAGATTGGGTGACAGGCGTTGACTTTCTTAAAGAAGAAGAAGAAGAATTGTAATGGACATTCGTAAAGTGTCAATAGGACCTGACTATAAAGGTGGTGCTATGCATTACCTTGTAGGGCAAAAAGTTCTTGGAGATACTAATGAAATACATTTAATTAAGTTCAACTCCACCAAAGAATCTATTCAAATATATATTATTAATGAAAAGAGTGAAATAGTTCTTTGGAAAGAATTTAATTCTACTATACCTATTTCAATTGAATATAATATAAACATCTAATGAGGTCGCCATTCTATTTCATAGCCAAGCCGGCTAATGGAAAGCGATACGATAACACAAAAGAGATAAGTGGTGTTGACTTTATTGTCAGCACCTCTGAAGAAGACCACAAGTTTTCTAACCGATTTGCAGAAGTCGTTGAGTTGCCATTAGATTATGCCGGACCTATTCAAAAGTCAGATACTCTTCTTGTACACCACAATGTTTTTAAGTTCTACAATGATGTAAGGGGTAGGCAAAAGAGTGGTAAGTCTTTTTTTAAAGACGACCTATTCTTTATTGAGCCTGACCAATTCTTTATGTATAAGCATAACTCTACGTGGAATGCCTATGATAGGTACTGCTTTGTAAAGCCAATTCCTACAACTAAAAGCTATATTAAGAAGCCTTTTTCAGAGGAGCCGTTGATGGGCATAATGAAGTACCCTAATGAATACTTATTAGAGAAAGGGGTAAAGTCCGGGGACATGGTTTGCTTCTCTCCTGACAGCGAATATGAGTTCACAGTGGATGATGAGAAGCTATATAGAATGTATGACCATCAAATAACAATGAAATTATGAATCTAATTACATTTGATAATATATTAAAAAACCCTCTTGCTTATGTTGAGGACATACACAAGCATGGCTTTCAAGATATTGCAGACGGGGATAATACATTTAAAAATATTCAGCCAAGAGATAATAACGATGAGTTTGCTCAGTATGTATCTGAACTATTTACTTCATACAATGTTTCATTTAATTTTGTAAGAAAGTCTCCATTAAATCAGAAAGAGCCAAACTTTGTTCATACGGATGAGATGATGGGTCATATTACTTGTATTTTATACTTAAATGAACAAGCACCTGACAATGATGGAACAACTATCTATGATGAAGATAAAAAGTCTTTGTTTACAATGTATTCTAAATTCAACCGCATGGTTGCATTTAGCTCTGATGCCTCACATTCAAGAAATATTCTTGAGAACTTTGGCTCAGGTGAACAATCTCGATTGGTTCAGATAATATTTTTAAAAGCCAAGTAATGAGAGATACTAGAGAGATAAAGTTAAGAATCATTGAGGCAGGGTATAAAGCGGTATCACATCTTATTAAAGTAGCTGAAGAAGATATTATTAATACCGAGTCAGATACTGATGTATCTGCAGATAAAATGAAGAATGCAGCAGCCGCTAAAAAGTTAGCTATCTTTGATGCGTTTGAGATACTAAGTAGAATAGAATTAGAAAAAGAAAATCTTGACTCCGCAGAGCGTGGAGTAAGCAGAACAGATACAAAACAAGGATTTGCAGAACGAAGGTCAAAGCAATAGTCTGTGCCGAATAATAGAAAACTATATACCGGCAAGTGTCATCTCTAATAAAAACAGAGTGAAGTCTTGGCTCTATGGCTATAACGAACAATACAATGTTACAGTAATCTCAAAGACAGGTGAGATAGGAGAGATAGTAGATATTGAAGGACTTAAAATAGCATTGCCTGCCACTCCCAATAAGTGTCTTCAAAGACACGTATCAAAAGTTGAACAATATTGGGAACGCCAAGAACTCCCTCGTGAGTTAGCAAGAATACAATCCATATTTCAATGGAACGAAAAGCCAAAAGAATTTAAAAACCGTTGGGTAGATTATATTGAGAACGAGTTTGATTTTCGTGAGCAAGGTTTTTGGTTCATGAATAATGGCGTAAAGACTTACATAACAGGCTCTCATTATACGTACTTGCAGTGGTCAAGTATTGACGTTGGCTACCCTGATTTTCGTGAAGCCAATCGTCTCTATTGGATATTTTGGGAAGCCTGTCGTGCTGACCCAAGGTCATTTGGCATTATCTATCTAAAGATAAGACGTTCAGGATTTTCTTTTATGGCTTCATCGGAGTGTGTAAACATAGGTACGCTTGCACGAAATGCACGTATAGGTATGTTATCAAAGACGGGACCCGATGCTAAAAAAATGTTTACGGATAAGGTTGTTCCTATTAATAGTCGTTTTCCATTTTTTTTCAAACCTATTATGGATGGTATGGATAAACCTAAAACAGAGTTATCATTCAGAATACCGGCAACCAAGATTACCAAAAAGAATATGTATGATGCTGATGATACAGAAGTAGAAGGTCTTGACACGTCAATAGATTGGAAAAATACGGATGACAACTCCTATGATGGAGAAAAATTATTATTATTGGCACATGACGAATCGGGAAAATGGACTAAGCCGGTAAACATCAAAGAGAATTGGCGTGTTACTAAGACGTGTCTTCGATTAGGCAGCAAGATTATTGGTAAGTGTATGATGGGGTCTACCTCAAATGCATTATCAAAAGGTGGGCAGAACTATAAAGATATGTTTGAAGATTCAGATATATCAAAACGAAATGCCAACGGACAGACTAAGAGTGGTCTATATTCCTTGTTTATTCCAATGGAATGGAACATGGAAGGCTTTATTGATAGGTATGGTCATCCTGTATTCAGAAAGCCTGAAGAACCTGTAATGGGGGTTGACGGCAATTGGATTACAAATGGAGCAATAGACTATTGGGAGGCTGAGGTAGACTCATTAAAGAGTGATGCCGATGCGTTAAACGAATTTTACCGTCAGTTTCCAAGGACACAATCTCATGCTTTTAGAGATGAAAGTAAGCAGTCTTTATTTAACTTAACCAAACTATATCAACAAATTGACTACAATGACTCAATGATTAAGGAGCACTACCTTACTCGTGGGTCATTCTCATGGAAAGATGGAATTAAAGATACTGATGTAATATGGACTCCTGACACACGTGGTAGATTCCTTATAAGTTGGGCACCAACCAAACATATGCAGAACAATGTGCATATACGTAATGGTATTAAATATCCCGGCAATGAGCACCTTGGGTCATTTGGTTGTGACTCCTATGACATCTCAGCAGTAGTTGGTGGACGTGGGTCAAATGGTGCATTGCACGGTATGACTAAGTTCCACATGGATGAGGCTCCTGTTAATGAGTTTTTCTTGGAGTATGTTGCTCGTCCACAGACGGCAGAGATATTTTTTGAGGAAGTGCTTATGGCTTGTATATTCTACGGAATGCCTATCTTAGTAGAAAATAATAAGCCAAGACTTTTATATCATATAAAAAATAGAGGATACAGAGGATTTTCTATTAATAGACCTGACAAACAGATGGCTAAACTGACAAAGACTGAACGAGAATTGGGCGGTATTCCAAATACTTCAGAAGATGTTAAGCAATCACACGCTTCAGCAATTGAATCGTACATAGAAAAACACGTTGGATTAGACTTAGAGGCTAAGTATAGAGACCCTGAAGAGATGGGAACAATGCCATTTACAAGGACTCTTGAAGATTGGGCAAAGTTTGATATAAACGACAGAACAACATTTGATGCATCTATTAGTTCAGGATTGTGCATAATGGCTAATCAAAAGCACCTATACATTCCTGAGAAAAAAGAATCAAAATTAATTATTAACTTCGCTAAGTATACAAACGAAGGAACAACAAGTCAATTGATTAGATGAAAAACGACATAAAAATAGAGATAAATTCCACTTCATTCCCAAGTCAGTTAGCAACTGATGCAGAGAAGGCTTCGGATGCATTTGGGTTACAAGTGGGGCAAGCTATCCAATATGAGTGGTTCAGAAAAGATGGTAGCTCTTGTAGGTATTACAGTCAATGGAGAGATTTCCGTAGACTTAGACTTTATGCTCGTGGCGAACAATCAATTGCAAAATATAAAAATGAACTAGCTATTGATGGTGACTTATCTTATTTAAACTTAGATTGGACTCCGGTTCCTATACTTCCTAAATTTATTGACATTGTTGTCAATGGTATGTCTGATAGATTATTTAAGGTTAAGGCGTATGCACAGGATGCAATGTCTCAATCTAAAAGAAGCAAATACCAAGATATGCTTGAAACTCAAATGGCAGGTAAACCTGTACTTACAAAGATTCAAGAACTAACAGGTGTTAATCCATTTTTAATGGAACCTGATAAACTACCAAATACTGACGAGGAATTGTCATTATATATGCAACTTAATTATAAACCTGCTATTGAGATAGCAGAAGAAGAGGCAATCAATACAATATTTGATAACAATCATTACGATGACATCAGAAAAAGAAGTGACTATGACATTACTGTTATAGGTCTTGGTGTTGCAAAGCATGAGTTTTTACAAGGAGCGGGTGTTAAAGTATCCTATGTAGACCCTGCTAACATTGTTTATAGTTACACAGAAGACCCTTACTTTAGAGATTGTTTTTATTGGGGTGAGATTAAGACTGTTTCATTAACAGAGTTAATGAAAATTGACCCTACTCTTACTAAAGAAGATTTACAAGAAATTACTCAATACAGTCAAGGATGGTATGATTATTACAATGTTGCTCAATTTTATGAGAACAGTTTGTTTTATCGTGACACTTGTACATTAATGTATTTTAATTATAAATCTACCAAGAAAGTAGTTTATAAGAAAAAGATACTTGAGGGTGGTGGTTCAAGAATTATTGAGAAAGATGAAAACTTTAATCCTCCTGTTGAAATGATGGAAGAGGGTAAGTTTGAAAAAATTGAAAAAACTATTGACGTTTGGTATGAAGGTATCATGGTAATGGGTACTAGTATGCTATTACAATGGAAGATGTCTGAGAATATGGTTCGTCCTAAGTCCGCATCTCAACACGCATTGCCTAATTATGTTGCTTGTGCTCCACGTATGTATAAGGGAGTTATTGAATCTCTATGCAGAAGAATGATACCATTTGCTGACTTGATTCAAATTACACACTTAAAACTTCAACAAGTAATTGCAAGAGTTGTTCCTGATGGAGTATTTATTGATGCCGATGGATTAAATGAGATTGATTTAGGTACAGGTAATGCTTATAATCCTGAAGATGCACTTAGGTTATACTTCCAAACAGGTAGTGTAATTGGACGTAGTTTTACTCAGGATGGTGACTTTAATAATGCAAGAGTACCTATTACTCAATTAAGTTCTAACTCAGGTATAGGTAAAACGCAGATGCTTATTACTAACATGAATCATTACATTGATATGATTAGGTCTGTAACAGGTCTTAATGAAGCAAGAGATGGTTCTAACCCTGACCCTAATTCATTAGTTGGTCTACAAAAATTAGCTGCTTTAAATTCAAATACAGCAACAAGACATATTTTGGATGCTTCTTTGTTCATTTATCGTTCATTAGCTGAGGCTTTAACTTATCGTGTAGGTGATATTTTAGAATATGCAGACTTTAAAGATGAGTTTGCTAATCAAATTGGTAAATACAATGTCTCTATATTGAATGAGATTAAAGACCTTTATATATATGACTTTGGTATATTTATTGAGATTTCACCTGATGAAGAGCAGAAAGCACAGCTTGAAGCTAATATACAAATGGCATTAGCAAAAGGAGATATTAATCTTGAGGATGCAATTGACATTCGTGAGATTCGTAATTTAAAACTTGCGAACCAATTGTTAAAGATGAAACGGATTAAGACTCAGGAACGTGAAGAAAAAATGGCTATGCAAAAACAAGCCATGATTGCTCAACAACAATTGAAGTCTCAAGAGTTGGCATCTCAAGTTGCTATGCAAAAGATTGAGATGGAAACAAGGTCTAAAATGCAGATTAAACAAGCAGAAGTAGCATTTGATATTCAGAAGATGGAGAAAGAAGCTGAGATGAAGTCTTATTTAATGCGTGAAGAGTTTGACTATAATATGCAACTTCATGGTATGGAGGTTAATAATTTAGACCAAAGAGACCAAATGAAAGAAGATGCAAAAGCAAAAAGAATTAGTCAACAAAATAGCGAGCAATCTAAATTAATTAATCAAAGAAAGAACAATCTACCCCCTATGAGTTTTGAATCAAATGAGGATAGTTTAGACGGATTTGATTTAGCTGAATTTGAGCCTCGTTAAAATATGAGAATTTTTATCTAAGTTTGTATAAATCAAATTAAATCAAATGGAATATAAAGTAAGAGCATTGGACATAATTGAACCAAAAAGTGTTCAACAAGTAGAACAAGAATTGCTTGATAAGCATGAAAAAGAAATGAACCAAGATAATGGTTCAGGTGGTGAAGAAATAATATCAGAAGTAGTAGAAGCACCTGCAGCAGTAGAAATAGAATACAAAGAGGCAGACGTTCTTTCATATATTGGTAAAAGGTATAATAAGCAGATTAACTCATTAGACGATTTAGTAGCTGAACGTGAAAACGCAGAGGTTATTCCGGAAGATGTAGCTGCTTATATGAAATATAAAAAGGAAACAGGCAGAGGTTTTGAAGATTTTATTAATCTTAAAAAAGATTTTGATTCAATGGAACCTGATAAGCTCCTTAAAGAATACTTAACTGCTACGCAGGAAGGACTCGATAGTGATGACATCGAGTCGTTAATGGATGATTACAGATACGATGAAGATTTGGATGATGAGTCAACCATTAAAAGAGTAAAAATCACAAAGAAGAAAGTTCTTGCTGAAGCCAAGAAATACTTCAATTCTCACAAGGAGAAATATAAGATGCCTCTTGAGTCAAGAACGGTATTTATCTCCGATGAAGAAAAAGAAGTATACGAAAGCTATAAGCAATATACCCAACAGGCAAAGACCATAGAGGAGGAAAACAATCGTAAACGTCAATGGTTTGACCAAAAGACGAATGATGTTTTTAACAGTGAGTTCAAAGGTTTTGAGTTTAATGTTAATGACAAGAAGTTCACGTTTGCTCCGGGAGATGCTAATGAGTTGAAAAAAAACCAATCAACTCCACAGAACTTTATTAATAGGTTCTTGGATGAGCAAGGTTTAATGAAAGACGCATCAGGCTATCATAGGTCATTGTCAATAGCAATGAATCCTGAAAAATTTGCTAAGTTCTTTTATGAACAAGGACAGTCAGATGCAACGGAAGGTACAATGAAAGGCATTAAAAATATTCAAATGTCTGAACGTAGAGTACCTGAAATTGGTAAAACAAATGACGGATTTAAGGTAAAAGCTGTAAATCCTGATTCAGGTAGAAACCTGAAAATACGCAGTATAAAACGATTTTAAAACAATTTAAATTAAAAAAAAATGGCAAGTGCATTATTAAGCAACCCCACCTACGCCCTGCAGCCTGCTGCAGAACAGGTGGCGTTACAGACAAACTACATTACCAACTTTGACTTCTTGAATCAATATCTTCCCGATACTTATGAAAAAGAATTTGAGCGTTATGGTAATCGTACAATAGCATCTTTCTTACGTATGGTAGGAGCAGAGATGCCTTCTAACTCTGACCAAATCAAATGGGCAGAACAAGGACGTTTACACATCAAGTACACAAGTTGTACTTCAGCAGCAGCAGCAGCATCAAATACAGCAACTTTTACAGTAGCTGACACAGGTGTTACTTACATTGCTATCCGTGTTGGACAAACTTTGATGATTCAAAATAATTCATCAGGTGTTTTCAACAAGGCTATCGTAACAGCAGTTCCTTCAGCAACTACTTTCACAGTAGCTTACTATGAGACTGCAGGTCAAGCATTCGCAGTTTCTACTCAATGTACTGTATTTATTTATGGTTCTGAGTTCAAGAAAGGTACTAACGGAATGGTTGGTTCTTTGGAATCTGAGGATGACATCTACTCTAACAACCCAATTATCATCAAAGATAAGTATGCGGTTAACGGTTCTGACATGGCTCAAATCGGATGGGTTGAAGTAACTACCGAGAATGGTGCTACAGGATACCTTTGGTATTTGAAATCAGAACACGAGACTCGTCTTCGTTTTGAGGATTACTTGGAAACTTCAATGATTGAAGCAGTTCCTGCCGCATCTGCTTCAGGTGCTGCAACTGCAGGTTTCATTGGTTCTCAAGGTATCTTCTACGTTGTAAATCTTCGTGGTAACGTGTGGGGAGGTGGTACACCAACTTCACTTTCTGATTGGGATTCAATTGTTTCTCGTCTTGACAAGCAAGGTGCTATCGAAGAGAACGTAGTATTTGTTAATCGTGGATTAAGTTTTGACATTGACAATATGTTGGCTACATTAAACGGATTTAACGGTTCTAGTGCTGCAGGCGGTGCATCTTTTGGTCTATTCGACAATGATGTTGACATGGCGTTGAACTTAGGTTTCACAGGATTCCGTAGAGGATATGACTTCTACAAGTCTGATTGGAAATACCTAAACGACCCAACAATGCGTGGTGGCTTGAGTACTGCTGCTTCAACTGCAACAGGTACTATCACGGGTTTATTAGTTCCTGCAGGTTCTACTTCAGTATACGACCAAATCATGGGCAAGAACGCAAAGCGTCCTTTCTTACACGTAAGGTATCGTGCTTCTGAAGCTGAAGACCGTAGGTACAAAACTTGGATTACAGGTTCTGCCGGTGGTGCTGCTACAAGCGACTTAGATGCAATGGAGGTTAACTTCCTTTCTGAGCGTGCTGTATGTACTTTAGGTGCAAACAACTTCGTATTATTCCGTTTTGGGTGATAAGACAGTAATTGATAGGAGGGTGTCCTTAAAGACACTCTCCTTTTTTAAATTAAATTAAATTAAATTAAATAAATAATGGCAAAAAATATAAACCCCATAGACAAAGTCTATAAATTAAAAATTGGAACCCCTTTATCTTATACATTAGCATCAAGAAATCATCCTAGATTTCCTTTAATGTGGTATGATGAAAAGAATAATATTAATAGGTCACTTAGATATTCAACAAACCAAAAGTCCCCATTTGAAGATGAGCAAGATGGAAATGCAATTATAGAACCTATTGTATTTGAAGATGGGTTTTTGCGAGTTCCTAAAAACAATCCTGTATTGCAAGAATTTCTTCACTATCATCCTTTTAATGGTACTATATTTTCTGAAGTAAACAAAGAAAAAGATGCTGCAGTAGAGGTTGACGATTTAAATTTAGAGATTGAGGCTTTAGTTGAAGCACGTCAATTATCACTTGACCAACTTGAAACTCTTACACGAGTGATGTTTGGTAAAGACCCATCAACAGTATCAACTGCTGAGTTAAAGCGTGACATATTAATATTTGCTAAGAGAGACCCTAAAGAGTTTTTGAATATATTGAACGACCCTGAGTTAAAATTTCAAGCTAGGATTCGTTTATTCTTTGAAAACAAACTATTGATACTAAGAAATGGTGAAAAAGAAGTATGGTTTAATACTGCAACAAACAAAAAGAAAATGCTATCTGTTCCTTTTGGAGAAGACCCATACGAAATGGTAGCACATTACCTTCAAAGTGATGATGGTATTGATTCTTTAAAGATGTTAGATGCAACTTTATCATAGTAAAACTTTTATTATTGACTAATTATTGAGGAGGGGGTACTTGTTGTACCCTCTTTTTTTTTATGTATATTTGAAAAAAAAGAACTAATGATAAACTCAGTTAGAAATGCGGTATTATCTGTGTTGAATAAAAACAATTATGGATATATTTCTCCTTCTGATTTCAATTTGTTTGCTCAAAACTCACAATTAGAAATATATGAGGAGTACTTTAGTAACTATAATAAGGTTATAAATGCTGAAAACGCTCGTATTTCGGGTGTAGACTACGCTGACATTGAACAGCCTATAGCAGAAGTATTAGAATATTTTTTGCGTACAGACTATTTGTTTAAGGTTTCTGCAAATAAATTTTCAATGCCAAGTCCTACAACTACGGGATATTATACCTATATGCTTTTAGACATTATATGTAGACCTGTTGTTTTAGATACAGGAACTAATACATCGGTTGTCAGTAATCAACTAGTAGATAGCTCAGCTACCTTCCTGTCACTTGATATTATTGCAGGAGATGTAGTAACCAATACAACAACAGGATTAGTGGGTAAAGTTGTTTCTGTATCAAGTAATACAGTAATAATATTAGATTCAAACATCTTTCTTGCAACTCCCAATACGTATGGTATTTTTTCTTCTTCTACTATTGTTCAAGCTGAAAAAGTAGTTAATAATAAACTTTCTTTATTAGTAAAGTCTAATTTAACTAATCCGACAAATGAGTTTCCTATTTACGCATTACAAGGTGATGAGTTAACTTTTTATCCTGTAACGATAAGTAATAAGGGTCAGATTGAAGCCACCTATTTTAGATACCCTAAAGTTCCAAAATGGACTTATGTTGTACTTACTAATGGAGAGCCTGTATTTGACCAATCACAAAATGATTATCAAGACTTTGAATTACCTACAGAAGATGAGTATAAATTAGTTACAAAAATACTTGAGTACTGTGGAATATCAATTCGTGAAACTGAAGTTACTCAATTTGGTATGGCTCAACAACAGCATGAGCAACCTACATTTAGTATGCAACAATAAATTTTTAAGATATGGCATATATATCACAGTATCAATATTATGAGAATGCAGGAGTACTTCCTGAAGATGCTAATTGGGGTTCTTATCAATATGTTAGTTTAACTGACATTGTCAATAATTTTCAGTTGATGTACTCAGGAAATCACTCTTTAGTTAATAACGAACCTCGTTATAAAATAGAGTTTCATACTAAGCGTGCTATACAAGAATTAAATTACGATGCTTTTAAAGAAATAAAAGTATTAGAACTAACGGTACCTGATAACTTAAGGTATATTCTACCTTCTGATTATATAAATTGGGTTCGTATATCTATGTACAAAGATGGATTGCTTAGACCATTATCTGAGAATATTCAAACAATTTCGTCTAAAGCATATCTTCAAGATAATACAGGCAGGATTTTGTTTGACCAAGATGGTAATGCACTATCTCCACAATACTCTGAGATTGACTATGATAGATTAACGCATCTGAAAAAAAGCATATATCTAAATCAAAATAATCAATTTGATGGGCAATCAGGTTGGAATATTGATGGGGGATGGGTTTTTGAGAATAGCATAGGGGGAGCTTATGGATTAAATACAGAGACTGCAAACTTTAATCCTACATTTAATATTGATAGAAAATCAGGAGTTATAAATTTTGATTCTCCAATGTCAGGAGAGCAATGCATCTTAGAATACGTATCAGATGGCATGGAGGGTGGAGATAATTCATTGATTACGGTAAATAAATTGTTTGAAGCCTACATCTATGCAGCAATAGAATATGAAATATTAAGTTCTAAACTTGGTGTTCAAGAATATGTTATTGCTCGTGCTCGTAAAAAAAGAAAAGCATTGTTAAACAATGCAAAAATAAGAATTAGCAATATTCATCCGGGCAGACTCTTAATGAACATGAGGGGTATGGACAAGCAGATAAAATAAATGGCAAACATTACAAGAAACTTTATAGCAGGTCGAATGAATAAAATCATTGACCAACGGTTGCTTCCTGATGGTGAGTATGTAGATGCTATGAATATTAGGATGGGGTCTACAGAGAACTCTGAGGTTGGAGTTATTGAGAATACAAAAGGAAATCTTTCGCTTACTGAATTAACTTATATTGATGGTACACCGCTAAGTGTAGACGCAAGATGTATTGGAGCTATTGCCGATGCTGCAAATGAGAATGTATATTGGTTTGTTCATGACCCAAGTTTTGGTCTAGGAGCTACAGGGAAACTTGATTTAATAGTATCATTTAATGTATTTACAAATATATTAACATATCATGTTGTTAGTATAGACGATGGGGGTGGTGTAGATACTAAATTAAATTTTAATCCAAGTTATCTTATAACGGGTACAGATATATTAAATGACTTATTGTTCTTTACAGATGATTACAATGCTCCAAGATTTATAAATATAAATAGAAACTACCCTAATCCAATTGCTGATATAGACCAAGTCAATGCAGAGTCGTTGCTTGTAATTAAGAAACCACCTACAGAATCTCCTGCTGTAGAACCTCTTGTAATTAATGGTCAAGAAAACTTTTTAAATACACGATTTATTTGTTTTGCTTATAGGTATAGATATATTGATGGAGAGTACAGTGCCACATCTCAGTGGTCTCAACCTTCATTTGTTCCAAATCCTTTTAGTTTTAGTATTGAGAGTTTTTTAAATGAGGGTATGACTAATCTTTGCAACTCTGCAAGAATTACATATAACTCAGGAGGCTCTTTAGTGGTTGGTGTTGACCTTCTTTTTAAGAAAGCAGATGGTAATATCATTAAAGTTATTGAGAAACTTGACAAGGCTAATTTAGGTCTTGTAGACAATACTGACTACGATTATACATTTACAAATAGTAAAATATTTACAATTCTATCTGAGTCTGAATTATTAAGACTGTATGATAATGTACCTCGATTTGCAAAAGCTCAAACAATAATGGGCAATAGGTTGATGTACGGAAACTATGTTGAAGGATATGATTTGATTGATGATAATGGGTCTCCTATAAAGTTTGAGTATACAACTTCTTTAATATCTGAAGCTATAGGAAATACAAGTATTACTGATGCAACCGATGAAGGAAACTATACTATTGATGGAGCAGTAACTGTTACTAATGCTATAGTTACATTTGATTTAGCAGGACAAAATTTAATAGCAGGCTCTGCAATTAATTTAGATGTAACCATAGAGCATTTTGACCCTTTTACAGGACAAGCACCTTTTCCAACTGAGGAGACAGGTGAAGTTAGATTAAATTTTGCATTTTTCTTATCAACTACATATACTTCTGTGTATGCATTAGCTACAAGTATAGAGTTTCAAAATGCAGTTGGTGATATAGCAAATATTCAAACAGTTGCAAATTCTTGTAATGGTACAACATTTACTGATGCATTCAACTGTGCAATACCAAATAACTTAAATGCATATATAAAAAATAATAGTGGAATAAGTGCAGTTGGTGAGCCAATAGGGATTGTTACAAGTCCTGCAAGTAGTGAAATTGGATTACAATTTCCTGCAATGCAATATGTTGATAACACAACTACTCCAACTCAAACATTTTATGAATACTATCAAGTTACTTTTGCTGAAGCTACATTTCAAGAAATAGCAAATCCTCAAAGTTTACACAGTAATCGTGACTATGAGATTGGTATTGTTTACATGGATGAGTTTAATAGAGCAACAACCGCATTGGTTAGTCCTACAAATACAGAACATATACCATGTGGATTATCTGCATTTAAAAATTCAATTCAAGTAACTATACCCATACAACAACTTCCTCCTGCGTGGGCTACACGATATAAATTTGTAATAAAGCCTGACGAAGAGAATTACGAGACAATATATTGTAGTATATTTTTTGAAGACCCACTTACTAATAATGCATATTTCTTACTTGAGGGTGAGAATGCACGTAAGATTGAAACGGGAGATAGATTAATAGTAAAAGCTGATTCAAATGGTGCTACTACATCTTGTGTGTATGCTACTGTTCTTGAGAAATCTTCTCAGAGTTCAGACTTTATTGAGATACCAACCGAATTAGACCCTTCTGTTTTTATTCCTATTCCTGCCGGAGTTTACATGAAAATTAATCCTAACAGTTTTAATATTGTTCAGGACCAACAAGCTATTATAGCACCCGGTAAAATAAAAGAAACTTCTCCTAAAGGAGGACCTTATCCTATACTATACTATCCAATGAATACTGCTCAAACAGCAGGATTTGACCCAACAAACCCTACTTGGGAATTTTCAGATTATGATGTTCCTTCAGGTAGTCGAATACTTCTTTCTATAAAACAATGGAGAGATGGTGTAGGTAGTCTTTGTGAGGAAAGAAGAAATACATTAGAAAGAACTATTATATCAGGAAACTCATACGATAATATGTATGATTGGTTTGTTGGTGAAAATGTACAGCAGTTTTTAAATGATGGAATAAGATATGCAGGAGGTGGAGACTGTATTCCTGATAATGAGTTTATATCAACAATAACTAATACTATAAACGATATATCAACCGCTTTATGTATTAATTATTATAGATTTATTAGAAATATAACGACTAACCAACTTGAGTTAATGGTTACAGGCACGTTGCCATGTACGGGTCTTTTTCAACCTAATGCTCGTGCATCAAACGTAGAAGTTAATATTACTGTATTTCGTTCAGATAAAACAATAATATTTGAAACAGAACCATCCGATGCATTGCCTGATGTGTTTTTTGAGAATGAGATGTCATTTGCAATTACGAATGGTAATCACATGGGCAATGTTCAAAACCAAGATATTAGTGCAATACCGCCTTTACCGGCTATTGTGGATACTAAGTTCTTTAATTGTTTTGCCTTTGGTAATGGAGCCGAGAGTTATAAAATAAGAGACTCAATTGTAGGGAACTCTTTTAATCTTGGGAATAGGGTTACAAGCGTATCTGCTCAGGACTATAAAGAAGCTGATAGGTTCTCTGATATTACATATAGTGGCGTGTACAGTGCTGAATCAAATGTAAATAAGCTAAATGAGTTTAACTTAGGATTGCTAAATTATAAAGTATTGGAGCCGTCATTTGGAGATATTTATATCTTAGATGGTAGAGCCAATGACATTCTTGTGTTACAAGAAGACAAAATATCTTATGTCTTGTCTAGTAAGAATCTTATATCTGACTCAACAGGAGGTGGCGTTATAGCTTCGGTACCTGAGGTATTAGGAAACCAAATTACACGCACTGAGAAATATGGCATCAGCTTTAATGCTGAGAGTTATGTACAGTGGGGTTATGATAGATACTTTACTGATGTAAAACGTGGAGCTGTTATACAGCTAAAAGGAGATTCATACTCAAACGACCAACTTAAAGTTGTCTCTGAGATGAATATGCGTACTTATTTTAGAGATGAGTTTAATACATCATTCAATACTCAAAAACTTGGTTCATTTGACCCATACATGAATGAGTACGTACTGTCAAGCAATGACATTGAACTTCCAACCAATCCACAGTGTTTGGCTTGTGGTATTGCTCAGACGTTTACACTAAGTACGTTACCTCAAGTACAAGGACAAGTAGAGTATTGTGTTGATTTAGGTCCTACTATAGGCGTCACGGATATAACATATAATGTATTAAGTATAAGTGCAGGTGGTGATTTTGAGATAACTGTTGATTACGATGGCAATATTAATACAACGGGAGTAGTTAGTACAAGTGGAGTGCTATCTTTTAATAAAGACACTATTTCTGTAGAGACTGCAACCATTACAATTGACTACACAGGAGATATTGTCCTACAGGTACTTGCGAGCTGCCCTGATTCAGCATCTCTTAGCATAGTACAAATTGTACTAACAAGCGATTACGATTCAGCACAGACCGTGCATACGCAATATAGGTATGTAAGTGGAGCCTTTACATCTCCATTGCAATCAGCTCTTGTAATTTTTGATAGTGGAACTACTAATCCACTTATTTCAAGATATAATATAATTACAGATTTTATAGGTACAGGTGCGTTTCCACCTGCAGGAAGTGTAATGAGTTTAATTTCAAATCAATTTGCTTCTGATACATTTGTTTTTGATAGTGCTTCTGATAGTTTTAAATACCACGTTACCAATACATTGTACGGAAATAATACTGTTGATATAAATATTCTATTAGGTTTAGCAACAACAGCAACACCAAATGTAGGAAGTGGAACATATAACTATGCTGATTTTACTGTACCTTCACTTAATGATTATTTGTATTTAATATGGGATTTTAGACAATCAACACCGGTTACCCTATGTTATTCAAATGTAGATATAGAAGATGTTTGTTGTAATTGTAGTAATTTAATTTAAAATACCCATGGCAGTAAGTGGACCATATTATTTAAACTCACCTTCACTTGGAACAGCGACTGCTGTATTTGATGATGCGGCATTGACGACTTTTGCTTTAGATGGATTTTATTCTGACGGTCTTATCTCAAGAGAGCAAGTTAGTGGGGTATTATTACCTCAACAGACTTGTCCTTCTTGTACCATTCCTTGTGGAGAGGAGATTACACAATCAGGTACAGAGGGTATTTATTTACTTGATTCAGAGGCAGGAGCAAACCTTGGTGCAATAATTATTAGGTTTGACCCTTATGATGTACCTGATGGCATTAGAGCAACATTTAACTCTGTTGTGTATAATAAACTAACATCGCCAATAGACGGTATACATGAAAGCACTGTTTCAGGAAACTTTACTTATATAGGTGAAATAGCTTCTGACTGCGGAATATCAGGCACAACATATCCTGCATTGCCTGAATATTTATATGATGGAGCAGTATTTATCTTAACAGGTAACACGCAAGCTATAACAGTAAATGCAGGAGATGTGTCTTTAAGTTCAGTAGCACCGGGCAATACGATGATGGTTATCCCTAAATTAACCGCATCTCCTTCTATTGTAAATATTGAAATAGTTGGTCCTTGTTTAAGTACCGATTGGAACATAATAGTTGAATGCCCTGTATTACTTGTAGGGTTTAACTCAAGCGTAATGGCTGCATCTGCAGTTGCTGCTTGTACTTTATATGAGACAGTTATTTATTACAATGCATCATTAGCAGGGACATCAGGTACAGTAGGTATATATGACTTTGTATATTCAGATGCTTATGGTTCTACACCATTAGCTGCAGGATTTTACCTTGCCACAGGGTCAATAGTAGGTGGGGATGATTGGTTTGAAGTAGATAGTAATGGAGTTGTAATTGATTCAGGAGTATGTGCTATTCCTCCACCAATAACAGGATATGAATATAGATTATTTGGATATGCAGTTGATGCTGCTGATGCTTGTGGACAAACAGGTACTTATGTAAGTTTAGGTAATTTGACAGTATTTGCTGCTTCACCAACATTAGCAGGTGTAACATTGTTTTATAATAATTACCCTCCTTTAGCTAATCCATATATTAATGGTACTATTGGAAATGGAGATAGAGTGTTATTTGCATTAGCATCTGATACTAATGAAAAATGGGTAGGAACATACAATAATACAACAGGAGCAATATCTAGTCCTGTGGATTGTACTCCATAAATAAATAGATATGGCAAATTATACATTATCATATAGTGACATGGTTGCAGGATGGGTATCCTTCTACTCTTATTATCCTGATTGGATGATAGGAATGAACAACTACTTCTATACTTTTAATAAAGGCAATTTATATAGGCATAATGTAAACCCATTAAGGAATACATTTTATGGAACATTTACGCCAACAACTTTGCAGAGTGTATTTAATACGTCTCCTCTTGAGAATAAATTGTTTAAAACAATAAATCTACAAGGAGATTCATCGTGGTCTGTAACCTTGGAAACAGACCTACAGTTCTCAGGATTTATAGATGCGGATTGGTTTGAAAAGAAAGAGGCAGCTTATTTTGCCTTTATACGTAACGACTCTGTTGGTCAGCTTTCACTTAGAAGTGTTAATGGTATTGGAAGAAGCATCCTAGTTACAGGCGGTAATGTGATTGACTTTGCAGTGGCTGTATCTATAGGAAGCATTATAAGCATTGGAGATTATCTTTATTTCTCATTGCCTCCTTACACCACACCTATACTTGCAGGTGAAGTAACTGCTATTACAGTTGACCTACCTAATGGTATAAACCAATTAACTATAGATACAACAATTTCAGGAACAACTCCCATACCTATCAACGATGCATACTTCTTATATATTAAGAACTCAATTGCTGAGTCTCATGGAGTGTTAGGTCACTATTGCACATTTAATATTGACAATGACTCAACAAGTAAGATAGAGTTATTTGCTGTGCAGTCAGATGTGATGAAAAGTTTTCCTTAAATTTAATATCTTTGTAAGTATATGGAGTTATATATACGAGAATTAAACGAAAGCGATTACGATGACATTCTTGTAGGTTGGTGGAAGCAATGGAAATGGGAACCTCCGCAAAGAGATTTTCTTCCTAACGATGGTAAAGGTGGTATAATTGTTTACGATAATGAAACTCCTGTATGTGCCGGGTTTATGTACTTAACTAATTCCAAGGTAGCATGGGTAGATTGGATAATATCTAACAAGGAATATACCAAGAAGCCACAAAGAAAAGACGCTATTAAGTTATTAGTGTCTTCATTAACGGATATATGTAAGAAAACAGGTAGCAAATATAGCTACGCATTAATTAAAAACCAAAGCCTAATAGGAATGTACGAAGAACTTGGTTACATTAAAGGAGATTCCTATACAGGTGAGATGATAAAATTATTATAACATGGCAGTAACAACAGCAGCGGTAGTAGGTATAGCAGCAACAGCAGCATCAACAGGTATGTCATTTTCTCAGGCAGGCAAGCAACGTCAAGCAATGCGTAATGCAGAGCGTGATGCTGATACAGCAATGCAGGCTGCACGTAAAAAATTAGAGGTTAACTTTTATGATAACTTATCTATCCAAAAAGAACCATACGAGTTAGAGAGAGAAGCACTGCTTGCTCAAGGTGCTCAAGCTATACAAGCAGGAGTAGAGAGTGAAAGAGGGGCTGCAGCTACAGCAGGTCGTATTCAAATGGCTCAACAAGAAGGTCAAGCAGGAGTAAGAAGTGCATTTGGTCAAGAATTAAGTGCACTTGAGAAGTTAAGTGCACAAGAAGATAGTCGTCTTCGTGATATTGGTGCTCAATTAGATTTAGGAGAAGTAGAGGGTGCACAGTTAGCTGCAGCAAATGCACAAGAGTTAGGTGCACAAGCAACACAACAAGCCATGCAAGGAGTTGTAAGTACAGGGCAACAAGTGGCTTCTGCTTTACCATTATTTGCTCAAAATCGTTCTGCTCAAAAATCTGCTCTTGGAAATATGACCTTAAGTACTGAACAGTTTCAAAGTTTCGGTAATGTTAAAGGTAAAAATGATGGAGTAAGTAAATCAATGGGAGTAGCAGGGACGGATGGGTTTACAAATTTAGACCTTGAAAAAATTAAAGGCATGAGCAATTCTCAGTACCGACAATTTAGAAATGAACTCAGTCCTGAACAAAGGCTAATGTTATTTACAAATAAACAATATTTAAATAACTACGACCCGTTCAACCTATTAAAATAAAAAAAAATTAATGGCAACATATTATAAATACGCAGAGCGGAGTGCTGAATCTCAAATAAATTGGGCAGAGGTTGGCAAGAACATGAGCGATATGCTCAAAGAGGAGACCCGTATCCGTGAGGAAAAAAAGTCTGCAATTGATGCCGCATCTCGTGAATTTGGTAATACGTTAGCTAACCCACCACAGGGTGAACATAAGGGTGCTAATCAATGGGCATTAGAGTATGGTGACAATGCTTCTCAATTTATGTTAATGCAAGACAGACTTTTAAAGTCAGGTCAAATGAGTTTAAAAGATTATACTATTGCTAGACAAAATATTCTTGACGGTACTGACCGAGCATTTAATCTTTCAAAAGATTATCAGGCAGTTTTTGCTGATAAAATGGAAAGATATAAAACAGATAAATCTCAAGATTTAGAGCAGTGGCTTATGGGTCAAGCAGAAGGTTATTCAGATTTTAATAAGTCTCAACTATATATTAATCCTACAAATGGCACTGTAAGTGTTGCAATGAAGGAATTAAAAAAGGTTGATGGTAAAGATGTTTACGTAATGAATACTAATCCTAACGAGTTTACATCTATTAATACATTAAAAAATCAAATAGCAGGAAAGTATGACAAGTATGATACCAATACTGTAACTAGTGCATTTGTAAAAGGATTGGGAGAAGAGACTACAAGTGCTATTGCTAAAACAGCATCTGTATCGGGTGGAGGATTGATATTAAATGTAGAAGATATTAGGAAAAGAACTGATTTAAGCGAAGATGGTAAAAAGATTTTATATCAATTTGCAGATTCAGAAAATCAATTTATAAAAGGTTCTCTTGTTAATCCATACGATAGACTATCTGTGCTTACCAATAGTCAGAAATTTGCACCAAATAAATTACAATATACATTTACCAATGATGCCGCTGATGCAAAAGCTAACCCTAATAAAATACTATTAAAGGTAGACCCAAGTTCAGGACAGCAAACTCCTGAGTTTTCAGATGAGCAAATAAAGGTATCAGAAGATTTTATGCGTACTGAACTTCGTGCTAAATACAAACGTACAGAAGAACTAAAGCCTACTCCTCAAGCAGAATTGCAAGAACCAAGAGCAATTAGTCCAACAGAACTTGATATTAATGAAAAGAGAAGGGCAGCTAAAAATGTGGCTCAAAACTTAGTTTATTCTCTTACCGGCAATGCAAATCAATCTTCATCAGGAACTAAATACTTAAGTGCTTCAACAGGACTTCCATTTAATAAAACTAAAGAAGGTTATACTATTGTTGATGAAAAAGGTAATACACAAGTGTTTAAATTTAAAGCTGATGGTATAAATCTTGCCGACCCAACCAAGTTTACAGAATCATTAATTGGCACTATATCAACAAAAATGGGTATTAACGAAGACGAGGTATTAAAACAATTTAAAAGTTTACTTCCTAAAGGTGCACAGATAAATTTAACAACTGAGGCTTCAGGATTTGAAACAAAAACAAAAAAATTAAATCCAATCGAACAGTACAATACAACATTAAGGGATGACCTTATTAATATTGGAGAACCTGTTATTAATTCAATAAAAAGTTCAGATGTTAAAAAAGCTATTAACGGTTCTGCTTTTGCAAGTAAATATGGAATAGAAGTTGATAATACTTATAGAGGTAATAGCATTTATATTCCTAAGCAAAATGGAAGACCTGAGTCACCTGAGTTTCCTGTAGGAACTCGTGTTAAAAATAAAGCTGCTTTAAAAGCTATTGAAGCATGGATGAAGAAAAATTATCTAAAAGGTGCTACCTTAGAAGAAAAAGAAGCTGAAGCTGAATTGATTAATCAAACCAATACAGGGGGAGGTTCTAGCGGTACTATAACAGGAGGAAACGAAAGATAAAAAAATAATTATGCCGGATTTAAAACAAGCATTAAGAGACTTTATAGCCACATCTAATAGTGGTAAATATGCTGATGAAGCTACATTGCTTTCAAAATTTCCTGAATTAAGTGGATACGATATTCAATCATTAAGAGATTTTGTTGCAACATCTAATAGTGGTAAATACAAGACAGAGGATGAAGTGTTCTCAAAATTTCCTGAGTTTTCTATTGGTGCTATACAAGAACCTGTTAATGTAAAAAAAAAAGGTTTATCAATTGGTGGCACAAATTTACAGGATGGCTCCGACTTTTCCCAACCGACTTTTGAAGCACCTTCTGTATTAATTCCTCAAGCACAACAAGAATATATTGCTGAACAGGAACAAAAGCCTGTTAAGATACCTGTAAAACCACCCCCATCTGATACTACACCCAAAGGGTTTCAGACATATCAGGCACCTAGTGAAGAAGAAAATAAAGGATATTTAGGTCAACTGTTAGACCGATTTTCAATAGGCATAAATCAAGCGGCGAGAATTGTGGCTTCAATTCCCGAAGCTACTTATACTATATTTTCAGCTCCTCAAAATGCAGTTGCTTGGGCAACAGGATTAGATATATCAACGAACGCCGATAAGTTTGGCAAAACGCTTGGTATTGAAAATCCAATATTAAAACAATTAGATGAGGAAGATAAAATACTTAATGAAAGAGTTTCAGCTTTTAATAAAGCAAATTATGAAAAAACAGGCGTATATGAAAACTTAAAAGATGGTAACTACGGAGATGCATTTGAATTATTAGGTAGTGGAATAGTTGAGTCTGCACCTGTTAGTTTAGCAATGATGTATGGAGGAGCAACACTTACTGCTTCAGAATTAGTTGCTGCAGGAACAATTGCATTTGAAGAAAGTAGTAGAAAACAATTAGAAGAAGATTCTCCCAATATGCCTGAGATTGAAAAGACAATTAAAGCATTAGCTATGTCGTCTGCTGAAACAGTTTTCTCATCAATAGGTACAGGTACAATAGGGCAGGTATATAGAGATATAATTAAAAAAGAAGGTGTTGAAGCGGGCAAAGTTTTATTTAAAGATGGATTAGTTGAAATGTATAAGAGTGCTTTAAAAAAGTACGGTGCACCAATTGGATTGTTAGGAGAAGGAATTGAAGAAGCAGCAACACAAATAACTCAAAATCTTATTAGTGGAAGACCTGCTTTTCAAGGTGCTGCTGATGCTTTTATTATAGGAGGTGGAAGTGGTGTTGCTTTTTCAGCACCAATTAATATCATACAAGCAAAAGAACAAATAAATAATATAGTAGAGACCAATAAAGCTAAATCAGATATTAATACTATTTTAAAAGATAATCCATCTGAACTTTATCAAATATTTAATGTTTCACAAGCAGAACCATTTACTTCAGAACAAATACAGATTACAAATACAAATAAATCTAGGGATGTATTAGTAAAAAATCTAGCTAAAAATGTAAAGGATGGTGTAATAACTGATGAAGATGCAAAACAATCTGTTTATATTTTTGATAAAGCACAACAGGTATCTAATGCAGTAAAAAAATTAGATGTTAATAATGATGAGAAAACTCAAATAGCAAATCTATTAAGTAAAAGAAATAATTTAAAAACTGAAATTGAGACCCAAGATGATGCTCTTGTAGTAAAACAAAAGCAAGAAGTAAATAATATTAATCAACAAATAAGTGATATTATTCTTAATTCTAAGCCTGTTTCTCAAACTATTATTCCTGAAGAAATATCTTCACTTGAGGATGATGAAGTAAAGGTATTTGCTGTAGAAACATTAGAAGAAATTCCTGAGCAATTTAGAGATAGAGCAGAACTTTCTACTCTAACAGAAGTAGAAACAAGAGAAAAAATATTTGGATTACCTATAGGAAAGAAAGGTTCTAAACTTGTAGGAGGAGGTTACACATATACATTAACAGGTAAAGAAGCAAAAGATTATGCCATTCAAATCCAAACAGCAGGTCAAGTTCCTGTACTCACAGAAGCCGGAGTTAGCCAAGAAGTGGAGCAAGGAGAACCCCAAGCAGAACCTCAAGGCGTTGCCCAAGAAGGTGTCCAAGAAGAAGTAACTGTACAAGCTCCTGAAATTACACGGGAGTCTATTCGTTTGCTTACAGATGAAGAGGTTAATCCTTTGTATGACGAGATACCAATGAATCTTCTTCCAATAGCAGAGAACGTATCAAAACAAGATGCAGTTTTTGAGGCTTACTTTAAATCTAAGAAAAAAAATACTAATCCTGAATTAGTTAAAGCAGTAGAGACATTATTGGGTAAAGCTCAAGTAGTGTCTTTACAGACACAAACAGAAGAACAACAACTTGCTCGTATGGAAGAGATGTTTGCTGAAAAGGAAATTCCTGAAGCACCTCCTGTAAGTCAAGGTACATCTGTAACTAATAAGTCTGCATTAGACCAAGTAAAATCAAATCTAAAAGATACCAATAAAATATCTATTGTTGATTCAGCAGAGAAGATTATTACAACACTGAAGTCGGTTCTTCCAAACTTTGACATTGTCATTCACGATAATGACGATAGTTATACTTCTTCTATGGGTTCAATCAATGCACCTACCGAGTCTGCAGGTAATTTTTCTTATGTTAAAATGCCGGATGGTTCATACGTTGGTCGTATTGACATTAACTTAAATAAAGCAAATCAAAGAACCGTAGCACACGAAGTAGCTCACGGTGTTATGCTTAAGGCATTTGGAGAAAATATTGAGACGTTTAAGACGTTTAAAAATAGAATTGCATCTGTTTTAAATGATAGTTCAAATAAAGAGTTATCAGATTTTGCAAGTCAATATGCCGAGAATGATTCATACGAAGAATATCTTGCAGAATTAACTGCTAAATTAGAGCAACAAGAAGGTAAATTATCAGCTTCTACATTACAGAAAATAGCTGCTATAATTAATGAGTTGGTATCTAATATTACCAATGGCACATTTACTCCATTCCAAGACATTAAAGATACCAAAGATGCTGTAGAGTTCTTTAAGAATATATCAGAGTCAATGCGTAAAGGAGAAGCTATTAAGCCTTCTGTTGTTGCAGCAAAGAAAAGTATTTCAAAAGATACTAAAGCTGATAGAAAATCAAAAGCTCAAATTATTGGAAATAATGCACAGTTATCTGCCACTGTAAAATTTAATTTAGATGTAGCAAAAGAGATGGCTAAAAATAAAATGTCTCCTCTTGATATTAGAATACAAACAGGTTGGGAAAAAGGATTTGAAGGTAGATGGAGATACGAAATACCTGATGGAGAATTTAAAGACCTTGATATTGATGATTTAAAAAGAGAAACGTCTGAAGATGGTACGGTTGTAAGAGTAGCTAAACTTTCTGATGTATTTAATGCTCCTGATTTATATCAAGCATATCCTGAAATAAAAAATACTAAAACTGTTTTTAAAGATTTACCTCCATTTGAGTTAGGCTCATACAATATATATACTAATACAATTACTGTAAACAAAGATTTATATAAAAATAATAAACCTGAAGCAAATTTAACAATGCTTCATGAAATGCAGCATTATATTCAAAATAAAGAATTTTTTGAAGGAGGTTCAAACCCATCGTATGCTCCAATTATGATGAACTTTGTTGTAGAGGATTTTAAAAATAAAGT
>Ga0209553_1000310_pt1 | contig 25499 bp, 22 predicted proteins | sample LauGreFBDMM110DN_2_FD_188217 | JGI IMG/M metagenome (GOLD analysis project Ga0209553, IMG submission 188217) | Freshwater lake microbial communities from Lake Michigan, USA - Fa13.BD.MM110.DN (SPAdes) (version 2) | ecosystem: Environmental > Aquatic > Freshwater > Lake | place: Lake Michigan...
CGTAGGTCTCGTTCCATGCTGCGGGCATCGGAATGGCCACACGGCCTTCGAACGACGCCATCATTTCGTTCATAATCAGCAGCTGTAATTCCCCGTCGTTTGTCCCACCAAGCGCCGCAACGACGGATGGCAGAGTGTCATTCTGGGCTGCCGCTCGACGGAGAATGAAACGCCGCAGAGTTGGAATCTTTGTGGTCAAAGCCACCTCAATTGCCTGGTTTGGACTATCGCCAACTAGGGGTTCGACACCATACCACACCATCAGTGGCAGATTGTGGTCTTCAGCATCCTCGCCGTGCATCGCCAACGCAGACGCAATGCCCCAACGCTGGTTGTGAGGAAGACGTTGCAGGGCGGAGGTCAGGTACAGTCGCACAACCGCAGATGGATCAAGCGCAGCAAGCTCCTGCAACTGTTGCAGGACATCGTCAGAGATTTCCTGATCTTCTAGTTCAAGCTGAATTGTCCAGGCTCGAATGTATGCTTCTTTGTCCTGGAGTAATCTCTGAACTCGAGCTTCGGTCAGACCACCTACGACATGCAAACTCCACAAGTATCGCAGCCGAAGTGTCACAGCTTTGGAATCGTCGCTTGCCATCGTCCAGAGACTTTCAACGGCCTTCGGCGAACAGCCTCGTTCCATAAGTAACCGCCGCGCAGTCCGGAAATGCCAGTCGTTCTTATGTTCATGGGCCGCCAAGAGTTGCTCTTCAGTCCACGTGGAACCGTCAAACATGGCTCGTGCCGTGTCGCCATACGAAATGCGATAAATCCGCCCGTTTGAACGATCCCAGATTTCGGGGTTCGTGCGATGGCAGGCGTGCTTGTCGTACCAGTCGATCAGGTACACACTTCCGTCGGGACCGTATCGCAGATTGATCCCGCGGAAATAGTGATCGTTCGCCAGCAGCAGATCTTTGCCGTGATGGCCAACCATCGCCGAGCTGCCGGCCTCGGCTTCTAGAAGATCGCAGTTGATCCGATTTCCATGCACGTTATTGAAGAAGATCTGATTCCGATATTCATCCGGCCAGTTGTCACCCAAATAAATCATGGCTCCGCAATGAGCGTGACCACCACCAGCATCTGCTGTGGCACCGGCCGCTTTTGGCTCATGTCCCCACCATGCAGAATCGGCGATATTCCCCACATAGTGGGCGTGATCAGCGATCGTCTTAATGTCATCATAGGTGTATGGGTTGAAATGCTGGCCACCTTGCCGAAAATAGCGGCCTCCCTGAATGACGTGCCACAGATGCGGAATTACACAGGCGGTAAGAAAGGCTTGTCCCTTGTCATTGAAGTCTACGCCCCACGGATTGCTGGTTCCGTTCATAAACGCTTCAAAAACATCTTTTTGAGGATGGTACCGCCAGACGGCGGCATTGAGCGGCAAACGGTCTTTGTCCGCCGCACCCGGCTTGCCGACCTTGGAATGTGTGAACACACCATGACATCCGTAGAGCCAGCCATCCGGTCCCCAGATAAACGTATTAAGGGTCTCGTGTGTGTCCTCCCACCCAAATCCATCCCGCAGCACGATGCTCCCGGGCGGTACATCTTTCGGAAATTTGACTGCTGTTTCCCCTGTGCCGCTCAGGCTGCGAGCGTCTTGCGTGATTTCCTCGTCAGGCACGTCATCGCCATTGCGATCGGGGATAAACATGAGATAAGGAGCTGCCCCGATGTAGACCCCACCAAAGCCAACTTCCATCCCGCTGACAAGATTCAGACCCTCAATGAACGTCTTTGAAGTATCAAAAACACCATCGCCGGTCGTGTCTTCAAAGATCAAAATTTTATCTTTGCCTTCGCCAGCAGGAGCACGCAGCGGATAAGTGTGCGCTTCCGCAACCCACAATCGTCCTTTGTGATCAAAACACATCGCCACGGGCTGATGCACCAGTGGTTCACCAGCAGCAAGCTGCACCTTAAAGCCCGGTGGCACCGTCATGTTCTTCGCGGCATCTCCCGGCGACAATCCTGCGGCCATATCTTTTCGCTTTTGTGGTTGAGCCTGCTTGAATTCTTCAGCAGTCACCGCCTGCGCCACATGCCTTAAAACATTGGCCCCTTTCATCCCGCCGCAGGCAATATCGCTGAGGCCATCTTGATTGAGATCTGTGACGACAAGTCCACGTCCAATCCCCGTTTCGCCGTCGGCAAGATGAGGGATGTAATCGACGCTGCCATCTTCATTGCGGCTGAGTTCAAACCAGTAAACTACCGCACCCGCATCCCACATCGGGCTTTGGGCATGGTGTGACCAGTAGGTTTTTCCCGTAACAATGTCGAGCAATCCATCGCCGTTCATGTCGGCAAGTTTGACCGCGTGAAGTTCGGTAAACAGAATTCCGTAGGGGCTGTCTGCTTTTGTTGTGCCGAGCAACAGATGTTGTTCGAAGTCAATTTCCCCGTCAGCATTGGTACCCGTGTTTTCGTACCATGCCAGACCAAAATCATGGGCACTCAATGCGGTAATAATGTCGGCATCCTGATCTCCATCAACATCGTAAGCGAACATGTCTGAGCCGGCGCGAGCGAACGGATACTTATGGAATTCCCAGATGGCTTCCACCGTTGCCTGTGCCGGTTGTTCCATCCAACCATCTGTGGCAATCATGTCGATGCGTCCGTCGGAGTTCACATCGCCTAAACCCAGTCCATGGCCAAAAGGATGAGGCGCAGTCGGTTCAGAAATTGAAAAAAACTTCCACTCAGCAAGTGGTTCTGCTGGCTGCGGAACATAGAAGCCGTAGTTGCCTTTTCGCGTGCACACAAGTTCTGGCACGCCGTCGCCAGTGATGTCTGCAAACTGCGGCGCTTCGTTGCCGACAGAATCAGCCACCTGATGTTTCTCCCACAGTCTCGTCAACCCATCGTTGCCCGGATTTTGATAGACGTAGGCTGGCGTGCCTGGAAAGCCCACGACCAGAATGTCGTTCGCACCATCTTTGTCGAAGTCATAAACCCAGTTAAAAAAATTGTCAGCGTAGCCTTCGCGATTCTGAGGTACCGCAGCGTAGATTTCCTGCTTCACAGTGAATTCAGGGCCGGCGTACCAGTGCGGCCCGTAGACGATATCCATCGTGCCGTCAGCATTTAGATCGCCCGCGGCGATGCCTTCCGCGTAGTACACATCCGATAATTGCTGCCTCGCAAACGAATGCAATTGGAATTCCTGAGCCGTCACAGGGGACACAATTGGCAGAAGTAAACAAATCGCCAAGACACGCATGGTCATTGCTAAGCACCCCGAATGATCGACAGCGAATTTTCAGAAACTGATGTCGCCCCGCAAAAATAACGCCCGAGTGGCACATGTTGCCAAAATGCGACAAAAATAGCCATACGTTGCATAATTCGGTCCACATTATGTTCCTCATATGAATTTCCCGCAGCTTACGCGGGACTCCTCGTTTCGTCTTCGCCCCCCCCCCAAAGGATGCAAATCGCTTTTCGAGAGATCCGCAACTCTTCGCAACATTTTGTGACCTATCCTTTCAACGAACTGGATCGCCTTGCAAATGCAACTGTGTGGTGGCACGTCGATTCAGGCGAACTGAATTTAAAATTCGCGATCCACACTCGAATCCGTCCTGAATGCTGAACCTCAAACAATGTCACCTCCCCTGACACAATCTTCGTCTTGCGGCGAACTCACGGATGATTTTCTGCCTCAATTGCTGGGGCTGAATTCGGCCGACGGGGCCGAGACGTCGCCGTTATGGCAATGGGGAAAAGCGAAAACTTCCCCTTGTGGTCTGCCATGGTTTCACATTTCGATGTTGACCGGGATTCTGGTGGCGGGACTCATAACCGGAAGGCTTCTGCAGGAATACGCGAGTTTTGAAAATGCTCATCAATCGTTTGGAGCTAAGCTTTTGTGCGGAAACAGTGCCGCAACTTGGGTAGGATTCGGATTTGCCATTTACGGCTGCGTGATTAATCGACGGCTTAAACAAAAAATCCACAATCACGAACAACTTGGCCCATACTCGCTGCTGGAACTTATCGGCTCTGGTGGGATGGGGGATGTGTATCTTGCGGAGCACCAGTTACTCAAAAGGAAGTGCGCGATCAAACTGATCCGGAGAGACAAGACTTCCGACCGTCGCATGCTGGCCCGCTTTGAACGCGAAGTCAAAGCCACAGCGCAGTTGACACACCTAAATACAGTCCAAGTATATGACTATGGACGTACGCAGAATGGAACGTTTTACTATGCGATGGAATATCTTCAAGGCTTGAATCTGCGACAGCTAGTAGATCAGTTTGGACCGCAAACGCCAGCCCGGGTGGTTTATATCCTACGCCAACTGTGCGGTGCGTTGCATGAGGCGCATTGCCGGGGACTTGTGCATCGCGATGTGAAGCCCAGTAATATTTTTTTGGCGGAGCGCGGCAATGTTTACGACATTGCAAAACTACTCGATTTTGGCCTCGTGCGACCGGCTCAATTTGGATCAGATACGATTTGCTGTGTCAGCGGGGAACTTCAGGGATCACCGCAATTTATGTGTCCTGAACAATCGCGTGGTCAGAAGCCTGACTGCCGAGGCGACATTTATTCGCTCGCACTAGTAGGCTTTTATTTGCTTTCGGGGCGCGTTCCGTTCGAAGATGACAACCCTGTCGTGTTGGTAGTTGCTCATGCGACGATCCAACCTCCATCTCTGGAAGATTTTGGAGTAGAGGTACCGTCGGACCTCTCAAACATTATTAAAAAGTGCTTGAGCAAGCATGCCGCAGAGAGGTTTCAGACGCCTCGTGAACTCGAGGATGCATTGGATGGCTGCGTCTGTAGCCATGCTTGGTCATGGCGTGATGCCGAAGCGTGGTGGCAACGACATCCGAAACCGGCTAAAAGTCAAGCCCTCGAACAGACCCAGTTGGCGTTGCAAACCCAAGCGGTTGGCAGTCCCGTCGTAAAAGATCCGGAAGAAACCTTGATTTTTAAAATCAATCGTTTGGAATTGGAAGGCGTCTTGTGAATCTCGAAAACTTGTGACGTCAATGGCCAAGCAAGGCGTAACCGTTGTTGTCAAAGATTCAATTGAAGCCACGTTGAAGGATCATGCGCGACAGGAAAATCATCGCCTACACTCAGCGGCAACTGCCCCAATTCAGTGTCTTCCACGACGACGTAAAACCCCAAGTGGCCAATCTCAGGCGTCTCCGCAAAGCCGGGTATCTGTCCCGCTGGGATCCAAAGTTCCATGCGATAACCATCGCTGACCGTTTGAACAGAAATCACTACCCTTTTCGCATCCTGCGGGCGGTGTGTAGAACGTTGCTGAGCCATGTCGATAAACTGTCCGGTCGGAAGGTCATCAGCCGCTTCGTCTGCGGGTAAAATTTGCAAAGCTGTACAAAATTGAGTCGCCCGATGAACGTTGTTTGTGTGTCTCGTATCAATGCAGACTAACACATAATCGGAATGCTTCAGGTCGTGACGCCGCCCTGAAATCTCTGATTTCTTGCCATGCACAAGCAACTCCATTGCGAGGCCATCCGGATTCCACGCAAGCCTGACATCAAGGCTCGCTGTGCCTTCATTCATCGCGGCTGGGACGAAGACGCGAGCGGTATCCGGGAGTTGCATTCGCCTCCCATTTTTTCGAGGTAGATCATCTATTTTTGGAATGGACAGTTGATACTGAAACAGAAAAGATGGCGGCACAATCATGGTTTAGACTCAGCATGCTTTGCCAAAAGTTTGTCCGGAGGAGGTTCGTTGTCAGGCGGCGAAACGGCTTCCATTTTCATGACAATGGGATACAGCCATCGAGCCCAGAGGAAGTACTGGACCACGAAAAACAGGACCATTCCAAAACCGGCTAACACCATCAGCAAGACACCGGGGATCACAACGGCCGCCAAGCCGATAAATGCGGCACTCAGGAAAAACCCCACAAATAACGCGATGGCGACAGTGGGTGGCTGAGCCTCGCGCTGCCTTGCCGCCCGTGCCCTTGGGAGTGGCAACTCGGTCATACGAGTTTTCCGTGGCGGATAATGTGACTCAACGCATCGTACCGAATCTGCATGCCACCCTGAATGGATGTTAACACTTTGGCTTCAGTCAACAGATAGCCGAGCATCCCGCCGGGCGGCTCGAAATTGATCCGATCGATCAGCCGGCACTGTTTGTCAGTAATAATTTCAATCCGCTGTTCATGCTTCCATGCCCGCAGTGGTCCTTCCACTTGGTCTTCCATGATCTTAAGATCTTCTACAGTCACATATTCATGAGTCGCTCGCTGTTTGAATCCAAAGGCCGTGACTCTGAATTCAATCCGACTCCCTAACGTGACGATCGCTGGCGCTGACAGGATTTCCAGCTCCAGATCTGGATCACTGATCTGTGGCAAGTTGCCCGTGCGTCCCAAAAATATCCGCAGGTCCGCAGCCGCACATTCAAAGATCGACGATGACAGGGATTCCGGCATAATTTTAATCCCGTATAGGTTTCTGGGCCAGAACTTGGTCTAAATGGGCTTGAAGGCTTTGTTTGACATCTTCCGGAGCCAATGTCAGAGCTGTTTCAAGCCATTTTTCTGCTTCCGCGAACTGCCCATTTTCGGCCAACGCCGCCGCAAGTGTATCAAGTGTATTCCATTGCTTGTAAGCAGACATGACGCACGCCTGGTTTGCCAAGGTCAATGCGCGATTTTTGTTACGGATCGACTCTTCAGGCGCTGTCGCCAGCAACCAAGCCAAATCGTTCACCGCTTGGTACGACTTTGGGCTGAACTTGATGGCGGATTCAAGGTCGACTATCGCTTTGGCGTATTGGTTCATCTCGACGTAGGCAAACGACCGGTTCTCCAACGCATTGACGTACTGCGGATAGATCTTCAACGCCTCCGTAAAATCCCCAACAGCCTTGTCCAATTGGTCAAGTTTCTGATGCACGACTCCGCGATTATTTAATGCTTCTGGGTACTGTGGTACCAGATCCAATGCTGCTTGCAGATCTGCTAGGGCGTTGTCCTGTTCATCGAGCCCGATGTAAGCTAACGCACGGTTGTTGAGCACAACCGGATTGTTTGCTTCGATCGTGATGGCTTCGGTAAAGTCCTTAATCGCAGCTTTGTAGTCACTCTGCAGATATCGAACTTGTCCACGATTATTGAGAGCCCCGGCATTACGTGGTTCCAGCCGCAGACTTTCCGCAAAATCAGCTACGGCCTGCTCATACTTTTTGTGGACGATATAGGCGACGCCACGCAAATGATAGTTCTGTGCGGTCTTCTGTTGCGCGATCCGCTGCGAGAATATCTCGATGGCAGTATCGAATGGGACTGAGTCTCTTTCCCAAAGCCAGCCACCCTTCTCAGCAATCCACATCCATTCGCCATTTGTCAGCGAGACCGTAAAAACCTCCCCAACGTAACTCTCCCAAACCGTGGCCACAGGCGTCCTCAATTTCGCCTTTTCATGGGTGATAATTACTTGTCTGCCAATGCGTGGATCCTGCCTGTTCAAATTGATTTCGGCGGGCTGCCCACAGACTTCGGCAGAATTCCCAGAGAAGTCGTAGCACAAGACCAAGGCCGCAAAAAAGCTAAAGCGAGTCATTCAGCAAAAGCCCTAGCGAAAAAAGGTTCAAAGCGGACATGTTTCTAATAGTTGCGGGATCGCTGCCCGAATTCTGGCCGCATGTTGCAAGGTCACAAGCGACAATGGCGGCGCGACAACTGGACGACATAAGCCAATCTCGTGCATCGCCTGTTTCAGGCTTGGGATCAGTTTCATCTGACCGCCATCGTCATAATACACACTTTCAAAGATATGACGAATCAATAATTTTTGTGCGTTAATCCCCGCATGATCGCCTCGTGTCGCGGCTTTGTAAAGCGAAGTATAGACATGCGGCAAAAAGTTTGCTCCGCCGCATACCCCACCTGCAGCACCTAAGATCACGGCTTCCGCTAAGCGTTCTTCCGGACCCATGAAAATCTTGAAATCACTCCGTTCACGATGCCGGCCGCAAAGACTCTCAAAGTAGGCCATGTCTCCGCCGCTATCCTTGATTCCGATGATGTTCGGATGCTGCGATAATGAATCCACGATTTCCGGATCAAGCACAATTCCCACACAGGACGGCATGTTATACAGCATTAAGGGTAAGGGCGATGCCGTGGCAAGTGCGTCAAACCAACTTTCTAAAGCCTGCTGGGAAACATCAAAATAAAACGGGGCCGCTGCCACAATCGCCGCCGCGTGGCAGCGTGACGCGTGCGTGGCCAGTGCAATCGATGCGGCTAAACATGTCTCAGTGACACCCACCAACACAGGGACTTGCCCGGCGGCTGCTGCGCACGTGAGTTCTATCATTTCGGCCCGCATCTGAGGGGTCAATGAAGGCCCTTCACCCGTCGTCCCTAGCACGAATAATCCCGAGACTCCTCCTGAAATCAAGTGTTGCACAATTCGACTGACAGCGGGAGCGTCAATCTGATCCGCCGCCAGAAGCGGTGAGACAATAGGTGGAATCACACCGGAGAAGGCTGACATGCGGTTTTGGTGCTTCGCTGAAAAGTGGCCAGCTTAGGGCAGGGGCAGGAGTCAGATACTTCAGTATGCACGCGAACCAGCCCAATGCCTGTCGAATTCATCCTAGAGAAAAATATTTTTCAAGTCCGTCCGCTGCCCCCTCAGCAAGTCGCTATCCCCCGCGTGGGCTCGCGTGTTGTGTTGCCCGATTTAAGAGAATTTGGACATGTGCTTTGTTGATCACCGATATTCTGACAAATCCGGCTCCCCAAAAACCTCCAACGCAAACCCGCGCGGAGGATAACTGATGCGAATCGCAAAAAATTAGCGAAACGATGGCGAAATTCAAGCCCCGACGGCTATTCCGTCGCGTTTGATGTTGATCTGAAATTCAATCAACTTTTTCAAGTTGTCACTCAACATTCTTCACATGTCAGTCCGAAAACCCACGCATCGCGATGCAGCAATTCTTGCCGGAGTCTAGCACTTGTCATCGATGGTTTGGCGATAAAGCCTATATGGCAAGCAAGTTACAAACGTCAAGCTAAGGCAAATTTCAGTGACAACTACCGTTTTTTTGCGAGAACAGACACCCAAATCAATAAACAACGTTTGGGTTGACCTTGACTTCAAGGTAAACTTCTTGGCTTGTAAAAAATGCACTCATTTGAACATTTGAATGCTGTCTGGATTGCTGATTCAAGTTGAGAGCGATTTGTCGACCACAATTTAATTCCGAATCAGACTTTTTGATGGTTGAATAGGCATTGATTTGAAAAGTTTGCGTTTGGTGGGGTATCGCCCACTGAGGCCGCTTCTAAACTCAGGGACTGCTACTTCGATTTTTTCCGAGGAGAAACGATGTATACTTTGCTGACGGGTGCCACCGGATTGGTGGGACGATATCTGGTTCGTGACTTGCTTTTGAATGGTCATCAACTGGCTGTTGTTGTGAGGCCATCTCGCCGCCAATCGCCACGCGAACGCATGGAAGAAATCATGCAGCACTGGGAACGTGAACTGGGCCGCCAATTGCCTAGACCCATTGTGCTCTCTGGTGACATTACCGAAACAGGCTTCGGGCTTTCTGGTGAAGACACGGCATGGGTGAAGCAAAGCTGTGATGCAATCATCCACAGTGCCGCCATTTTGGAATTTTATGGTAAAGATCGGGCCGCTGAGCCGTGGCGTACGAATCTGAACGGCACTCAAAACATGATTGATTTGTGCCGCGATCTGGAGATTCACGACATTCATTACGTGTCCACAGCATATGTTGCCGGATATCAAGATGACCGCGTGATGGAGAGCAGTCTAGATGTCGGTCAGTCGTTCAGGAATGACTATGAAGAAAGCAAGTTCATGGCCGAATCGCTCGTGCGAGCGATTGACTTTGCCAACCATGTGACCGTTTATCGTCCTGCAGTTATCGCCGGCGATTCAAGCACGGGCTACACCAACACCTACCACGGAATTTATTTGTATCTGCGGCTGATGGCATTGATGATCCCGACACTCCCCGTGGGACCGGACGGAAAACGTTACACCCCGATCCGCATGCGGATGACGGGTGACGAGAGGCGAAACATTATTCCCGTTGAATGGGTTTCGGCAGTGATGTGTCGTTTGTTCGAGACCAAAGAAGCCCGGGGACTGACGTACCACATTGCTCCTGAGAATCCGATCACGTCAGGTCAGATCATTGAATACTGCGGAGACTGTTTCAACTCGACAGGTGCTACCTTCTGCGGACATGATGAAATTGATCCACCGGGTCCAAGCCGGGACGAAAACGAAGATCAATGGATGTTCGAAAGAATGTATTGGGAGAATGCTGAAACATACGCTCCGTACGAACGCAGCGACAATGTTTTTGATCTTTCAAACCTTAAACGATTTACAGGCGATATCGTTTGTCCCGATTTCGACCGCACGGTGATGAGCCGTTATATCGAATATGGAAATGAAGACCGCTGGGGCAAACGCAGAACTGAGACCGAGGCCGTGTCATTCTGGGCGGAAGAACAACTCGCCGCTTTATCACGTGATCTGACGGAAAACGGCGTGCAGACGATCGGCTTGGATGTGAGTGGACCGGGTGGTTGCCAAGTGACAGCGGTTGTCTCGCGCGCCGGGATCCATTCGGTGGTACGCGGTTTGCCTGATGATACGTTTCCAGTACTGCACGTATCAAATGCAGAAATTGCCGAGATGCTTCAGTCGACCACGGCCAAGAATCTGGCAAAAGGTGACTGGGATTTCCAAGAAGGGATGTCAGCTGAAGCCCTAAGCGAACTCCTGCTGGGTGCGTTCCAACCAGATTCAGTCGGATCGCGTGCTTGATTTGGTGACGCGATTCGTTCCCACTGATCCCGACGTTGGCTTTGCGTTGCTAGCAGTCAATAATGGCCGCCCAAGAGGGTGGCCATTTTTTGTACCACCTCCGGCTGGGTAGCGTCTGTCGCGCTGCGTTCATCAGAATTCACGGACAGATGTCATCCCGAATCCTCGGCCACTTCCTGTCTGCTGGGCGGACTTCGGCTTCGGGGCGCATGCGAAAGCGTTCGAGCCTGCTGTTGCAAGTCGGACGGCGATCCAATTGGTCATAATTGTTGCCATGGAATTGCTGTTTGATCATACCTGAACTTTGCGTTCCCGCCATGAACTGATCAGAATAACGGTTGTCTTAAGTCGTGTCCCTTTTTTAGACGGGTCATGTGTGTGTGCTGTCGATGTGCCATTTTCATTTTTCTGATTGCCAGCTCAATTCTGTCTGTCGGCCAACGAGCGACAGCGTCTGCCCCGAAGGCACTGCATCCGATTTCAGTGACGGAAGCCAGCATCTTTGTCACGCGTTCAAAAGCTATTGTGCGGATTCAGATGTTTGCCGAGGATCTGATTTTGTTTCAGGGGCTTGAACCAAACGATCAGGACCGCATCTCACCGGAAGACCTCACACGCGGCTTGGCTGACCACCGGGCGTTTTTATTAGAACGCGTGACTCTGCGTGACGCCAAAGGTGAACCAATCAGGGGCGAAGTCACAGATGTTAAGCCGTTCGTTATTCCCGTCGACGGAATCCTCAGCACCGACATGATGCTGCATACGGCGACGTACGAACTGGAGTTTTCATTTTCAGAGCCGCCGGAATTCCTGACGATTCAACAGGACATGAGTGATGAAAACTTTATCATTCCCAGTGAGATGAAACTCACCGTGCATCAATCCGGCACGGCGTTAAATTATACCGAATCACTACTGCCCGGATCTTCGACGTCTGTGCGTTTTGACTGGGAGCAGGGCATCACCGAAGATGCGTCAGACGCTGAATGGGAGACGTGGTTTTCCAAACAGCGTGAAGCGACGCTCGGAATCACCAGTTACAGCAGCGTCTATTCGTTCGTGTACATCGAGCCTAACGAAATTCGGCACGAAATTCTCATTCCCCTCGCGACACTGAAGACCATTTTGCCGGTGAAGAGTCGAGACGCGTCGTTTATTGAGATCGATGAGCAAGATCCCATTCGGGCTTTGATTCGGGATTGGCTGCGGGACGAAAATCCAGTCACGATCAACGGTATCCGGGTGTTACCCGAGTTTTCTCGGATTGACTTTTACGGCCTTGATCTTCGCGATTTTGCCGCACAGGCGGCGGAGCAGAAAGTCAGCCTTGCCAGTGGCCGGATCGGCATCATTCTACGCTATCGAGCACCAGACGATGCCGTCCGTGAGACGACTATTACGTGGGAAAAATACTATTCAAAGATGAACAAGATTCAGTCCATTGTGATCTCGTATCCGGATCGAATCGACCGTTTTGAATTTTCAAAGCATAACAAGGCCGTCGACAATGTGCTCCAGTGGACATGCGATCCTACGGCCCTGCCGCAACCGATCAAACTCGTTCCCGCTGTCCTCGTTTCGCCACCGAAACTGATGATTCCCGTTGGCAGTCTGATCTGCTTGGCAATTGCGTTTGTCAGCCTGCGGATTTCGAAGACGTCCGTTCGTTTGGTGGTCAGCGGCGCAGCATTCATGCTGGCGATCGCAGGTTGGCGTTCTGCGGGTTTCGCCATCGAACATCCATGGCGGCGACCGCCAGAGTTGAGTGAAACGCAAGCGACTGAGATTTTTGAAAAACTGCATCAGGGTGTTTATCGTTCGCTGGATTTTGGGAGCGAGGATCGCGTTTACGACGTGCTCGCGACCAGCGTGGACGGCACCTTGCTGGAGAAACTCTATTTGCAGTTGCATCAAAGTCTGGAAATGCGAGAACAGAGTGGAGCCGTGGCCCGAATTCAGTCAATCAAATACGACAGTGGCAAACAGGCATCCCGGCCTTTGACCACGGTGCCGTGGCCTGGCTTTGAGTACAGTTCCACATGGACCGTGGCAGGTACCGTCGAACACTGGGGACACATTCACGAACGCCAGAATCGCTTTGACGCAGTTTTTACGATTGAACCACGCGATGGCAACTGGAAAATCACGCGGATGGATATTGCCAACCAACAACAGATCGCCGCAAAAACTCGCCTTCGATAGTCGGAAACCAGATCAGTCCTGCAACTCGTACGCCATTGAGATTTCGCAAAAAGAACGATGCATTGTGCATGAAAAGGCGCCTGCGAAGATACCGTTTAATAAAAGTCTCAGAACCATGAGTATTGACCGTCTGGTTTCCTCCCAAGGCATCCTGAAAACTGCTGATGGGGACGTCCTAGGATGCAGCTACCGCTGGCCTAGTGGTCAGTACTGTGCGATTCATACCGATCGTGGCATCATAGGTTGTGGCCTCTATGATTGCTCAGTCGCCACTCGTTTCGGAATGGCGCTCGCCATTGCGCGGGGAACGCCCGAACATCCGCTGTTCGAACCTGCGGATCTGCTGACTGCTTGCATTGTTGAAGTGAGCGTTTCTGCCGGGCAGCTGGGAATCTTCGTTGGTATGACCGGAGCTGAGGCTCTGCATCAAATGCTGAAAGAATGATGATGCTTGGGATGCGACTGAGTCAATGTCATTCCGGCAGCGACGACGACAGCTGCAGGGAAAGTTGCACCCTGTGCGGCGGCGCGTCTGAATTTTTCCACAAGGACTCTGCTCGCCGCTATTTTCGTTGCCAGGGCTGCAGGCTTGTAATGGCTGACCCTCGAACATGGCCGACCCGTGAAGATGAAAAATTGTATTACGATTTGCACCAGAATGCCCCAAGCGACTTGGGTTATCGCCGTTTTCTGAATCGCATCTTCGAACCCCTGAATGTTCGTCTGGCTGCCAAGAGCCGCGGACTTGATTTTGGCAGTGGCCCCGGGCCCACACTTTCAGTGATGTTTACTGAGGCGGGACACATCATGCAGATCTACGATCCGTTCTATGCTCCCGCACCAGCCGTCTTGCAGAGTCAGTATGATTTTGTCACTGCCAGCGAAGTGGTGGAACATTTCCATCAACCTGGGGATGAGTTTTCGAAGTTATGGTCACTCGTGAATCCTCGCGGATGGCTAGGCATCATGACAAAACGTCTCCGCAATCCGGACTCGTTCACTCGGTGGCACTACAAGCAGGATCCTACCCACGTGAGTTTCTTTTCACTGGAAACCTTTCACTGGCTGGCTGATCACCTGCAGGCCGAATGTACTGTCCACGGAGACGATGTGGTCCTCTTCCAGCGACGATGACCTGAAAGTGAGTTGCTGACACGTGAACGGCAGCGTGTCTCGTTTGCCGGTCGCTTTCTTTTACGTGCAGCACGCTGCATTTAGATCTCACCATCCAATGCCATCTGATGGAAGCAGTGCGTAACTTTGTCTTGATTTTCGAGCAACCAGTCAATTGTCGGTTCATTTCTCATGGCTTTGCCGATTGCTTTTGAGATGGCAGCGCGATGTGTGCGGAAGAGGATTTCGTAATCGACATCTGCGGTGATCACAGCTGGGTCTAGCCAGACGGATACGATAATGCCCAAGTCGTTAGCTTTTTCTTTCGGAATATCGCCCGCGCGGACTGCATCAAGGACGCCATTGGCAATTGCGGCCTGCACTGTGCCCATCAAGATATTGGTATACTTCTCGTTTTTCACCGTCACCTTGCTGACCATAACGGTCACGGGCCGCACTTGGACATCACAATTCAGGATCGCAAAAACTTTGGAATGCCCCTTGGACTGACCACCCATCAGATTGGCGATCGCATTCCCAACCGGTCCATCAAGTTCCCCGATCACAACTTCTGGCTCAGCGGCTGACCAGCCTGCTTCATCTTCGACCAACGCTTCGCCAGTACGCATGACAATTCTCTGAGACATTTCCTAAACCTTTGTTGAATCATAAAAATAAAATGCCGGCAGAGGGACGATAAGCCGGGTTCTGTCGCGGGCGTTCATTTCTCTGGGATGTCAATTACTCGACACCTCAAGCAGCCGACCCGAAGGTATGACGAATCGGACAGATTCGTGGCAATTCGAAAACTACCGTCCCTTCTGCTTGGCCTTGCTCCCAATGGGGTTTACCTAGCCGGCTCGGTTACCCGAACCGCTGGTGCGCTCTTACCGCACCGTTTCACCCTTACCTCCTGCAAAACCTTGCGGCCATGCCGATCGGCGGTTTGCTTTCTGTTGCACTTGCCCGATCCTCGCGGACGGTGGGCGTTACCCACCATCGTGTCCTATGGAGCCCGGACTTTCCTCTGAGCCTTACGACTCAGCGAACGCCTGTCCCTCTACCTGCAAGCTCGGTATTGTGGAAATTCCTGTGCGTTTAGCAATCGAGTCCGTAACTTAACCGCCAATTGAGTACATCGGGCGATCTGGCTGCACAAACTTTGCCGAATTGATCTCATGGCCTTCGTTCTTGGCTGCAATGCAGGCCAACATCAATTCCGCGATCTCAGCATCGGTCCCGCCCGACCTGAGCGTGGTCTTAACGTCGGTCTCTTCATGGCTGAACAGGCAATTGCGAAACTTGCCGTCCGCCGTGACTCGAAACCGATTGCAGCTGGCACAAAACGGCTGACTCACACTGGCGATTAGTCCAATCCGGCCGCGACCGTCGGCGAATTCGTAATCTTGGGCTGGTGCGTGTGTTGCCGCATTCCCGATGATCGCCAGCGGACCGTTCGCAACCACGACCATTGTGTTGGCTCCGACAGGCCTGAGTGGCCCGAATTCGGACTCTAGAATGGCGATGATCTCATGCGCAAACAACACTTTGTCCCGTTGCCATTGACCATCAGCGTCGAGCGGCATGAATTCGATGAAACGGACAATCGTTTCCGTGTCTCGCGCCATGTGACCGAATGGTACGATCTGATCTTCCGTCAGGCCACGGACCGATACGGCATTCAATTTAATAGGCGAAAACCCTGCCGCACGCGCTGCCTGAATTCCTAAAAGTACGCGTTCATATCCATCGCGACGTGTGACAGCCTTGAAGACCGTCGCATCTAACGCATCGAGGCTAATGTTGAGTCGTTTCAGACCGGCATCTTTTAGAAGTTGCGCCTGTTCGTCTAACAGAATTCCATTCGTAGTCAGCCCGATGTCGCGAATTCCGGGTACTGCCGCAAGCCGTTGGACAAGCAAATGTAGGTCGCGGCGGACAAGCGGTTCGCCACCCGTGAGGCGAATTCGATCGATACCAAGCGTCGTACCGACACGGACGATGCGTTCGATGTCTTCAAACGTCAGCAGATGCTCCTTGGGCATGAAATCCACGTTATCCGCTGGCATACAGTAAAAGCAGCGAATGTTACAACGATCTGTGACGCTGATGCGCAGATTGTTGTGCAGACGACCAAAGCGATCAAGCAGACGTCGTGTTGATTGGGCGTGGTTCATTCTGGTCGCTCACTGTCAATGGTCTCTGAATGTGATACAGCCCCGGAACTCTTAACCGGCTCCGCGGGCAGCCATTCCGTCCGACCGTCAGCGTAGTGTTCCTTCTTCCAAATTGGCACGCTTTGTTTCAGCGTGTCGATCAGCCATCGACCGGCTTCGAAAGCCTGAGCTCGGTGTGGCGAACTGACAACAACAGCCACGGCGATATCTCCGAGTGCCAGTTGTCCGTAGCGATGCGACATCGCCACTTCGATCACTGAGAATTGTGCCCGGACTTCCGCCTCAAGGCGGTGCATTGCGGCCGTCGCCATTTCGGGAAACGCTTCGTATTCGAGCCATGCCGTCCGCGCCTCACCGGTGAACTCACGCACCGTCCCCAGAAACAGCACGACGGCACCCGCCTGATGACTGCGCACGGATTCGGTCAGTAACGTAAAATCAATCGGTTGCTGAGTCAATTCGATCACAATTAACCTCCGCTTACAGGCGGAAAACAGGCCACCACATCGGTCTCCTGCAGCACGCGATCGTCTGACGCATAATCGTGATTCACAGCCCAGAGCAGAGTTCCTGTCCGCGTTGCCAATGCCGGCAATGACTGCAGCAATGCCACACGTGCCTGAGCAACAGTAGCGGCCTCTGGAAGGTGCAGTTCAAACGATTCACAACCCGCGATTTCGCGAGCGGCCGAGAAAAGTAAAATAGACAGTTTCATGCGGACGCTTCATAGCAGGTTCACCGCCGATGTCATGCTATCCAAGCAGGCTTCCGCAGGTTCCTCTCGGAAGTTCTCAGGAAACCGGAACCTCAGCATCCTCAATTCGACTTGAATAACCGTATTGCTCAAAGATCCATTTGATGCGCCCGTAAATTTTTTTCATCATTTGGCGATCCATGCGGAACGAATTCTTTTTATAGGCCATTAATTCCGACAATTCCGCCTTGATTAATGGTTCGACCAACGACCAACTTTCCAATCCCAGAACTTTGTAAATCTGCGCGACTTCACCAAGGGGATCGACCTCCAAGTCCTCAAACCGTATCTCGTGAAGGTTGCCGGCAGGAATAAGCGACTTCGTGTCCTCGTACGTGCGAATGCACTTCTCGTACATCATCACCATTTCATCTTCGCTGCCTTCCATGCTGTTTGGAAATAACGCGTTCTCAGCAAACATTGTTTGCCGCAGATGCATCGACGAATTGTAGACAGCGTATGGATCGCGATAAATGTAGACAAACTTTGCGTTTGGAAACATCTCCAGCAGGGTTGCTACACGGTACGTGTGGCTGGGTGATTTCAATACCACCGGCCGGTTTTTGCGAATTGTCAACTTTTTAATCAGCCTCAGCAAAGACGCCTTCCAAGTGGTTCTTTCGTCTTCAGTCATATCGCGTGGATCATAAAACCGCCCGTAAATATCCTGACGCATCGGGAATCCCGTCATTAGATACGGTGACAATCCGCAGTCAATTGCCAAAGCAATTTCATCTTCCTGCGGGGTGTGCCAAGTCGTCGCCATGTTGTCCATCGGCCGCGTCTTGGGAATAATATACTTTGTCAGCTTTGTGACGATGCCTTCCGTGAGCAAAAAATTTCCGGGATACAGGCACTGGTAAAGATTAGCGTAGGTCATCTCCGGATCCATGGTCATCAAATTGTGCAGCAATGTCGTGCCGCTCCGCCAGTGTCCAAGAATAAAGATTGGCGGATGTTCTACTTCAGTGCCCGCAACCTTGCGCCCGTAAACAATTGACTCAAGCAGATTTTGGGCGGACGTAAGTACGCTCAAGGCCGTGATCGAGGCCCAGCGAAAAGCATATGGCATTGTGAATTTCGGCTTATAACTTAGCAGCCGCAACCAGCCGCTTACCCCCAAGCCGTGCCACATGCAGATGACGCCCTGACGCGACACCTTTACTTTAGCGTCCTGCAGGTTGAGGACTGAGGTTTGTCCTACACGATCGGAATGAGTTGAGTTTGCCATTTTTAACGGGATGGTTGAGTTCACCATCGGTGCGTATCCAAGCGATAGAAATTCAAGCAAGACGATATCAGTAGGAGTAGTATCGGTACAACCGAAATCACGTGCCTTACCCAAATGCCTTCGAAAGTTTATTCCGGTTAATTTTGATCGATTGCTGTCCTTGCGGCTTCCCCAACCGCATTTTCCCGTGGATCATAGCATCCGGATTTGAAACAAGCCTCCTCAGGTTTGTACACCTCTGGCAAGGATTCACCTACATTGAGTGTGAAGATTTAGCATTCCTCAAGGGCTCGTTGGCTCAAGAAATGCGTTTTTGTGATGGCAGCCCGCGTGCGGCCGCGTTTTAAATCACACCGCTGCTTCGGGAGTTTGCTGTGAAGTCATTCTTTAAAACTTTGCCCTCGTTGGGGGTATCCCTTCTATTCAACGTGGCAGTGATCGCCGCCCTCTACTTCGTGCATCGTTCACTGCCCGTGTTTGCGAAGGAGATGCTCCTCGAATCGATCTTCACGGAGGAAATGCCTCAGGAAGAAATAACCCGCGAAGTGGAACTCGACACCGCCCCCGCCGAAACGCTCAACGTAATTGCCGGAGGTACTCCATCGACCGCAGTTGGCGCGTCGGCTCAAGCTGCGGCAGCCCCGGTCAATGTGCAAAAAGCTGCGGTGATGAAAGAAGTCAATATCCGACCGGTCACCACCGATGTGGCCCTGCCTTCAGACGAAATGCTTGGACAGGAACTGGGTGAAGGCGAGATTGTAGGCGAAGTGGGCTCCATGGTCGAAGGCTACGGTGCCGCAATGGGAATCATCACACAGGAAATCATTCGCATGATGCGCCAACAGAAAGTGACGGTTGTCTGGCTGTTTGACGAATCCGGAAGTATGAAAGATGACCGCAAAGAGATCCGCGAAAATTATCTCCGCGTACTCCATGAACTGGAAGTCGCCTCCACCACCGATGAGGAACTGAAGAAAGGCAGCGAACAATTACTGACAGTCGTGGCCAGTTACGGCCAAGGCATTCACGAACACACTCCGCGGCCTACCGCTGACCTCGACATGATTAAAGCCGCCATCGACAAAGTTCCTGTGGATGAGTCCGGCCAAGAAAACATGTCTCAATCCATTGCCACGATTGTCAATAAATACAAACAGACGGCGATTCGCGGCAAACGAAAATTGGCTGTGATCGTGGTTTCTGACGAGTCCGGTGATGACGGTGATTTTGTTGAAAATGCCATCTCCGAAAGTCGGGCTGCAAAGGCACCCCTCTATTTTCTCGGACGCGAAAGTATGTTTGGATTTCCCTACGCACACCAGCGCTGGGTTGACGAACCGACCGGAGAAGAGTTTTGGATTCGCATCCGCCGCGGGCCCGAAACGCCATATCCGGAGTGCCTCCAATGGAATGGTCTGCATTCTCGGTGGGACACGCAGTCTGCAGGCTTCGGTCCCTTTGAGCAGGTCCGCATGGCTCGGGAATCGGGGGGGATTTTCTTTGTGCTTCCGGGTGATGAAAGCACACTGGTTGGCGAAGGCGCGAATGACCGACGAAAATACGATTTTCTGTCAATGAAAGAGTATCAACCTAATTTGATTTCGCGGCCAGAATATGTCCGAGACCGTTCCACAAGTGAGTTCCGCGAAACGATCTGGAGCGTGATTGCGACTTTAAATCCAAACAGCGACAAGCTGCTATTTCAGGCATCCGATCCTGAGCTGAATATTCAAACCGAACATTTTCCGCTGCCTGTAGAAGGATTCCGGACGGCTGCCGCTACGCAAGTTGTCAAGGCCGCACGCGCGATGCAACTTATCGAACAGGCGATTGGTCTGCTGGAAAAAGTCAAACCACTTCGCGCCTCCGAGGCGAGTCAGCGTTGGCGGGCAGGTTACGATCTGGCACTGGCCCAATTGTATATCTTTCGGCTGCGATTGTATCAGTTTCTGCTGGTGATGGATCAACACGCCAATCAGATGCCGGCGCCGAAGAACCCAAACTCGAACGAATGGAATCTTTGGTGGAATACCCAAACCATCGTCCCCGAAGAAGCGCAGTTCAGTCGGCTGAAAGCTGCGTTTGGGATGAAGCAGTCCCGCGACGAATATCTCGAAATGATCAAGACCGAGGAAGCCGCCGCCGTCGCTCGTATTAAAGCCGTGACCGTCGTTCATCAAGGCACCCCTTGGGCCCGCCGTGCTCAGACGGAACTGGATATGGGATTCGGCTTCGTCATCGGCGACCGACTTTGGGATCCGTCCGGGAAACGCACCGAAGCCTCTAAACGCGTGCCAAATCTGTAGAGCTCTGCGGTGAACTATCCTCCCCGCGAGTTGGTTTGAGATGAACGAAAAATCTTGGGAACCTTGTTCGGATCTATTTTCAAGTGGAACGGATACGAAGCATGCTCCTCGAGCAGCTCTTGAAAGCACGCATCAAGATCGGTGAGCAACCGTGCGACGTCAATTCTTCCGCAGGATGGAGCAAACGGACTCAAGTACATCCCGCAAGAACTTGCCATACGCCGTGCTCCGCCAAGATTGCCCTCTTCAAAATGAAACAACGCGACAGCGGCTTGGATAAGTCCCTGAAAGAAAGGCTTTTCGGGACAGGTCAATTCTCCCCAGAAATCCTCCCATACGTCGTGACACGCAAAAAATTCTCCAGCGTTAAAGAGTGAGATTCCTTCGTCAATACGGGAATCATTAAAACTGCATTCGGGCATTTGAAGTGCGTTGTCCTGAATAAAACGTGGGATAAGGTACCAGCTTGTCATGCGTGATTCTTCGCAACCTGCGAAGGTTACGCCACAACAGAAATCTCTGGATTCAATTTGGACACCGCAATTGTGGCAAAAAAAAATTCATCGACTACCCAAACCTCAGACTCCGATTCACTTGTTGCTGCACAACAGGATCGCGTGAAATCCATCATCCGGATCCTTAAAAAAATTTTCCCGAAAGCCGAGTGCGCGCTTTATCATAAATCTGCGTTTCAGTTACTCGTTGCGACAATTCTTTCTGCGCAGTGTACGGACGAACGAGTTAACAAGTCGACGCCGGAGCTGTTCCTCAAATATCCCGATCCCGCAACTTTGGCCGCCAGTTCCCAAGCTGACATTGAACGGATCGTGAGACCTCTGGGCTTTTTTCGAAATAAGGCCACGAATATTCGAGGCATGGCTCAGGGACTGATTGATCGTTTCGATGGCGAAATCCCCCAAGACATCGAGCAATTGGTTTCCTTGCCTGGCGTCGGTCGAAAAACGGCAAGCGTGGTCTTGGGAACTTGGTTCGGAATCCCATCTGGCGTCGTGGTCGACACACACGTGCGCCGGATCACAAACCTCCTCGGTTTGGCAACATCTCAAAATCCTGAAATCATTGAACGCAACCTCATGCAGATTGTCGCTAAATCCGAATGGATTAATTTCTCGCATCGCCTGATTCACCACGGACGCCAAACCTGCATCGCCCGCCGACCCAAATGCTCCGCATGCGCGCTCCTGAAGTTCTGCCCACGCACTGGATTGGAGGCAATCGCAGATTCCTAAATTTGCCGCATGCACGGAATTCTGCCCGAACACCACAGGATGCTCCACAGACACAGATCCGCACGTTCACCACGGCTAATCGAACAGGTAGCTCACCGATTCATTGCGATGCACACGGCGGATAGCTTCCCCCAGCAATTCGGCGACTGACACCACCGTTAGATTCGATAGTCGTTGTTGCTCACTGATGGGGCATGTATTTGTCACAACAATCCCGTCCACTCCGGCGCGTTCCAGCCGTTCGAAGGCTGGACCGCAGAGGACCGCATGGGTCGCGCCAAGATAGATTTTCTTGGCACCGTGCGCGCGAGCGACTTCAACAGCCCCACAGATCGAACCAGCGGTCGTGATCATGTCATCAAAAATCAACGCGGTCTTGCCTTTGATTGGACCACCAATCAAATTGGCCTGACGTGTTTCCAACGCATTGGCTCGCCGCTTATCGACGATCGCCAGTGAACCACCCAAATGCTCAACATGCTGCAGCGTCCGTTTAATACTCCCTTCGTCGGGACTGATGATCACTAAGTCTTCCTGCGAAACTCCCAATGATAAAAAATGTTTGTCCAAAATTGGCGCGGCATAAAGGTGATCGACAGGAACGTCAAAAAATCCCTGAATCTGAGCGGCATGAAGATCCATCGTGAGCACTCGGTCCGCACCAGCTTCCACGATCAGATTGGCGATCAGTTTCGACGTGATTGGGACGCGCCCGGAATCCTTACGGTCTTGCCGTGCGTATCCGAAATACGGCATCACCGCCGTGATCCGCGCTGCACTCGCGCGACGGCACGCATCAATGAGTACCAGCAGTTCTACAAGATTCTCGTTGACTGGAGGACAGGTCGGCTGGATCAGGAACACATCGCAGCCGCGAATATTCTGATTCAGTTTGACGCTAATCTCGCCGTCCGGAAAATTCCCGACGTCAACTTGCCCCAAACTGATGCCCAGATAATTTGTAATCTCCCGAGCCAAATCCGGATTGGCTCGACCGCTAAGAATTGTCAGGTGCTCGTACATTCGCATGGTATGGCAAAATGGGCACTGTGGGCGTCGGAAGGCTGATCTATCAATGTCCCTCAGGACGGTAGATCTGGGATATTTTCAAAATCAGCGACGAACGACAGATCGTGACAAGTTGCAGCCTCCGAGTCAATCCGCGCAAGTTGCGTTGGACAGATAAACCCGAGACTGCATCGAAAATGCCGGACCAGACGTAAGCGAGGGGCCCACAGGAGTGGCCGTAATTCGCTCCTGAAAGACGTGGTCCACGTCGCAGAGTGGAGAACGGCCTCGATCGCGATACGCTGCAGAATACTCGAGGATTTCGAAGTTTCTTCCCTGTTCCACAACCTTAAATGCGACGGCGTGTGGTTCAACGCCTTGCGGTGCCATGGTGATTTCATTGGGATATTCGGCCTCAGCCATTGCCGGAAAGTTAATGTTCCAGAAATGTCCGATCGGCAACCGATATTCGGGTTCCATGATTCGGCGAATGACGCGCGTCACGTGTTTCGCGAGAATATCCCAGTCGACGGCTAAATCGCCGTTTAACAAGCGGGACAGAGCGATCGCCGGCACACCGAGTAATGCGGCTTCACGGGCAGCAGCGGCTGTCCCCGAATAAAACAGATCCACTCCCAAATTGGCTCCGGGATTGATACCAGCCAAGACAACATCTGGCGGCGATTGCAATAAATGCCGCATTCCAATGCGAATGCAGTCGGCTGGTGAGGAATGTACGATGTGAATTTCGCCGAACGGCTCAACGTGGCGGCGTTCGACTTTAATCGGATTTTTGGTATCGACAGCATGTCCCTTAGCACTGTGGCAGGTGGCTGGCGCCACAACGATCACGTCACCCAATGGGAGCAATGATTGATACAATGCGGCCAGCCCGGGAGCGTCAAATCCATCATCGTTTGTAATCAGAAATCGCACAGGAAGTAGGCCTTTGATTGAAAGTGGGATTAGGTTCCAGCTGGCCATGGCTCTTCAGAACCTTTGGCGTTTCTGCGATCGATGCCACACCGGCAGCAGCCGTTTTTCGAGGAAATTCGTTGAAATCGCAATAATTCAGGGTGTTGCCACCGCCAGGCTACCTGGAATTCTCACGAATCCCGGCAGAACTTAAACTGACACGCCGCGAGGTTTGACCTCAGGAATCCCAAGGGCAATCATCGTTCGTTGCGGTCACGAACACGAGTCCAGCCTCGCTGAAGTATCGCTTCCAGGAACTTCTTGACTCAAATTCTGTGTTCCCATAGGTTCCGTGGATTCGTGGGATTCGGCAGCCGTTTTGACCGAAGCACGTCGAATTTCTGTGAATTTACCAGTCTCTAAGGAACATTTTGAAATGGCCGATCTGATCGCACCGCATGGTGGATTGTCAGAACCTGTATGTTGCACTGTCAGTGAAAAGGATCGAGATACGTTTCTCGCAGAAGCAAAAACGCTGCCTCAGGTTCCTGTTTCTGCTGCCGACCTCTCCAGTGTTTACCGCTTCGGCGACGGAACACTCAGCCCACTGACCGGGCCGATGAATTCAGCAGTTTACAATCAAGTCCTCGATGAATGTTATGTTCTCAGCAACGGCCAGAAATTCGCCTGGACGATTCCGATCGCGTTTCCGCTGACTGCTGATCTGGCCAAAACCCTCAAAGCCGGCCAAAAGGTTGCTTTGACAGCCCCCAACGGCGACATCGTGGCCACGCTGGACGTCAACGACGTCTACGCCTGGCCAAAGTTGAAGTACCTGCGGTCGGTCTACCTCACCGATCGCATTGATCATCCGGGTGCCGACATGGTGATCAAAGGCGAAGCAGCGAACTCACACCTGATCGGTGGCGAGATCAAGGTCCTGCCGCAGCCAAAGAATCCTGCATTCGGCAAATACGTATTGACGCCGCGCGAAGTACGCAAACTGTTGGCTGGCAAAGGCTGGAACGCCGTTGTCGCATTTCAGACACGCAATCCCCTCCATCGTGCGCATGAATACGCGCTCGTATATGGATTGGAAACTTTGCTGCAGCAGGGACTGAACGCTGGGGCCTGTTTGAATCCGCTCATTGGCGAAGTCAAAGGTGACGACGTCAACGCGGAGATCCGCATGCAGACGTATGAAAAGCTGATCAGCGATCGCTCACTGGGCGATGGCGATAGCGATGCCAATCTTTGGGGACCTCGCAACGAATCGGTTCCGGATCGCGTTGTCCTGTTGGGTCTCGACATTAAGATGTTCTACGGTGGTCCAAAGGAAGCCGTGATGCATGGGATCTATCGCCAGAACATGGGCTACACGCATCTGGTCATCGGCCGCAAGCACGCTGACGCTCCGTACAACAACGGCGAATCCATCTGGGGCGACTTCGACGCTCAGGAAATCTTCAAAAAGCTCGGCGGCGACTTAAAGATCAAGACAGTCAACGTCGGTTTCGCAGCGTACTACGAATCTGCCGGTCGCGTCGATCTGATGGAACGCCACAAAGACGAAAAGCCCTGGTCAATCAGCGGCAAAGACATCCGGGCGACTCTGCAGAAAGGCGAACTCGTGGACGGCCGCATCATGCGCCCCAGCACCTCGCAAATTCTCGGGGCTGCCATGAAGGTCGGCTGAGG
>Ga0209553_1000313_pt1 | contig 25300 bp, 19 predicted proteins | sample LauGreFBDMM110DN_2_FD_188217 | JGI IMG/M metagenome (GOLD analysis project Ga0209553, IMG submission 188217) | Freshwater lake microbial communities from Lake Michigan, USA - Fa13.BD.MM110.DN (SPAdes) (version 2) | ecosystem: Environmental > Aquatic > Freshwater > Lake | place: Lake Michigan...
GCGGTTGACATGATCCCCAAGTTGGTTCGGTGCATGTCGGCGTAGGCCACGGTCAGCTCAAGCTCGGGCCATGGCTGCCACTCAACACCCAACTCTTTTTCATTTAAGCGTGAGTACGGTGCGTTGGTCGTGAATCTCTCGGCACCATCAAACTTTTGCCACTTTAGGTAGGGCGTCCAGTTGCCGTGCTCGTTGGTCGTCCTGTACATGGTCTGGAGGTAGCCGCCTCCTATGCGCTCAGGCGTGATAGTTTTACGAGTATTGCGGTCCAGTGTTGGCGTTCTGCCTACGTTCCACTCAGACTGAAAGCCGAATGGTTGGGGGTAGTACGCAATGTGCGCCCCAACACGCTCGTCTAGCTGGCCTTTTCCGTTGGTTGTTCCAGTGGCTGTGGCAAAGGGGTCACCCACCATAGTGGGGGTGTTGGCGGTACTGGCTGAACCCCACCCGGACACCCCACCAGTTGCTCTGGTTGGAACAACCCTGCCTGTGAAGGCGGACACGCCCACCTCAACGAACTGGCCACTGTCAAGCTTGAACGGGTAGCTCGCACGGGCTACCGCGTGAAGATTGTCATTGAGCTCAAGCTTGTTAAGCTGCTGACCGTTATACACCCCGGCGGTTAACACACCATAGTCACCCGTCCCCTTGAGGCCACTACGCACCAGGTCCCTAAAGCGATCACGGATCTCCCTCGGAGCCCACATGTAGGCCACCCCCATGTCACGCTCATCACGCGCCGCGCTGTTCACGGCGTCCGCACGATCCAAGGCTAGGCGGTTCTGGCTCGACTGGAGTATCTCAAAACCGAATGGCACCTTGGATACACCGGCACGAACACGGTGCTCCTTCTGGTCATCAAATGAAATGTCGGCATAGGAGTCGCGGATAACTGCGCCACCCGTGCCGCTGCCGTTGAACTCCGTTTGCGCGTACCAGTAAAGGTGGTCACTGACGTCTCCAAAGAAGGTTAGTCGGGCGCGCCTAATCCCAAACCCATTATTATTTGCGAGGTATATGTCGCCAGGGGAAACTAGATGAGCCCTGTCCCCACTGATCGGTTGCGCATAACGCATCTGTGTGTAGCCGCGCACGCTGATGGCGTCGGTCCACACCTTCTTCGGCTTGAGGGCCGCCGTTAGCTCCTCCTGGGCCTGGGCCTCGTCCATCTTTTTCTTTTGACGCAACTTGGTCTCTAGCGCCTTAACCTCTTCGGGGGGGATCTTGCCCACCACCGCATTAACCTCTTCGAACTCGCTGAGCTTTACCCGATTAACACCAGGCACGGTGAACACCTGCTTGGTCTCCGTATCCACGTACAGCTCAGTAGCGTCTGCCGAAATTGTAGCACCGCCCAGCGCGACCAGTGTCGCAATCGAGAGTGCGGCCTGTCGTATCCTAACTTTGTAGCTTGGCATAGCCTTGATGCTATTTAGTGCTCGCATTTTTCTTCCTCACAGTATTTTATGGGTCTCCTAACTCAAGATCATTCCTGAGTTATTTTTTCAGTTGCGAGCGCGATTCTAATGACCGAATGTGACAGTATTGTGACAATGCTCACCAAAATTAATAATTTTTTTCATGGGCTGTATGCACACCATCTATACTGAGCAAGCTCTCCTGTTGCCAATCCTCGGCCGCCCCGTCTGTCGATTCGGTGGCAGCCGCCCTCTGGATGATCTAAACTCATGCCGGCAAGGACACGTTAGATCTGTCAGACAACCTTTAAAGTTTTATGCCCAACACCAATTTGCTTAATCGCTCTCTTTCTGCTGTCTGGCACCCCTGCACACAGATGAAACACCACGAGGCCCTGCCGCTTGTTCCGATACAGCGTGGTCAGGGGGTGTGGCTCTATGATTTCGATGGCAAGCGTTACCTGGACGCGGTAAGCTCGTGGTGGGTAAACCTGTTCGGGCACTGCAATCCGTACATCAACGCCGCGATTACTCATCAGCTGGGACAGTTAGAGCACGTGATGCTGGCCGGCTTCACTCACGAGCCGGTGGTGCAACTGTCAGAGCGGCTGGCGCAGCTGGCTCCCGCTGGGCTTGGGCATTGTTTTTATGCCTCGGACGGCGCCTCGGCTATCGAGATAGCACTCAAGATGAGCGTGCACTACTGGCGCAACATTGATCAGCCACACAAGAATAGCTTCATCAGCCTGAAACACAGTTACCACGGGGAGACGCTGGGGGCGCTGTCGGTTACCGACATCGCTATGTTCAAGGGCGAGTATGGTGCGCTACTCGGGCAACACGCGACCGTATTAAATCCGGACTGGCGCAACGCAGGGCCTGAGGAGTCAGCACGAGACTATGCCGTACGCTGTGCCGCGCAGCTTGAGGCACACCTACAAGAGCATCACCACAGCATCGCTGCCCTCATTATTGAGCCACTGGTACAGGGGGCCGCGGGCATGGCCATGTACCATCCAATTTATCTAACGCGTGCGCGTGCGTTATGCGACCAGTACGACGTACACCTCATTGTTGATGAAATTGCGGTGGGAATGGGGCGGACGGGGACAATGTTTGCCTGCGAACAGGCAGAAGCATGCGACGGTGTGTCCGGCATTTCACCCGACTTCCTGTGTCTATCCAAGGGCCTTAGTGGGGGTTACCTGCCGCTATCTGTGGTGATGACAACAGACACGGTCTATCGCTCGTTTTACGATGACCGCCTCGCGCGCGGATTTTTGCACTCTCACTCCTACACCGGAAATCCGCTGGCATGCCGTGCGGCGTTGGCCACCCTAGAGATTTTTGAGCAAGACAATGTGATTGCGACCAACAGGGGCAGGGCCGCCTACCTTAACCAGGTCAGTCAGCCCCTGCGTGACCACCCGCAGGTTAAAAATTTCCGCAACACGGGCATGATCTGGGCGTTTGAGGTCAGCAGTCCGCACGACGACTTCGCGCTGCGCTGCTTCCAGCTCGCCCTAGACCGGGGATTACTGTTGCGCCCTATGGGGAAGACCATATACTTCATGCCCCCCTATGTCATCAACGAGGCAGAAATGGATGCGCTGGCTGAGCACACCCTGGCTGTCGTCGCAGCGACCACGTAGCCAACATTAAATGCATATCACCTCAAAAAAATATAGCCACTACCAAAGCGTTCTCTTGGGGTCGACTCTAGTTCTGCTGGCCGTCCTGTGCCTCGCCGCCGATGCTCGTGCTGCCGAACTGCCGCCCGCCGTGCTGGAGGCCCTACGAGCAGCGCACATCCCACTTGAGAGTGTCGGCGTAGAGGTACGCGAGGTAACGGCAGGCAAGCCGCTTATTAGTATCAACGCCCAGCAGCCAATGAATCCGGCGTCTACCATGAAGCTGCTCACCACCTACGCTGGGCTAGAACTCCTGGGCTCGGCATACAGCTGGAAGACGGAGGCTTATCTCGATGGCAAGTTAGACCACGGCGTCCTGCATGGCGATCTAATCTTACGGGGTTACGGTGACCCAAAGTTTACGCTAGAGCAACTATGGTTGTGGTTACACGAGTTGCGAGGTCGTGGCTTACGCGAGATCCACGGCGACTTAGTTTTGGATCACAGCGCGTTCCAGCTTGCAGGACACAACCCCGCAGAATTCGACAACGAGCCCACGCGCCCCTACAACACCGGGCCAGATGCGCTGCTAATAAACTTCAACGCCATAAACCTGCGCTTCATTCCGGAGGGTGGGCTCGTAAAAATTGTAAGCACGCCGGAGCTGGCTGACATCGAGCTTGTTAACAGCGTCACCACGACAGCATCGCGCGTAAACTGCGCCGACTGGGATGACTCGATCGCCTTGCGGCTGCAGAATAACAGTCTCGTTGCGCGCGGCGTCTTCCCAACCCAGTGCGGTGAGCGTGAGCGAAACTTTAGCCCGCTGCCCCACCCAAGGTACCTGCATGCCGTGTTTCGCGTGCTGTGGAAAGAGATGGGTGGATCACTACACGGCACATTGCGTGAAGGCACGACCCCACTCGGCGCGACCTTGTTTGCCACGCACCACTCGCCCCCACTAAGTGAATTGATTCGCGACATAAATAAATTTAGCAACAACGTCATGGCGCGCCAGCTGTTTCTAAGCCTGGGGGGGCGCCCTGAGACACCCGCCAACCTTTCTGACAGCAAGCTGGCGATAGCGAGCTGGCTATCACACAAAGACCTGCACTTCCCTGAGCTGGTGTTAGAAAACGGCGCCGGTCTTTCGCGCCAGGAGCGCATCAGCCCACACAGCCTGGCCTCTTTATTACAAAGCGCGCAGCTCAGCCCGCTGTCGGCCGAGTTTGAGTCGTCCCTGCCCATCGTGGGGGTAGACGGCACCCTCAAGAAACGCCTAACTGACAGCAGCGCGGTCAACCACGCCCACCTAAAGACCGGCTCGCTAGAGGGCGTGCAGTCCATTGCCGGCTATGTGCACTCACGCAGCGGAAAAAAATGGATCTTAGTTTTCTTGATTAACCACCCCCATGCCGCGGCAGGGCGGGCGGCACAAAATGCGCTGGTGGAGTCGGTGCAACAGCAATAGCCGCCCAACCCTTGCTAGCAAGAGCGGGCGGGCTGACCCTGTGCTGGCTGCTATAATTCGCAACCACCTTAACTTAGCTCGCTCACTATGCATACGCTCATCTGTGGCTCCCTGGCTTACGACATCATCATGGTGTTTGATGATCAGTTTAAGAATCACATCCTGCCGGAGCAGATCGACATCCTAAACGTCTCCTTCTTGGTGCCAGAGATGCGTCGCGAGTACGGTGGCTGCGCGGGAAATATTGCCTACAACTTAAATCTGCTTGGCGGCAGCCCACTCATCATGGCGACGGTGGGCGACGACTTCGACTCCTACGCCTCTCGCCTTGACGCGTTAGGGCTTTCCCAGCAGCACATTCGTCGCATGCCGGGCACGTTCACTGGGCAGGCCTTTATCACCACCGACCTTGATGACAATCAGATTACCGCCTTCCACCCTGGCGCGATGGGGTTCTCCGAGCAGAATCACGTGCTCGACGCCCAAGGGGTTGCGCTCGGCATTGTTTCGCCAAATGGGCGCGCGGGCATGCTGCAGCACGCGCATGAATTTCACGCGGCAGGCATCCCATTTATGTTCGATCCGGGCCAGGGCATCCCAATGTTTGGCAGCGATGAGCTATTAAATTTCACGCGGCAGGCAGACTACGTGACGGTAAACAATTACGAGGCAAAACTATTTCAGGACAAGACCGGCAAAACCATTGAGGAGCTCAGCAAGCTCACTCGCGCCTTCATTGTTACCCTCGGCGCACAAGGGTCCATTATCTATGCGGACGGAAAAGAGATGCGCATCCCCACGCCCACAGCCACAAAGTTGCTGGACCCGACAGGGTGCGGGGACGCCTATCGTGCTGGCCTGCTATACGGCATTCAGAAGGGCTGGGACTGGGGCACCAGCGGGCGCCTCGCCTCCTTGCTAGGCTCACTAAAGATTGCTAGTCGTGGCGGGCAAAATCACAAACAGACCCGAGAAGAAATTGTCGCCTTGTTTCAGCAACACTTCGGCTACTCCATCAGCCTGTAGTCTTTGTGTGGGGTGGTGCACCCTCAAGAATTTTATGGGCGCTCAATATTGATAGCCATGGCGTCTAAGGGCCACAAGCGTGTTGTGCTTATTTGGCCTTGGCGCCAATGACAATAACTACGCCTTTCTGATTGTTGTTCACTGGCTTGGAGAGACCCTCCAGGTCGCCCGAGTTGGCAACTATTTTTCCAGATTTTGATATACGTGCACCAATAATAACCTTGGCCTCGGAAGACAGGTTCAGGCCGGGCACCATCGCCATGCTATCGTCTAGCGTAAACACCAGCGGCAGGTCCTTAACCGTCTTGCGCAAAACTGCCAGCGGCGGCTTGCGCCCGCCTTGCACGGCACGAGCAAAAACAAAAATTGTGTCCGTTTCGGCAACCTGCGCCTTGAGTGCGGGGTCAAGGCTAATCGTCCCGCTCACCGATCCACCCACCGCCTTTGACGGGGCGACGGTACTCGCCACCGATCCAGCTGATGGGTGCGTGGCCAGTCCACGTGCCTCAGCAATGCTGCCCTTAATTGAGGCAACCACAGGAGAGTCTGCCGGTATCAGGCCAAGAATTTTTTGCCACGAACTTATGGCGCCCTGATAGTCTTTTCGCTCGAAGGCGGCAGAGCCCGCCAAGGACAGAGCCTTAAGATTAACGGGGTCCACCTGTAGCGCCCGCTGGATCATCTTTTCTGGCTCGCCCTGCAGCGTCTCCTTGAGCATAGCCAGTATGTCGGCATAGTCGGCCAACACAAAGGCATTGTTTGGTTGTAGTGCGACCGCGCGGGAGTATGCGACGCTGGCGTCCTGGTAACGATTAAGGGCAACATAAGATCGAGCAAGCATCACCCACCCGTCAGCATTGTCCGGCTCCGCCTTCAGTCTTTCCGCCAGCCAAGTCACCATCGCTTCGAACTGTTCCGGCGTGGCTGGATGCGCCTCATCAACCGCTGCCGTTGGAATTTTGGACTCCAACCCGGCGGGCGTGCCCAATAAAAAATACAAGGAGACCGCCAACAGCGGCACCGCAATTACCGCCGCCACAATCGAGGCGCGACTCCATTTGGCGCCCACAGCAAGATTGGGGGAGTCCTCGGTGACGCTGGAGTCTTCTAGTACGCGAGCCTCTAGGTCTGTCCGAGCATTTTGGTACTGAATGTCGTCTAGCGTTCCGGCCGCCCGATCCACCTCCAGCTCACGCAACTGATCCCGATAAACCGATAAATTAACCTCTGAGCCGACAACAGGCTTGGGGCTACTCCCTCGTCCAAGCAGGGGCAGCACCAACGCCAGAATGGCCATCACCCCCAGGGCTCCCGCCACCAACCAGAATACGATCATGGGTGCCCCTTGGTTTCTTTTCCAGACAGGAGTGCCGCCGCACGGGCGTGCTCCTCTTTGTTTAGGGTGGGCGCCTGCTGCATCAGCCGACGCCGCTCACGCAAGTTAACAGCGAGCACATAAAGTCCCACCACAAATAACAAAAGAGGTCCAAACCAGAGCAGCCAGGTCGTTGACTTTACCAGCGGACTAAATAAAACAAATTCGCCGTACCGGTTCACCATGTAGTCCAATATTTCTTGCTCAGACTGCCCCTGTCGCAACTTATCGCGCACCTGATTCTTGAGGTCAACCGCGAGCTCAGCATTCGAATCGGCGATTGTTTGATTTTGACAAACCAGGCAGCGCAGGTGTCCAGACAGGGCCATGGCGCGTTTTTCTAGGGCGGGGTCGTCTCTCGTTGTGGCCGCCACATCCGCCTGAGCTAAAGGCATCCAAAGAAAAAGCAGGGTGAGAATAAATTTATTATTCATCGTTTAGCCTCTTAACCAAGGGGGTTAAAACATCATCTATAAGCTTTGGCGTGAGCGCCCCGATAAACTTGTGACGAACCAGGCCCGCCTTATCAATAACAAAGGTCTCTGGAACACCATAAACCCCCCAATCAATGCCCGCACTGCCCTCCCTGTCGTATGCGGACATCACATAGGGATTCCCGGAGTCCTTAAGGAGGGCCAATCCATCCTCGCGTCTGTCTTTATAGTTTAGCCCGTAGATGGGTACAAAATTTTTCCGGCTCAGCTCTACCAGTAGGGGGTGCTCCTGACGACAAGTCACACACCACGACGCCCAAATGTTCAGCAACCAAACCTTGCCACGCAAGTCCTCTGGGCCAATGGTCTTGCTTGATTCGTGCAGCTGCGGCAGTCTAAATGCGGGCGCCGTTTTATTAATCAGGGGCGACGGGATCTCCCTGGGGTTGAGCGTCAGTCCAATCCACAGAAAGATCACAAGAGCAACAAAGGCTCCCAGCGGAAGCAAGAAACGATTCATTTGGTTCCTTCTTGAGCCTAGGGAGAGGGCGATGCCAAAGGGGGGCGATAACGACGATCGCTAATCGCCAACAGGCCGCCGAATGCCATCAGCAGACAGCCACCCCATATCCAGTTGACCATAGGCTTGTGCTGTATGCGCATGACCCACTCACCCTGACCAACCTGCTCACCCAACGCGACATACAGGTGGCGGAAAAAATCTGAATAAATCGCGCCCTCGGTCATGGCGGAATCTTGCATCGTATACAGGCGCTTCTCGGGATAGAGTGTGTCTATCTTGATTTCGTTTTGGGTGACCTCAAGCGTGCCGCGAACCCCGCTGTAGTTGGGCCCCTTCATCCTCTCCACGGCAAGCAGGCGAAAGGTGTAGCCATCTAGCTTGGTCACGTCACCAACGCGCAGTCGCATCTCGCTGCTGGTTTCATAGCCCTTGACCAGAGTTACGCCAAGAATAAATATACCAACCCCGGCGTGCGCGAGCAGCATGCCGTAGGTGGCGCGAGGTGTGGCGCGCAGTGTTGTCCAGGTGTCGCCGCTAGCCGACTCGCGCACCCGCGTCACCAGGTAAATTGCGCTTGTGATTAGCGCCCACATTCCCAACGAGGTTCCTGCCACAACCGGCGCCGTCCAGCGATGAAACCAAGACGGCACAAGTAGGCCCAGAGCCACGCTCAGGATAAACCACGGCCCCAGTCGCTTCGCCGTCTTCATTACGCTGGCCTGTTTCCAGGATACGCGGGGCCCGATCCCCATTAAGAAAACAGCGACCGCCATGATTGGTGCGAACACCGCCTCAAAGTAGGGTGGCCCCACTGAAATTTTACCCAGATTCAGCGCATCTAAAAATAGGGGGTAGAGCGTGCCAAGGAATACCGCACCCGCAGCAGAAACCAGCAGCAAATTATTCATGAGCAGCATCGACTCACGCGAGACAATTCCAAACCCGCTACCCAAGCCCACCTTCGGTGCGCGCCATGCGAACAATATTAACGAGCCGCCCACCACTACACTCAAAAATGCCAGAATAAAAAGTCCGCGCGCTGGATCGGTTGCAAAAGAGTGCACAGAGGTCAGCACTCCGGAGCGGACCAAGAAGGTCCCAAGCAGACTTAATGAAAAAGCAATAATCGCCAGCAGCACGGTCCAGTTTTTAAAGGCCCCACGCTTCTCGGTTACCGCCAAAGAATGAATCAGCGCGGTGCCAACCAACCACGGCATAAACGAAGCGTTCTCGACCGGGTCCCAAAACCACCATCCGCCCCAGCCTAGCTCATAGTAGGCCCACCAGCTGCCAAGCATGATGCCGAGCGTGAGAAACATCCAGGCCACAGTGGTCCATGGGCGCGACCAGCGTGCCCAGGTGGCGTCCAACTTGCCGCCGATCAGCGCCGCGATGGCAAAGGCAAATGCTACCGAAAAGCCCACGTAGCCCATGTACAACAGAGGCGGGTGAAATATCATGCCCGGGTCTTGCAGCAGAGGATTTAAATCGCGGCCATCCATTGCGGCCGGCAATAAACGCTCGAATGGGTTTGAGGTGATCAGGGTAAAAGAAAGAAACCCAACGCTAATCAATCCCATCACGCCCAGCACGCGCGCCACCATCTCCTCCGGCAGGCGCTTGCTGAACAGCGTTACCGCCGTCATCCACCCCCCCAGCATTAACATCCACAACAGCAGCGAGCCCTCGTGTCCGCCCCAGACCGCAGCAATGCGGTACTGTACCGGCAGCAATGAGTTTGAGTGGGCGGCCACGTACTTAACCGAAAAGTCGTTGGTAACAAAGGTGTACACAAGGCAGCCGAACGCAATCGCAATAAAGGCCAGCTGCACACGGGCTGCCGGACGAGCAAGCGCCATCATTTGTCGATTGCCGCGCAGGCTGCCGGCTATAGGCAGCACTCCCAGAATCAGCGCTACCGCAAACGCCAGCATAAGAGAAAAATTGCCGATCTCGGGTATCATCTGCGCTCCTCTTGCTCGTCGCCAGGCCGGATCACCAGATCGGTGTCCAGGCGAGACTTAAATCTTGTTTCGCTTAACGCCAACACTTCCAACTTGCTCTCCCTCTCTTTTGGCACGCCCATCCCACATCAAGAGCATCTTGTGGCTTTAGGCGGTTTGTAATTTTAACATGGACGCTCTGGTTTTCCTCAAACAACTTGGGAGGTGTGCGCAGTGCGCAACACACCAGCATCCCCAAGGCGGGACTACCCAAGACTCATGTCGTAATCCACCGTCAGTGGGGCATGATCACTAAACCGCTGATCCATATAGATGCTTGCCAGCCTGGCTGTCTGAGCAATGCCAGGTGTTGTGATGTGATAATCGATACGCCATCCCACATTTTTTGCCCAAGCCTGGCCACGATTTGACCACCAGGTGTAGGCCTCCAGCTCTGGATATAGGCGACGAAACACGTCCACAAACCCGGCCTCGTCAAGCAGCTCCGTAAACCAAGCCCGCTCCTCTGGCAAGAAGCCAGAGTTCTTGCGATTGCCGCGCCAATTTTTTAAATCCTTTTCGGTGTGGGCCACATTCCAGTCTCCACACACAACAACCTCGCGTCCGCCGAGATAAAGCTCTCTTAGGTGTGGCATAAGCGCGGCCATGAACTTAAACTTCACCGCCTGACGCTCTTCGCCACTAGAGCCGGACGGAAGGTATAGCGATACCACGCTCAGGTTACCGAACCGCGCCTCAATGTAGCGCCCCTCGCTATCAAACTTCATCACACCCAGCCCCCTTATAACCATTTTCGGCTCTTGTTTGCTGTAGATGCCTACGCCGCTATACCCTTTTTTTTCTGCAAAATGAAAGTAGCCGCGATACCCTGGTGGTGCCAGCATTTCGGGCGCCATATCCGCAGCCTGTGCCTTAAGCTCTTGTACACACACAATGTCCGCCCCTTGCTGTGCAAGCCACGGAAGCAGACCCTTGTTGCATGCGGAGCGAATCCCGTTGAGGTTAATACTAATTACGCGCACTAAAGCTCTCCCTAAGCAACGCTTGCAATTATAATGGTCACACCCAACCCTAGGTCTGCCCGCCATGTCTGATTTTCGTCAGGATTTTATCCGCTTCGCCCTCAAGCAGCGGGTGTTGTGCTTTGGTGAGTTCAAAACCAAGGCCGGTCGCCTGTCGCCCTATTTTTTTAACGCGGGCCTCTTTAATGATGGCGAATCCCTGCGGCAGCTTGCACAATTTTATGCGCAAACCATTCTGCTCTCAGGAACCTCCTTCGACATGCTCTATGGCCCAGCCTACAAGGGCATCCCCCTCGTCGCGGGAACCGCCATGGCCCTGGCAGAAGGGGGGCACAATGTGCCCTACTGCTTTAATCGCAAAGAGGCCAAAGATCATGGCGAGGGCGGCACCACGGTGGGCGCGAAACTACGTGGTCGCGTGTTAATTATTGACGACGTGATTTCGGCCGGCACTTCGGTTCGAGAATCTGTGGCACTAATTCGCACGGCAGGCGCCACCCCTTGCGGGGTCGTTATTGCGCTAGACCGCATGGAGGCTGGGCTGCAGACAGATCAGGGCGAAGCGGGGCCCTCTGCGGCGCAAGAGGTTCAAAACAGCTACGGCATCCCGGTGATCTCCATTGCCACGTTGGATGACCTGCTTGGCTACCTGCAGGCCGACCCTACGATGGCGGCGCACCTACAGGCGGTGCAGTCCTATCGTGAACGCTACGCAACAAGGTAGCCTAAGCGCTAAACACGCTCGGTTTGCTCTACCAGTCACCGCCCTTTAGCTTCTCAATCTCTCTTCGATCGCGTTTGGTTGGCCGACCCCCTGGTGATACGGGCACTGGCTGCAGCTTAAGGTTATCGGATAGCGTCTTTCTTCGTGCGCGACTGTCCTCTGTTTCACGGTACAGTGTTTGAGCCTGAAGGGCCGGCCCCCTCTTATCAGACAGCGCCAGCACCTCTACTGTGTACTGATGTGGGTCAATCCGAATCAGGAGCATATCACCCACGGCCAACGCCTTTGCGGGCCTAGCTCGTACGCCATTACATAACACCCTGCCGCACTCTAGGGCGCCCACGGATAGCGGTCGTGTTTTAAAAAATCGTGCCGCCCACAGCCACCTGTCTATGCGACACCTTACGCCACGATCGCTTGCGTCTGGGGGGGCCATGAAATTAAAGGTATGACGGGTTCGACTATCGGCGATTGGCGCCCTTTGTGGCCGGCGCTACACATCAAGGTTTTTAACTCCTAGAGCATTTTTCTCAATGAAGGCGCGGCGGGGCTCCACTATGTCGCCCATTAGGGTTGTAAAGATCTCGTCCGCCGTAATCATGTCGTCAATCTGCACTCGCAATAAAACACGATTTGTTACATCCATGGTGGTCTCCCACAGCTGCTCTGGGTTCATCTCCCCCAGACCCTTGTAGCGCTGAATGCCCACCCCTCGCTTGGCTTCATCCAGCAACCACTCTATGGCTTGCTTAAAATCAACCACGGCCTTGCGCTGCTCTCCTCGCTTGACGTACGCACCCTTACCCAGCAAGCCATCTAGGGCCAGCGCCGTTTGTTTGATTTGGGCGTAGTCCCCGCCTTGCAAAAAGCTGGGATCAATGTAACTTACGGAATAGTTCCCGTGCAACTTCCTCTCTAAGCGCAGGCGGTGCTCGTCACTGGCTGGGTTGATGTCGGCGCTCACAACTATCTCTGGACCGCACACCTTTTGTAGTCTGGTCGCGCTTTGTGTCGCCTGTTTTGCGTTACCCAGCTGAATATCTGGCTGCCTGAGCAGCGCGTGCAACACCTCTTGAGCGACCGTTCTAGACAGGCGATCAATCACAGCCTCCGCAAGGAAGTATTCCTTGGCAAGTTGCTCAAGCGTCTCTGCCTTTAACGGGGGTGAGTCTTGGCTTGTATGCAGCTCGGCGTTGGCGAGCGCCGAGCCCAGCATAAAGCTCGTCATCGCGTGATCGTCCTTGAGGTAGCGCTCGTCCTTTCCTTGCTTAACTTTATATAGCGGTGGCTGGGCAATGTAGACGTGGCCACGCTCAACCAGCTCTGGCATTTGACGATAGAAAAATGTTAGCAGTAGGGTCCGTATGTGCGAGCCGTCAACGTCGGCATCTGTCATGATGATGATTCGGTGATATCGCAGCTTTTCTGGATTGTATTCCTCTCGGCCAATGCCTGTACCCAAGACGGTAATTAGGGTGGCGATTTCTTGAGAAGAAATAATTTTTTCAAATCGAGCCCTTTCAACATTTAGTATCTTGCCCTTTAGGGGTAGGATGGCTTGAAACTTGCGATCACGCCCCTGCTTTGCAGACCCCCCCGCGGAGTCACCCTCGACCAGATAGAGCTCTGACTGGGCTGGATCCTTTTCCTGACAGTCGGCCAGCTTGCCCGGAAGCCCCATGCCATCCAGCACCCCCTTCCGACGCGTTAGCTCGCGAGCCTTGCGCGCGGCCTCTCTAGCGCGCGCGGCATCAACAATCTTACCCACAATCACCTTTGCATCACTAGGATTTTCCAACAAAAACGCCATCAGCTGCTGACTGACCACATCTTCAACCACGGGACGAATCTCGGAGGAGACCAGCTTGTCCTTGGTTTGCGAAGAAAACTTTGGGTCAGGGAGCTTGACCGAGAGCACCGCAGTCAGCCCCTCGCGCATGTCATCTCCCGTTGTCTCTACCTTGGCTTTTTTTGCTATCTCTTCAGACTCAATGTATTGATTGAGTGTACGCGTCATTGCTGTGCGCATTGCTGTCAGGTGCGTTCCGCCATCACGCTGTGGGATGTTGTTGGTAAAGCACTGAACGGTCTCTTGGTATGAGTCATTCCATTGCATTGCAATTTCGGCCGTTATCCCATCTCTCTCAACCAGCGTGTAAAAGACATTCTTGTGGAGCACGGTTTTGTTTCTGTTGGTGTATTCCACAAAGCCCTTTACCCCGCCTATAAATGCAAAAAGCTCCTCCTTGCCATTTCTCTTGTCCAGTAGGGAGACCTTGACGCCATTATTTAAAAACGAAAGCTCTCGTAGTCGCTTTGCCAAAATATCAAAATGGAACTCCACCAGCCCAAAGACCTCTTTGCTTGGCAGGAAGTGCACCTCTGTGCCGCGCTTGCTTGTTTTACCTATCACCTTAAGTGGCGCGACCGGTTCCCCCACACGAAACTCCATGGAGTGGGTTTTTCCATCCCTGTGGATTGTCAGTCGCAGCCACTCGGACAGCGCGTTAACCACCGAAACGCCCACCCCGTGCAGGCCGCCCGAAACCTTGTACGAATTCCCGTCAAACTTTCCACCCGCGTGTAGCACGGTCATAATAACCTCTGCCGCGGAACGATTTTCTTCCTCATGAATATCTGTTGGAATACCCCGCCCGTTATCAATAACGCTGATCGAGTTGTCCGGATGAATGGTCACTGTTATCTCATTGCAATGACCCGCCAGGGCTTCATCCACAGCATTATCAACCGCCTCAAACACCATGTGGTGTAGGCCGCTGCCGTCGTTGGTGTCGCCGATATACATGCCGGGGCGCTTTCTGACCGCTTCCAGCCCCCTTAGGACCTTAATGCTGGCTGAGTTGTAGTCCTTCATTTTTTATTTTGCCAATCCTAATTATGAAATATTAAAAATATATTTGCCTGGGTGGCGCCCGGTAGTTTTAAATACGCATAGGCATGATGATGTACTTAAACTCGTCATTGCCAGGTACGGTTATTAAAATACTACTATTAGGGTCCCCAAAGGATAGTGTGACCGTTGGGGTGGTGATCTTATTTAGCCCATCCATTAAATAGTTAACATTAAATCCCAAGTCAAGCGCTGCGCCTTGGTAGTCTGTCTCTATATCTTCTTGCGCTTCTTCTTGTTCGTTGTTGTTACTAATAACACGTAGGTTTTTTTCTGTAAGCACAAACCTAACCCCCCTGAACTTTTCGTTAGACAAGATCGCCACCCGTTGCAGCGTTTGCAGTATCTCGACTCTATTTAAAGTAAGGTGGTTGGTGTACTTTGGAATAACCCGTTCGTAGTCTGGAAATTTTCCATCGATCACCTTGGTGATTAAGGTAACCTCAGAAAATGTCATCCGCGCTTGGTTTTCAGTAAGATTAAATACTATTTTTTCTTCTGTGTTATTTAAAAGTTTTATTAATTCGTTTATTGTTTTTCTTGGTAGGATAACCTCACACTTTGAATACTCTTTTTTAAGCTTGCTGCTAACAAGGGCCAGGCGGTGCCCGTCTGTTGCAATCAGCTTTAGCTGATCTTTATCTATTACCAGCAGCATACCATTTAAGTAATACCTAATATCTTGCTGCGCCATGGCGTACTGCGCCATACCTAATAATTTTTTAAGTTGGCCCTGCTCAATTTGCACCTCCGTGGCCTGATCTAATTGCTCCAACACCCTAGGAAAGTCTTGTGCTGGTAGTGTTTGTAGGGTGAACTTACTTTTATTTACCTTAATTAAAAGCTTGCTGTCTTGTATATCCAGCGATACCTTACTACCATCGGGTAACACCTTTAATATATCTTGTAATTTTTTAGCTGACACAGTAATTGCAGTATCTACCCCAGTCTGCCCCACACCCCCTAGGTGTGTTGCAATTTGAATCTCAAGGTCTGTGGTTATAAATCGTAACTTGTCGCCTGCCTTCTCAATAAGCACATTGGACAATATGGGGGCCATCTGCTTGCGTTCCACAATTCCAACAACAACCTGGAGGAGCTTAGTTAGACTTTCTTTTTCTATTTGTTTAATAAACATTCTTATATAACCTTAATAACAATAATAATGACTACCTTGCGTGGTGAGTAAAGTTATTTTTTTGTTTTCCTGTAGTAAGTTGGGGTATATAAAAAGATGTTGAATTAAACTCTCTAAGGGGTGTGTGTATTGTGTAATTTATTTTAACAACCTGTATTTTTGTATTTTATACACAAACAATAAACATTTATTTTTTAACTTATTGAGTTAGCCCTGTAGTGTTAGATTAAGAATATTAAAATCAGAATTTAGGGCGGGATCTAATTTACGTAAATGTTCGATAGTCTTGCAAGCATAAATAACTGTTGTGTGATCGCGTCCACCAAAGTTTTCTCCAATTTCAGGTAGGCTGAGCTGTGTTAGCTCACGTGCCAAGCACATTGCAATCTGCCGGGGTCTAACAATTAAGCGCGTACGTTTCTTTGAAAGAAGATCGGCAACCTTGATGCGATAGTATTCAGCAACAGTTTTTTGAATGTTTCCTAAAGAGATTTGTTTGTTTTGGGAGGCCAATAAATCTTCAAGCGCTTCCTTGGTGAGCTCGACAGATATGGGGCGCTTATGGAAGTTGGCGTAGGCGTTTATGCGCTTAAGTGCCCCCTCTAGCTCGCGAACATTGGATCGAATGTGTTTGGCCACGAAAAAAGCAACATCTTCGCCAATGGCTAGGTCGTCAAGGGCCGCCTTTTGTAAAAGGATGGCAACCCGCATCTCTAGTCCTGGGGGCTCAACGGCCACCGTTAGACCCCAACTAAATCGAGAGGTAAGCCGGGGGGTCATTCCAACAATATCCTTTGGGAAGGTGTCGCAGGTAATCACAACCTGTTTTTTGGCATCAATTAATGCATTTAGAGTATAAAAAAACTCTTGCTGCGTGCCAGCCTTGTCCGCGATAAACTGAATGTCGTCAATTAACAATAAATCCAGTGAGTTATAAAACTGCTTAAACTCATCAAATTTTTTGGTCTGAAAGGCGCGAACAACATCTGAAATATAGTTCGTGGCATGCACATAGCAAGTCTTCGCTTGTGGGTTTACGCTCTTCGTGTGGTTGCCTATAGCCTGAAGTAAGTGGGTTTTGCCCAGCCCCACGCCGCCATAAATAAACAATGGGTTGTATGTGATCCCAGGGATCTCAGCAACCTGTATCGCCGCAGAGTGAGCCAATTGATTGGCCTGGCCAGTAATAAAGTTCTTGAAAGACAGCGATGAATTGAGCTTGATCGAGGGCCTATGTTTTTTGGGCGCAGACTGGTGTGATTTGGGTGGGGCGACCTCGGCCGTACTGGGTGGAGCAGCAGCAGATGGGGCCTGGTCGGCTACGCGAAACTCAAAATTTGCGGGGGTGGAGAGAAATAGCTCTGCCTGCTTGGTGATTTCTGGTAGAAATCGCTCCTGCACAAGCTTTAACGCAAAGCGACTGGGGGCGGTTAGGGTGATCTGATCGCCTTGAATTTCAAAAACAAGAGGCTTGATCCAGGAGTTAAATTGTTGGGGGGTGAGCGCCTCCTGAAAAAAATTAAGACAGGAGCTCCAGAGCAGTTTTCCCGGCATGATTTTTAGCGGACGACAAAAATATTTGAGCCATTTTATCACAAGGTCCACCACGCAAAAGATAAAATTTGCTTGACATAAGCCCCGGTAAATAATGTAATAGCGGGTTTTAGATGTTGGTTACTAACCAGGGGCATTAACAATGAAACGCACATATCAGCCATCCGTCACCAAAAGGAAGCGGACCCATGGATTCTTGGTCCGCATGAAAACAAAAGGGGGCAGGGCGGTTATAGCGGCTCGCAGGGCGAAGGGCCGTGCACGCCTTGCCGTTTAGCACCAAGCAAACCCTGCCCTGCTGTCGTCGAATTAGGCAGCCAACGGAATTTAAGTGGGCGCTTCGTGAGAGCTGTCTGGCGAACAAGTGGTTTGCGGTTTACGTACGCAAAAATGAGAGCGGCTACTCCCGCCTTGGGGTGATAGCCAGCAAGAGAAGTATGCCAAAGGCGGTGGCCAGAAACTTTGCAAAGCGCATGATTCGCAATGCGTTTAGGCTTAATTTTGATGTGGGGTGCTCGGTAGACGTGGTGGTGCGAGCCAAGAGACAGCTTGATCTTGAGAGCTCGGCCGAGGGGCGTCAAGCCCTGCTGCAGCTGCTCCAGTCTGTCCAGGTGTGATGCGATCCATTTTAATTAGGCTGATAGGGGCATACCAGTACCTATTAAGCCCGCTTATGCCGCCAAGCTGTCGCTTTACCCCAAGCTGTTCTCAATACGCTCGAGAGTCAATTGCCAGGCATGGCGCTGTGCGCGGCACCTGGTTGAGTGTAAGGCGAGTGATCCGATGCAACCCGTGGCACCCCGGTGGCCACGACCCCGCCCCATAGACCCACATAGGCAATACACATGGATTTTCAGAAGCTATTTAGATTATTTTTATTCCTGACGTTCTCAATGGCGATCTTGTCGTTATGGGACAGCTGGCAGCGCACGCAGCAGCCAGCACCCACGCCCATCATGGCGCCAAGAGCTGACGCGCCTAGTGCGACAGCCACACCAGCGACCACGGCCGCAGTCACGGCCACGGCTACACCAGACAATATTGCGGCCGCCACCAAGCAAAACATTAAGACCGGAGAGAGGGTTGTCGTAAGGACGGACTACCTAATTGCGGAGATCAGCACGGTAGGCGGAGACCTAAGGCGCCTAGAGTTTTTGCAGCAGAGGGACAGCAAGAACAAAGACAAGCCCTTTGTGTTGCTACAGGAGCAGGGTGCGCACACCTACATTGCCCAAACCGGCCTAATCGGAGCGGGGTTGCCTACCCACAACGCCCCGTTCTCGACGCAGGCTTATGAGTACGCTTTGGCCGAGGGTAAGGATGCGGTTGAGGTGCGACTACTGGCAACGGACCTCACGGGTGCGAGGGTGGCCAAGGTGTACGTGTTCCACCGAGGGAGCTACCTGGTGGACGTGAGTTATGAAATAGAAAACATCGGAGCGGGTTCGCTAGCCCCGTCCGCGTACTTTCAGCTGGTGCGCGACAAGTCCTCCCCAGACGGGGCGTCAATGTTCCTGCCTACGTATACAGGCCCCGCCATCTACACAGAACAGGACAAGTTTCAGAAGGTGGGCTTCCAGGATATTGAGAAGGGGAAAGCCAAACACTCTCAGGGCGCAAACAATGGCTGGGCAGGCATGCTGCAGCACTACTTCGTGACGGCCTGGCTGCCAAAAGACAAGGTGCAACGAGAGTTTTATACCCGGCAGCTGGGGGGCGACCTTTACTCGGTGGGCCTGATTTTGCCTGTGGCAGCAATAGCGCCAGGGCAAACTGTAAAAATTAATGTGCCGTTGTACGCGGGGCCAGCACAGACGTCACTGGACGAGGTCGCACCAGGACTGGGTCTGACGGTAGACTATGGCTGGCTGACGGTTTTATCCACCCCGCTGTTTTGGTTGCTCTCCTATTTATATGGGTGGGTGTATAACTGGGGGGTGGCCATCATGCTGCTAACCCTTTTGGTCAAGCTGGCATTTTTCCCGCTGTCTGCCGCCAGCTATCGATCCATGGGCAAGATGCGCGTCGTCGCGCCAAAGCTGGAAAAAATCAAACAGCAGCACGGGGACGACCGAGAACGTCTGCACAAGGCCATGATGGAGCTGTACAAGACTGAAAAAATAAATCCGCTCGGGGGTTGTCTGCCAATGGTGGTGCAGATACCCGTGTTCATAGCCCTCTACTGGGCCATTCTTGCGAGCGTCGAGCTGCGTTACGCCCCGTTCTTTGGCTGGATAAGTGATCTGTCTGTGCCAGATCCGTACTACATCTTGCCGCTGATTATGGGCGCAACCATGATCATTCAGAGCAAGCTGAACCCCACTCCACCGGACCCATTGCAGGCCAAGCTAATGAAAATGCTACCAATTATATTTAGTGTGGTGTTTTTCTTCTTCCCGGCCGGGCTGGTGCTGTACTCAATTGTAAACAACATATTGTCCATCGCTCAGCAGTGGTACATCACGCGTGGCCTAGAGGCAAATGCCAAAGGCGTCACCACCAAAGCCTGACACCATCGCCGCAATTGCCACCCCACATGGGCGGGGCGGCATCGGTGTGGTTAGGGTGTCGGGGCACGGGCTCGCCTCGATGGCGTGCGCCGTTCTTGGCAAGGCGCCCGTGCCCCGACACGCAACGCACACCTCTTTTCTCGACGCACAGACGCATGCCATAGACCAGGGCATCGCCCTCTTCTTTCCTGCCCCCCATTCTTATACCGGCGAAGACGTTCTAGAGCTGCAAGGGCACGGCGGCACCGCCGTGCTGCAGTTGGTGTTACAGCGCTGCCTTGAGCTGGGCGCGCGCCCAGCCCAGCCGGGGGAATTTACGCAGCGCGCGTTCCTTAATAACAAGCTTGACCTGGCGCAGGCGGAGAGCGTGGCAGACCTAATAGCCGCCACCACCAGCCAGGCCGCGCGCAGCGCCATGCGCTCACTGCAGGGGGAGTTTTCTCAGGCCGTGCACCGCCTAGTGGAGGAGGTTGTGTTGCTGCGCATGCTAGTCGAGGCCCTGTTGGACTTTCCGGAAGAGGAGATCGATGCCCCCGACACCATAGGGCGAGACGCGCAGCTGGACACGTTACGCACGGAGTTAGAAAAAGTCTTGAGTCTTGCACGGCAGGGCAGCCTACTAAGGGAGGGCGCACAGATTGTGTTGGTCGGCCAGCCTAATGTTGGCAAGTCAAGTCTGCTTAACAGATTGAGTGGCGAGGACGCCGCCCTGGTTAGCGAGCTCCCCGGCACCACACGCGACCTTATTAGTCGGCCCATACAAATTGGTGGCGTGCCCCTGCACATAATTGATACCGCCGGTCTGCGTGAGACGGTGGACACGGTAGAGCAGATGGGTGTTGCCCGCGCGCGTGAAGCAATACAGGGGGCGGATGCCATTCTGGTCTTGTCGGATGCCAGTCACGGCATAACCCATGACGACCAGAGGATTCTGGATTCGCTGCCGTCAGACATTCCTCGACTGCATGTCTTTAACAAGGTGGACCTGCTGGGCCAGCAGGCACACACACAGAGTCGCAATGACGAGCACCACATTTACCTGTCCGCTAAGACGGGTGATGGACTAGAGCTGTTGCGGGAGAGGCTCTTGTTGTTGCTCGGCTGGCACCAAGAGGCCGGTGTGTTTATGGCGCGGGAGCGCCATATTCGTGCGCTGTTGGGTGCGCGAGATCACCTGCGACTGGCAGCAGGAGAGGTTGGGCGTGCAGAGCTTTGTGCGGAAGAGCTGCGACTTGCCCAGGAGGACCTCAGCTCTATTGCGGGTGAGTTTAGCGCGGACGACCTACTTGGGGAGATATTTAGCCGATTCTGTATTGGCAAGTAGCCAACACAGCTCAACCGGGATTGTTTCACGTGAAACAGCCGCCAAGGTACATTTTTGAACCTGTACATATTTGATGTATGATGCGACCCCCTGCCGAGGCGGACGGGTCATCGTCGCCAGAGGGCGACAACACAAGCACAATATGAACTTCCCAGAAAAATTTGACGTGATTGTGGTGGGCGGCGGCCACGCCGGAACGGAGGCCGCGCTTGCCAGCGCGCGTATGGGCTGCGACACCCTGCTGCTTACGCACAGCATCGAAACGCTCGGGATGATGTCGTGCAACCCCTCTATCGGGGGCATAGGCAAGGGGCACCTCGTCAAGGAGGTTGACGCCCTGGGCGGTGCCATGGCGGCAGCCACAGACGAGTCTGGCATACAGTTCCGCGTTCTCAATGCATCCAAGGGCCCGGCGGTTCGCGCCACGCGCGCCCAGGCCGATCGCGTGCTTTACAAACAGGCGATCCGCGGGCGGCTAGAGAACCAGCCCAATCTCTGGCTGTTCCAGCAGGCGGCAGACGATCTGATTATGGAGGGCGAACGCGTGTGTGGGGTTGTCACCCAGCTTGGCTTACGCTTTGTCGCAAAAACGGTGGTGCTGACAACGGGGACCTTTTTGTCCGGCCTGATCCATATCGGACAGACCAACTATCAGGCGGGGCGGGCGGGTGACCCGCCGTCCCTCAGGCTGGCGCAATACTTGCGCGAGCTGGGGCTGCCGATGGGCCGACTGAAGACCGGCACGCCACCGCGCATCGATGGGCGAAGTATTGATTGCTCTGGGCTGACCGAGCAGCTGGGTGACACCCCGGTCCCTGTGTTTTCGTTTATGGGTCGAGCGCATCAGCACCCACAGCAGGTGTCCTGTTGGATCACGCACACCAACCAGAGCACGCACGACATTATTCGTAGCGGGCTGGACCGGTCGCCCATGTTTACTGGGGTGATTGAGGGCGTGGGGCCGCGCTACTGCCCGTCCATCGAGGACAAAATCACGCGTTTCGCCGACAGGACATCACACCAAATATTTTTAGAGCCTGAGGGCCTAACAACCCACGAGGTCTACCCCAACGGGATCTCTACCAGCCTGCCGTTTGATGTGCAGCTGGCGCTGGTGCGCTCCATAAAGGGGCTGGAGCGTGCCCACATAACACGCCCCGGCTACGCAATCGAGTACGACTACTTTGATCCACGCGGCCTCATGCACTCACTGGAGACCAAGGCCATAGCCAACCTGTTCTTTGCGGGACAAATTAATGGCACCACGGGGTACGAGGAGGCCGCAGCTCAGGGCTTGCTGGCAGGGATCAACGCGGCACTAAAGGCGCGCGACAAAGAGAGCTGGTGCCCCCGTCGCGACGAGGCTTACCTGGGCGTGTTGGTGGACGACCTGATTACGCGCGGAGTGTCCGAACCGTACCGTATGTTCACCAGCCGGGCCGAGTACCGGCTTCAGCTGCGTGAAGACAATGCGGACCTGCGTTTAACAGAAATTGGCCGCAGCCTGGGTGTGGTGGGCGACGCACACTGGCGTGCATTTGAACTGAAGCGTGCCGCCATAGCCTGTGAGCAGGAGCGACTTAAGTCTGTATGGGTCAACCCTAAGGTGTTGCCACAAGAGGACGCCGAGCGTGTTTTGGGCAAGGGGATAGAGCGCGAGTATGCGCTGTACGAGCTGTTGCGCCGCCCTGATGTGAGCTACGCCACCCTGATGACCCTGCCAGGGGCGGGTGAGGCGGTGACCGACGAGCGGGTGGCAGAGCAGGTAGAAGTCCAAGCCAAGTACCACGGCTACATTGAACGACAGCGCGATGAGATTGCGCGCAACGAGCACAACGAGGGCATGCCGTTGCCCGGGGCCATTGATTACCGCACGGTGCTCGGCCTGTCAATCGAGGCGCAACAAAAGCTTAATCAGCACATGCCAGAGACGGTGGGAGAGGCGGCGCGCATCTCCGGGGTCACCCCGGCAGCGATCTCCCTCTTGCTAGTGCACTTAAAGCGTGGGTTCCAGGGTGCCGCCACGAACACTGTCGCCGGAGGCTCATCAGAACAGAAGAAGGCGCAGCAAAGCGCGTGAGTCAGGCCAAGGAGTTGACGCTTGGGATTGCTCAGCTGGGTCTGAGCGTTGCGCCAGAGGCGCAGCAAAAGTTGTTGCAATATCTCGAGCTGCTATATAAGTGGAACCGGGTCTACAATCTGACGGCGATCCGCCAGCCAGAGCAAATGGTGAGCGGGCACCTGCTCGATAGCCTCGCTGTCGTGCCACACATGTGGCCTGGACGTTGGCTGGACGTGGGCTGTGGCGCAGGCCTGCCAGGTTTGGTGCTGGCGATGGCGCGCTCGCAGTGGACGTTTACCTTAATAGACAGCAACAGCAAGAAAACCAGTTTCGTCCAGCAGGCGAAGATGGAGCTGGAGCTGAACAATGTAAGCGTCCACTGCGGGCGCGTAGAGTCCTGGCAGGCTGGCGTCAAGTTTGACGGCATCATCTCGCGTGCCTTCACCGACACGGCAGGGTTTGTTGGGCTGACGCGTCATCTCTTGGCGCAAGGGGGAGGCTGGATTGCCATGAAGGCCGCGCCCAAGGCGGCGGAGTTGGAGCAGCTGCCGCATGACGTGAGTGTGATAGGGGTTGTGCCGCTAGAGGTGCCCGGGGTGGTTGCTGCACGTTGTTTAATTATGTTGAAACCCACTTAAATATGACTAGAGTACTGGCAATCGCGAACCAAAAAGGAGGGGTGGGCAAGACCACCACATCGGTCAACCTCGCCGCAAGCTTGGCCGCGGTCAAGCAGAGGGTGCTATTGATAGACCTCGATCCGCAGGGCAACGCCACCATGGGAAGCGGCATCGACAAGCGCGACCTCTCGGCAACCGTTTACCACGTTTTGCTGGGAAGCAAGACACTGCACGAAGTGCGGCAGCGCTCAGAGATCGGAGGATACGACGTGCTCCCAGCCAATCGTGATTTGGCCGGGGCCGAAATTGAGCTGGTCGACCTCCCCAATCGCGAGGCCCGACTCAGAGATGCCCTGCAGGCGGTAACAGATGAGTACGACTACGCGCTGATCGACTGCCCCCCCGCACTAAACCTGCTCACCCTGAACGGACTGTGTGCGGCCAAGTCGGTCATGATCCCGGTGCAGTGTGAATACTATGCCCTTGAGGGCCTAAGCGACTTGGTCAACACCATCCGCAAGGTAAGAGCGCACCTAAATCCAGACCTTGAGATCGAGGGGCTGCTGCGCACCATGCTCAACCCACGCAACACGCTGGACCAGCAGGTCTCTGAGCAGCTGCAGCAGCACTTTGGCGAGAAGGTTTACCGTACCATCATCCCGCGTAACGTAAGGCTGGCGGAGGCGCCAAGCTACGGCGTGCCGGTCCTTCATCACGACAAGTCTTCCAAGGGTGCGCAGGCCTACCTGGCGCTGGCAGGAGAGCTGCTCAACAAGGCAACACAATCATCGCAGGCTCAACCGGAGGGGTGACATGGTAAAGACAAACAGAGGATTGGGGCGCGGCCTAGACGTTTTATTGTCTGGCGGCATACAAGAGCAGGGAGACGTGTTGAGCGAAATGAGAGTGGGCGAGCTTAAGCCGGGCAAGTATCAGCCGCGCAGCCACATGGACGAGGCATCGCTCAACGAGCTGGCCGCCTCGATCAAGGCGCAGGGGGTGATGCAGCCGATCCTGGCACGCCTTTTGCCGAACGGTAGCCACGAGATTATTGCGGGCGAGCGTCGCTGGCGTGCCGCCCAGTTGGCTGGCCTGAGCCGGGTGCCAGTCCTGGTGCGCCAAGTGTCAGACAACGCCGCGCTGTCCATGGCGCTGATTGAGAACCTTCAGCGCGAAGACCTCAATCCGCTCGAGGAGGCGACCGGCATTCAGCGACTGATTGACGAGTTTAAGATGACGCACACGGCCGCTGCTGATGCGGTGGGCCGCTCACGTAGCGCAACCAGCAACCTGCTGCGCCTGCTAAAGCTGCCACGATTGGTACAGGATATGCTGATGGATGGCCGTCTAGACATGGGTCACGCGCGCGCGCTGCTGGCGCTGGACGGTGCGCGGCAGGTTACCGCCGCCAATCAGATCGTGGCGGGCGGCTTGTCGGTACGTGACGCGGAAAGGCTGGTGCACAACCTATTGAGCCCTGCGCCACAACACAAAAAAATAAAAGTCAGCCGAGACACTCTGCGGCTGCAAGAGGATATCGCACAGCATCTTGGTGCCCACGTGGAAATCAAGGCGGGTAAAAAAGGTGCGGGC
>Ga0209553_1000314_pt1 | contig 25299 bp, 18 predicted proteins | sample LauGreFBDMM110DN_2_FD_188217 | JGI IMG/M metagenome (GOLD analysis project Ga0209553, IMG submission 188217) | Freshwater lake microbial communities from Lake Michigan, USA - Fa13.BD.MM110.DN (SPAdes) (version 2) | ecosystem: Environmental > Aquatic > Freshwater > Lake | place: Lake Michigan...
GGGGGGGGCTGCGCGCGCGCGCTATACGTGACCCCTCTTAGCTTCCGTCGAGTAAAATCGAGTTTTACAGTAGGCAACAGCGCGGATTCCTACGGCTGTTCTGTGCTAGATGGGATTGGGGAAAACACCGCCAATCGCTGTTAGCGAGGGGTGGATAGGACTTTGCTGAGCCAGAGGCGGATTCCGTCGTAGTCGTTTTTGTTTAGCGTGGGAGTGGTGGGGACCCGGTGCAGGCTGCACTGTGGCTGCCGGGTGGGGAATCTGCTGTGAAGAAGGGGCCTGGCGCTACTCAGGCTGACTGAAATGCTTTCACTGGACGTGGCTAGGGATTCGCTTTCGCGAAAGGAGCATTAGGCATTTCGGCACCCTATCCTGCTGTGTGAATGACTTACACACCTCCCTTCTTCACAGCGGACTCGCCTCTTCCTCCCGCGACCGACCCGGTGCGTATTAGGCAAACCGGCGTGCAGGGCGGTGATTAGGGATTTGTTCAGCCGGGCAGTGAGCCCGACCCTTGATGATTGATCCGCTTCAACTTGGCAAAGAACTCCATTTTTCTCTTGGAAAATGGAAAAGCCCGCATCTGTTGTAGCAAACACGGGCTTTTAGGAGCGGACTCCATGAAAGTAATCGTAGCGCGCTACAACGCAGCAAACTTGACGTGAAGATGCACGAGGTTTATGGTTCTGTCAAATGACTGATTTCACGACCCGCTCAATTTTGCATGGACTAAAAATGGCAGAGTTTTTGGAGATGCCCAAAGCTACTCAAAGAAAGTTGGTAAAACTCATGGCAAGAATTTCTGAAAGATCGTATCGGAGGGGTGTGCAACAGGCGCTTGCAATAGGGTGCATTCATCCGGTTGCGGAATGGAGGTATGGTTCAATGGAGAAATCGGCAGGAATTGACACTCGGCGCAAAACAACGGTCATTGATCGTCTTTTTGAGCAGAACATGGAATTGCGAGAAGTTGGATTTTTGGTATGACCTTTCCTGACCCGCCCTACGGCCCTGTTGCGCTTGAAGATCGACGGGCAGCGCGAATTGCCGGGAAGTTAAACAAGCCGATTGGCGGACCAAGGTGGGTAAAATCCATGAGCAGAGTAGATCAGGAGTTGCCGGACGGGATTGTAACGAGTCAGGATAAAGCCCGTTGGGCGGAACGCTGGCGGCAAGACGGTCACAGTGAGCCGCAGATGGGCCTAGAAATCGTTTTAATCGTATTGCCTAGTCAACCAGTGCCGAAGCGAACTAGGAGGGCGTGGCGGGGACGTGGGAGGAGCGGCAATTGAAACGTCGCCAACCACAACCCGTCACCTGCACCCTCTGCGGTTCATTGGCCGTAGAGTTTTTGGTGCTGTTTCAGTGTCGCCGTAATCCGCGCCACATTGCTGACCTTGCGCGGCGGGTGTGGTTTGAATGCGCCAAAAAGGGAAACTAAAGCTCTACAGGGAGCAACGAGTCTGGTCGGCTAAGGAAAAGCCTGCTGCTCGCCCATGTAATAATTCAAGTTGCGTTGAAGGCGGGAATCATCAGGAATGAACTCAAGAGCTTTTTCGCCAAGCTCAATGGCCGTATTTTTCAAGCCAAGCCAGTAGGCGGCAGTTGCAGCCAGATCGAACGGCAACCATGCCCATGCGTTGGGTTGGCATAAATAGTCTGTTGGTCGTTCGGTAATTTTCAATGCGCTCATTGCAAAGCCCCATGATGCTTCCCAATTATGGATGTCGGTATGATATTGGCTGAGAGCGCACAAAACCTCACGACGTTGCGGAGCTTCGGCTAAAGCCTTGTTCAACCAGTCAATGCGGTTTTGAGGTTCGCACTTGGCAAGATGCAAACAGGCTTCGGCGCGTTCAACGGGCCATGTGGAAAGGGTGAGGTATTTTTTAAAGACTGGAGCAGCGTCCGCTAGTTGGGAGTGGAAGGTGTATTCGCGACCAAGATAGAAAAGTGTTCTGGAACATTCAGGGGACTCGCTAGCAGCCATCTCAAGGAGCGGCAAATATTGGGTGCGAGGTTTGGAGTTGTCGGCAAGATGATGAATCCAAATCGAAGATTCATGTCGCTGCTCATCTCCGGTTGGCATGAGGGCTTCGTGAATAGGATGACGCCAACGGTAGCCAAAACGGGCGTGAATTTTGTCGGTGCGAAAGGTGTGGGCGGGCGCTCCCGAGGCATCTACCGTCCATGCGTAGTTGTAAGCGATACGCGTTCCGCCCTGGATATGGGCCTGCTCCAACTCTCCTCGCCATCCTGGCAAAAGGATTTCATCCATGTCTAACGAGACGCACAGGTCAACATTAGGCGGAAGAAGGGCAAGCGCAGCGTTACGGGCATCGTCAAAACGCCACGGCCTTATGTTTGCTGAGTGAACGGTAATGCCAAGTGCGCGGGCGCGGTTGACAGTGTCGTCGTCTGAGCCGGTATCAAGTATCATCCGAAAGTCAGCATCTTTGCAGGATTCAGCCCATCGCTCTACAAACTGTGATTCGTTGCGAGCAACGGTATAAACGGCAACGCGAGCGGGCTTGACGTGTTTTTTAAGAACGCAGTGAAGAAGATTGTGATATTCGCCCTGAACCCACTCACTCTTGCGGTAAGTGCGAACCCCGCTCTCATGGTTGTGAAGAGCCTTGATAGAAAAAGAAGGATTGCTGACGCGATAGCCGGAGTCTAAGGCAATACGAGCAAGCCTACCATCAGTGCCGTAGCGCCCAAGCTGGAAGGGAGCAACGAGATTGCACGGAGCGCGGAAAATCCATGCGTCATGGGAATTTGATCCAGCGCATAGACCGCGTGGCTCCCAACGGGAAAGGCAATAAAACTCTTTTGCATCAATATCTTCGGCAAGCGCAATGCTCTCATCAAAAATAATGTCGCTGTTGGCAATAACCACCGGCAATCCGGCAAACTTGTTGGCAAGAACAAAAAGGGAAGTTAGGTCAGGGCGACCTTCTACTATTTCAATGTGTTCAAAATGCCCGCCAAAACTATTGCGCGCCAAACACTCTTCAAATTCCTGCGCTCGGATTGGGTTATCCGAAGTGGCGCGCTGGATAATTAGAATCATATCAATAAGTAGCACCAGTAGCACCAGTAGGACCAGTAGGACCAGTAGGCCCAGTAGGCCCAATTGCGCCAGTAGGCCCGGTAGGCCCAATGGAACCAGTTGCACCAGTAGGTCCAGTAGGTCCGGTGGGACCAGTAGGACCGGTTCCTGCCGTAGATGCCCAGTTCGGAACAAGACCCCAAATAAGCGCACCAGCAGAATCCATTTTGCGAGCCTTTTGCAAATGGGTGTTGGTAAGCTGGTCAATACGGAGACTCGGCTTCAAGTCTGGAAAATCCCCTTGATCTGGGAACGGCGCATCCGGCATTGCGTTAACCGTGCTTTTGCCAGTAAATACTGCTCGCACGTAAGCAATGGGTTGCCGCCAAATGTTGCTTACACCAGCAGTATTGGTATACATTGAGTTTCCCCAGCTTGCGCCGTAATTTAAAGTTGGGCCTGCGGTAATTGTTCCGGCAAAATTAAATGTCATTTCAAGCCAAACCCAGTTGCCGCTTGTTAGAGTCATCTTGCTATCAATATCCGCAATCTCAGCCCTCAGTGTAAGATTGCTTTCGTCCAAAAATATCCATCCACGCCGCACATAAGCAAAAATAGAGGTTAGTGCGTCTGAAGTAAATCCAGCACCATATACCTCGAAAGGATGAAGTTTAAGTTCATCTGGTACATCTAGCGTTGAGTATTGTTTGCCTCCTGGATAATCAGAAGACCCGCCAGAATTTGGTTCTGGAAGTCCGGCAGGAACAGCCCGTCGAATTTGGTTTAACGTGGAATCAAGTTCTTCCATTAGAACGTCGTAGCTTCAATTTTAGTTAGCCGCCAAAGGTTGTATTTCCAGTATTCAACATTGGCAGAAATCACTACAAATCTTCCGATATAGCCACCTACTCCGGTTGCTGGTGGAGTAGTAGCGGCCCATGAAACGGTTTCCGCAGCAAAGGGCCATTTGGGATTTTCCGTGCCAGTAGTATATGGATCTAGAGTTACTGCGTTGGTCAGCACGTTTGTTTCACGAATAGCTGGCACAAACCAAGGGTCGCGGATTACGTCAATAACTCCTGGGTTTTCAATTGTCAGCAAACCTTGCGCGGTCAACATATTTGCTTGCGTTCCGTAAACCTTAGTCCGCGTCATTTTGACTTCGCGAGTCTTAGCAGAACGCTTATTCCACACAATGCTAATTGCTGGAGTTCCATCTCGGGATGCTGTTGAGGTAATTGCAGCAGATATAATCAACGGCGGCGCACTCATGCTGCTGGTTGGATAATCCACTACCGTAACGGAAGCAAATCCGGTCATTGAAGTAGTGATCTTGGTGCCGTGAACGGATGAAATTGGTTGATAGGAAATTTCACTGCCTGCTGTTTGGGCAAGCGGAAAAGAAGGGGTTGCAATAATTTGCATTTCAATACTAACCGGCGAACCTGTTTCTCCGTCTACTTCAGTGCGAGTAAATGCTGTTCCTGGCAGCGAGCGAGTCTTGGTAATTTTGTATCGCAACGGTCCTGTGCTTTGTCCGCTGTATGGTTCGCTGGTAATAATTTTCAACCCGCCGCCAATAGCTTCAATAGTTTCTCCTTCGGTAATATTGGAAGCAACATCAATTTGGCGTTTGATCGTAAACACCGACCCGTCGCGGTCAATCTCAGGTTCAGAAGTAATTTCGGGGCCGGGATAAGCAAACGTCTGTATCTTTTGTTCAAGCAACTCTTTGTTGAGCGGTTTGTATGTAGTCTCTGTAACTACATTTGAAGATGCCGTCAGCGTTGCCTCAACGCTACTGGCAACTATAATTTGCAACGTGGTTTGGATTGCTCCGCGTTGAATATCATAGTCATCTGCCGTTCTTAATGGGGCAGGTACCGTCCACGTCTCGGTGGTTTTTTTCCGGTGAAATTGAGTTACGGCTTCGTAACGAATGTCGGTTACGGTAGTGCCAACAACGGTTAGGCCGCCGGAGCTAGTGGTGTCAGCAACAAGTTGCACTTGTTGGTCAACGGCTCCGCGTTCGTTGTCATAGAAATCATTGATCTGAATTGGGTAGGCTGGATTTCCTAAGCTGCCCGTTCCGTTGCTGTTGGTTTCTTCTAGTTCATAAATAATTGTAGAATCATTTTGCGAATCGTAGGTTGTTTTGACCGTGCTGGTTAGCGAAGCTGTTTGTCCGGTGTTTACGACACGCCTGCGAAGTCCTTGAATTGGTCCAAACAGCGGATCGTAACGCGTAGATGGCACCTGTGGTCCAGGAAAGATTGAGTAGGACCACATGACCCGCCCATCGCTTGAGGAAGGAATGGGAGTTGCGCTGTGGAATACGTGGTTCGGCCACGTTTGAGAATCAGGATGGGGTTCAAGAGTAGGCGGAACCTGATAGCCGGGTGCGCGAGGATCGCACAAGATGCCAAGAATCGGATAGGCGCTGTTGTCTGCATCGTAGGACTGAATATACGTGAGCTTGCCAAGGAGTGCCATAATTTCGATTATTTACGGAAGTTGCGTAAAAAAGCAATTGCTTTTTTTCTGCCTCCGTGTAAAAAGCTCATCGTGTCCTTCACTATTGCTAATGCAGTCGCACGTCTCACAGGGTCGAGGTTTAACCTCTTCCTGACGCAGAATGGGCAGATGAGCAATGTCCAGCAGCTTCAACGCATCAACGAGGTGCTTGAGCAATTCTGGCTAAAAGGAACGTGGCCGGGGCTTCATACCGAAGCGACTTTGACCTCATCCAACGGCGTAATTACATTGGACGCTTCGTATTTGCGGCTGGACGCATTGACGGCATCCGAGGATTTTACGCCACCAGATATTGGTTGCTGGACAAAGGTGGACATCAAGTCAATGCAATATCGTTGGCAAACAGGTGGGCCAGGATATTTCGATCCAACAGACGTTTGCGGCGTGGTTGCCTTCGACATGGGCGACGTTGGTGGGCTTCGGAAGTATCAATTGACTGGCGAAATTGCAACGCTTGATACCTACGAATACAGGGGATTTGCCCGCAAACGCTACGTGTGGGCGACGGCTGATAGCACAATTGTGACGCCAGATTGCTACCCAGCCCTAGAGATGGGCATCCGCGCCTACAACGCTGTGGATGAGCAGGCCGACAACGCGGATGTGCTGTGGGCCAAGGCGTTTCAAGCGTTGGATGATAGCATGGGGCAATTCAACCAAGGAAACGAATACGGAGTTCTTCAAATTGATCCCGGTCTTAGTATGAGCGCAGTATCAAACTTAGTATAAATTATGGCAGCACCAAGATACTTTCAAACGGAAGACGAAAAACGAATGGCGGCAATTCGCGCCAATCCAAGTGGCAGACCAGTGCAATTGGTTCGCCCAATGCGGCCTGCTGGCTCTGACTCAAGAGAGAAGTGGCGCGAAAACGCTGGTGGCAAAATGATTGGCATGGACCAGTATTTGGAGAACAACCGGAAGATGTACACGATGGAGAATGTGCCAACCGCTGCGCGCACGTCTGCTCCAAAAGAACAAATAACAAGCAAGAATAAGCAGATGGCTATACTTGGACAATATGGAGGAGCGCAGCCTGTTCAAGGTAGCGATAATCGCCCATCGGGAGTTTATGATGAAAAAGGGAAACTGGTAGAAAGTGATAATCGTTCGCCTGGAGTTTATGATGAAAAAGGAAAAAGAATTAGTCCTTATCGGCCTCCGGCTGCGCCAATTGCTCCAACGTCTAACTGGCAGCAAAATGTAATAAAAATGTTTCCAGATATTGGTAAGAAGGGAACAGCAGCAAACAAAGCATACGCAGACATATACAACGAAAAAATGTCTTCAAAGCAACCATTTGATCCAATGGAGTTGGCTAAAGATGTGGCAGGAAAGTTTAGTTCAGATATATCTGCCTCTGCGCCAATGCTAACTGTGCAAATGCCAACTGAGCCAAAGCCAACTGAGCCAAAGCCAACTGCGCCAACGCCAAATATGCCAACACCACAATGGCAAAAAGATGTAACAAAAATATATCCAAAGATTGGCGAAAGGGGAACGCCAGAAAACGACGCATACGTAGCTGAATACAAAGACAGGATGTCGTCAAAGCAACCATTTGATCTAATGGAATTGGCTGACGATGTAATGGCAAGGTTTGTTCCAAATACTGGATCAAATACATCTGGGGCTGCGCCTGCGCCAACTGTGCAATCTGGAATGTCTTCCGGCAAAATGCCAGAGCAACGTCCTGCTCTTCCGCCACTAATCGCTAAGACAGACCCCTTTGGGACAATGTTGAATGATCGGCCAGGAGGTGGCAGAACCTACGAAAGCCCATTTTTAAAACCAAGACCAATGGGAAGCGGAACGCTTTCTCAAAGACCTACATCAACGGCTCCAGGAGCATCGGAACGCGTAGCGGCTCGTCGTGCAATCAGAATGAACCCTAAAAGCACCGAGGTAGCGCAACGTTTTGCAAGAGGAATTGGTGGGGCTCGTAACAATGATAGCTGGGCACCTTAAAAATGAAATCACCTTTTGATCAAAATCCAGAGCAGGAACCAAGTTCGGATCAGTCATACGAAAGAAATCTTGCGCGCAATTATCCGGCGGACGAACGGGCCGGAATACGTGCGTCCGATCAACGTGCAGCTTATCAAGCGGCTACGCTTAAACTAAATGCAGAAAAAGAAGCGCAAAATGTAAAGGATACCAGTATTCGGCTTGGAATTGAACAAGCAAAAGAAGCTAGAGCGGTAACAGCCGATACACTTGCTAATGCAAGAAGCTCTGCTGAGAATGCCTTTAAAGAAAGGGAACGAGAATTTGAGCAAAAAGCAGCCGAACAAGTTGCACCAATGCTTCAGGAAATTAAAAAACGACGCAACCCTGCTGGTTACCTATCATTTGCAGACCAAACCGAAATTGATTTAATGTTTACATTTGCTTCGCAGAGCAAAAATCCAAACATTACAAAAATGAGAGATCAAGAAAGGTCATTGGCAACAAATGTTATGGAAAGGGAAGCTGCAAATTTAGAAATTCGTGCTAAAGAAAAACGCGCTAAAGAAGAAATAAATAGAAAATTTGTTGAAGATCAAAACGAACTGGTCGTGCAAAATCAAGCGGCTGGACAACTAGCTAAAGTTTTAAAGCTAAAACCAACTGGTATAAGCAATGGCAAGGTTGTGTTTGGCAATGAAGAGCCAGTGGATACTGGAACGCGCATCGTTACCACCCCTCCTTCTGGACTACCGACCGTTAGCGAAAAAACGCCTATGCCACCAGCAGGTAAGCCTACACCTGCTGCTCCTGCATCTACACGGCCAATTTTTAAGGACGCCAAAGGAAAGAGGGCATATAGAAATCCTGACGGAACATTTGAGGAAATTCCCTAATACATGGCTTTTGATTCCTCGTCCGCACTTCTTGAAGAACCAGTAGGTTTTGACGCATCGACAGCAGTTGAAGATACTGAGTTTGACGCATCAACAGCAGTTGAAGATACTGAGTTTGATGCGTCTAGCGCGCTGCCAGAAGATTCTACTGTGCCAATAACGCCAACCTCCAATGTTATTGCCAACATGGGTCGCAGCTTTCTTGGCGGTGTTGCCGGAGGAGTGGCTGATATTGTGGGTGGCGCAGCCGGTATATTGGCAGGGCCAGGGCGAAGTGACGCAGAAGACATTGCGGAGTTTGAAACAAAGTCAGCGGCGCTTTCCGCCAAGCCATCAATATTTAAAGACTTCACGGAAGAACAGATTACCGGGATGCAAGCTGCGCCAGAAGGTTATCGCACGCCACAGGAGGAGGTGCAGCTTGCTTCTTATGATAGCACGCTGAAAACTTTGCGTGAACGGCAGGCAAAAAACGCTCCGATTCAGCAGGGACTTGAAGACTTTCAAAAACTTTCATCCGAAGCCTCGAAAGAGGCGCAAACCTTTTTCGGCCAAGACCCAGCGCGACAGGACGAGTTCCTTTCCAAACTTGCTGCCGGGGCTGGATCACTGCCACCCTACATCGCCAGCAGTATTGCGGGCGGTCCAGTATTGTCTATGATGACTGGTGCATTGCAAACCGGCCAGAACGAATACAACGCGGCTATTGAGGCTGGCAGACCAGACCTTGCCGACGAGGCGATGGTCAAAGGCATGGGTATTGGCTTGACCGAAGGAGCGGGCGTCGGCGGTGGGCTTGGAAAAGCGGCACAGGGCTTTGCTGCGAAGGCGTTGGTGACTCTCAAAAAAGGTTTTGAGGAAGGTGGGCAAGAATGGGTGCAGAACACGCTTTCTAATTTAAACGCTTCTACATTTACCGGATACGATCCGGCGCGCCCCGCGCTCAAGGGCAGCGGAGAAGCGTTTGCTATTGGCGCAATTCTTGGTGGTGGCGTTGAAGGCGCAACGCAGCCGTTCCGTAGCGACAAAACAACCACACCGTCAGTCGCACCAGAAACTGCTGCCGCCGTGGCGCGCACGCAACCTGTCACTGTGACTGTGCCGGAAGTTGCGCCAATCCAGCAAAAACGCGAACCGACATCAGCGGAAAAGGCATTTGATGAAATGGCAGGAATTTCAGGAACATTGCCAAGTGGCAGTCTTGGCCCACCTGATCCAATCGTTGTAGAAGCCGAAGCAGTTGGAGCGACCCAGACTGCCGCCGCGCTTAACCAGACAATATTGCCAACCGAAACGCAACCCGCTGCTATCTCTACACCACCAAAAGCAGCGCCTGCTGTTGTTGCGCCGACTGTAACACCAGCAAATATTAACGCTGCAATAGACTCGGTAATCACGACAGGGATAGATGAGGGAGCAGCAAGGATGGAGAAACAAGGCCGCGATCCTGAAGCATTTCGCCGCACTGTTGATCCTGTCAAAAAAGGAACTGTTGCAGTGCGCACACAAGCTGCGCTTAAATATTTATACCTAAAAATACGGACAGTTACAGGAGGAGAATATGACGGCTATTTAGTCACCGATGCGGACGCCGCTACTGCGGAAGTTTCTAACGCCGCAATTACTGCCAGACCCCAAGGAGGTTGGTTTTATAGAGGGCCAGCAAGTTTGATGTATCCGACAGGGTGGGGAGGAAGAAAAGGAAATGTAAAGTTTTCGGCAAACGTGACAATGAGCGCGGGGTTAATATCCGATTTGGACACATTTGTAAGTAATTTACAAAAACAAGGCGTTGACGCTTATTACAAAACACCAGATTCGGCTGCGGGATGGGAGTCCAGACATGATCCTGTTTCAATCTACTCAAGCGACACTTTTACCCCTGCTCAAACCGCTGCTCTTGCGGCAATACTGTCTCCTCATGTTCGATCTAATTCCGCTTCAGTAAACGAACTTACGGGAAATAAAATAGCAGATGGACTTTTTGAAGATGCAAACCCGTCTAAACAACAACTTGCGGAAGCTATTGCAAAAGCCAAATCGGTTGGTGGCGCAGAGTTTGGAGCAGCAATTGAGGCTTATCTTGGTAATAAGGCTTCTACCGGCCAGCTAAAAGCCGTAAATGATTTACTAAATTCTGCGTCTCAAACAACAGCGGCTGCGCCAGTTGCTGCAACGCCGCCCACCGTAACGCCGCCCACCGTAACGCCGCCCACCGTAACGCCGCCCACCGTAACGCCAGCCCCTAAGACCGAAGCGGTAACAATAAGTGATATTACAAAAAGGTTTCCAGATGGCTTTCCTTCAATTGCCGAGCTTGAAAAGATAGCTCAAGACTTAGGGATTGATTCTGAAGTAAAGGTTAAAAGAGGGTCCTCCGAAGCTATTGCTAAAGCAAAAGCCGCTGGAGAATCGACTGCTGATGATTACATCCAAGTGCAACTCATGGAGAGGATCATTCAAGCGGAACGTGCCGCGCCAGCACCTGTTACCCCAGCACCCGTAGCAACCGCTCCGCAGTCACCTGCACCCGTAGTGCAGGCGGCTGCGCCAGTGGCAAGAGCCATGACGCGTTCCGAAATAAACGAGCGGATTGCAGTGTTGTTGAAAGCCCCAGCAAAGGCAGGCGGAAAACCGCGTGTTTCATTTAAGACGCAAGCTGAAGAAGCGTCGTTCCGTAGAGGATTTGAGGCCGCAAATAAAAAGCCCGGTGAGTCGCCACCAGAACAGCGCCCAGGAGTTCCAGCTAAAGAGCAAAAAATTTACGACGCTTTTTCGCAAGGGTGGAGTCAGGCGCAGACAACCATTCGTTCACTCAATCAGCCTACCCCCGCGCCAGCACCTGTTGCCACAGCGCCCGCAACACAAGCGCCCGCAGCGCAGGCGGCTGCGTCGGAAGTAGCCGCGCCCGCTCCCGTAGCACCCGCAGCACAGGGACCTTCGCAAGTATCGGGAGCAGAAAAAACCTTGGCTGAAACAAAATCTAAAGCGAAACCAGACAAAATTGAGTCTGCTTTTGACAAGGCAATTGATGCGTTAAAACCCAGCAAAGGCACGCTTTACGCCGATCCGTTATTTATTCAGACCGTTGGCCGTCCCGCACTGCGCGCAGCACTGCAAGTGGCGCGTGCTGCCTACCGCGCCGGAAAGACCGTGGCGCAGGCTGTGGCAGAGGGTATCGCACACCTAAAAACTCTGGTCAAGAATCTGGACGAAGCCAAGGCGCAAGAGTTCTTTGCTGAAGCCGGTCTGGATGATGGCTTGCCGATGCCCGGCGAACTCGTCGAAGGCGGACGCGAAGGAGAATACTACACCCGCGTAGCCGAGCGCGACAAAGGCACATTGAGCGACAACGCAATGAAAGTTGTTCGCAACCGCACTACGCTGCCGGACACTTTCAAAAAGGATTTGGACGAAGCCGCAAAGATACTGCTTGAAACCAATGAAGGCGACTTGCGTTCCGCACTGAATCGCTCCAAGGAAATGAGCGCATCTGGCATCAAGGACTACTTCAGCGGACTCACAGACCGCCGCAAAGCCGCTCTGCTTTTCCTGATAGCACAAAACGCCGCCACTCAACGCGAGACGGCTACCGACCCGAAACAAATTGCGGCACTTAAGGATATTGAGGCCGAGGCTATTGCGGACTTTACCGACATGATGAGTCAGGGTGGTAAGCTATTGAACATTGCGGGTCAGCTTTACGCCGCTATGCCGATGTCGCCAGACGCGCAAGTTATGGCAGCAGAAAAGTTGCTAGCACGGATGACTGGAGGAAGGGCTGCGGAGGTAGAGGCAGCGCAATTTATGGAGGGGCTTTCGGAGGCAATGAAGAAGCAACTTGCCGAGGCCATGTTGGGGCAACCGTGGAATGTGGTGAGCCAGTTGGAAATGGTGCGCGTCATCGCAAAACTGGCAGCAGAAGGTTACGCAGGGAAACTAAATTTTGAGTTCAAAGTTACGCCACCATCAAAAGGGACGCGCCAGATTGTGCTTCCTGGACTGGCCGGGATGCGTGAATCGCTTGCTTCGATGTTGGCAAAGGGACTGGAGAGGAATTGGTGGCAAGCGCTTGCCGGGCCTCGCGCTCCCGTAGGGCCACTCACTGCGGGCGTCAACTCTACGCAGAACCAGCTTGCCGGGATTCTTCGGCAAGTCATGGAAGCCAGAAAGCTCGTCAACAAGGAGCAGGCGGCAAAGCTCACCGATGCGGAAAAGGTCGCGATGTTCATCGGCAAAAAGCAACTCAGTGAGGAAGCCGTTGCCAAGCTGGACGAATCCGTTTCCGAAGAAATCGAGAAGCAAGCCACGGAGGCAATAGAGGCGGCGGACGATGCCAACAAGCCAGCCGTCAAGGCGCAATGGGCGGCAATCCGCGATGCTTGGGAAGAAGCCACTTCATCCATGAAGAACCGCCCGGCATCCAACGCTACGATGCGGCGGATGATCCACGCGGAGGCGAAGGAATCGGGGGTGGATTGGGATGCCGAAATGGACGCTGCTAATGACGCTGCCTTGGCGCAACGGCTTGCAACGGCACTGGTAGAGCGCGTAAAAGCGGAAACATCCGGTGAGAAGTTGCCGGGCTTTCCGGCGCTCGATCTGGAATCATTGCGCTCGGCAGCGCTAGAGCAAGCGCAAACGGTGGTAGCAGCAAATCGCATTAAGTACACGGAGCGAATGATTGCCAAGGCACAGGCAGAGTTCAACAAGGCACTGGTGAGCGCCGAGTACGCAAAGCAGGCACCGCAACGGGAGGCCGAGGCTATTATTCGCGCTCATTCGCCGATTATTGCAAAGCTGAACCTACCGGATTCCGTGCGAAAGGCGGTTCGCGACCTGTTCACCGAGCAGTTCCGCGCCAACCCTGAGCGAAATCAAGCAACTTTTGAGCGCGACATGACCGCGCTAGGCGTTCCGGCAGAAGCGGCTACCCGTCTTTACCAGATTGCCAACACTAGTCGTGGCATCCGCGAAGCCGCGCAGAAACTCGCGCAATACAAACGTGCAACCGGCAAGACCGCACAACGGCAGGCCATGAGCGACGAGATGAAGGCGGCGGAGGAATCTATCCGAAACATCCTGATGAACAAGGGACGCCAGACTTGGGATCAGGTGCGTGACAACCTTATAAACGGCGCGCTCAACCGGATGCCATTTGCTACTACGGCAGAGAGGGATGCAGCGGCGGATGCAATGATTGCCGACTTCAAGGCGCGCATGGATAAAGCAAAAGCGGTGCTACTCAAGCAACTTGAAAAAGGTACACCAACAGAAAGAAAGAAGACCAAAACCCTTGGCGAAAAACTGTTTAAACTTTTTGAAATTGGCGCGTTGGACAACGACGTTGCTACCCGTCTTTTCATGGAGAAAGCCGGAGTGCAGGAGTTCACGCCAGCGTTCCGCGATAAGCTAAAGAAAATGTATGAGGATGCAGAGGCAGCACCAGAAGGGATGCCTCGCGACCGCGTACTTGGGAACGTCGCTGTAGAAATTGCCCTTGCAAATCCTAAAACCTTTAGTTTCTGGTGGAACCTTGCTATGTCGATCAGCTACGGAAACATCCTTGGCGCTTTTACCACTATCTTTGTTAACAACCCTCTTGGCTCACTTGCAACATCGCTGGAAATGGTTGCAATGGGATCGTTGTCGAACAAGGGGGCTCGCGCAGAAACATTTAAAGGCGCTGTAAAAACGTGGGCTCGTTCGTTTGGCGACGGTGTAGCCATGATGCGTGATCTATGGAGTACTGGCGAGAACCTGCAAAAGATCAGCCAATTCGATTCCGCGCTCGTTAATAGCCCTGTTGAGTTGCTAGCGAAAATGGCGGAAGACCCATCTTACCCAAAATCGTTCAGAGTTGCGGCCAAGGCGGTATCGCAATACAAGTGGGTTATGCGCTCTATGATGGCGGCGGATGCGGTGATTCGTTGGCCTGCGCGTGAGGCATTGCGATTTACTCAATCAGCCGCTATTGCCAAAGATACGCGTAGGCCAGGACAATCGCTGGAAGACGCTGTGGACGAACTAAATTATCCCGGCGGGCGGTTGGCAGCGTTGAAGGAATCACGCGCACAGGCGGCACAAGAGCTTAAGGATGGCACGTTAAAAACTAAACAAGACGAACGGCTGCGTGTTATTCAGCTACTCCAATCTAAGCTCTCGCCGGAAGGAACGGAAACGGCGTCGGAATCTGACGAGTTGGCTAACTACGGCTCACTGCTCAACGACCAACCACAGGATTTTATTGGCGTTATTGCCAGCGGCATTTTGAAGATAGCGTTCCCAAGCAACACTAAGAGCGATTTGCAAAAGGCTCTTGGCGGTGCGCTACAACCATTTGTGCGCTTTGTCCGCACCAGCGCCAACGCCACTCGCGTAATGCTGGACTACTCCGTTGGCTACGGTGCGTTCCGCTACATGACGCGCAACTGGCCCGTAATCGGCGCGGAATCGCTGGCTGGTGGAGTCAATCTTATGGAGGGACGCGCAGGCGATAAACTCACCCAAGTACGCATCCAGCGCGCCTATCTTGGCATGGCGCTTTACGCCGGACTCGCTGCTATTTACGCCGCCATAGACGATGAGGAAGACCCTTACATTGACTTTATTGGCAGCGGACCTACCACGCCAGATGAGCGTCGGCGCGTGCGAGAATCCGGTGTTCGTTTTAATTCCATCAAGATAGGAGACATTTACGTTCCTACAAACGTAGGCCCGTTGCAACCGCTAGCCGGAATCTTGGGGCCGTTTCAGCGGATGCGCGACAATAAGAAATACCCAAAAGCAAAAGATGAATTTGATGAGCGTGTGCCTGAGACGGCTGGCGTAGCAATAGCAAAGGGTATTGCAGACGCAATGAGCAACCAATCTTTTACTCGTTCGTTAGCCGACCTACTCACAATGGCTAACACCGGTAAAACTTCGTTTGGTGAAACACCGGATGAGTTTCTTGGCAAAACCTTGGCGCAATTTGTGCCAGGAAATTTGCGCGGACTCTCGCAATTGGATGAGATTGTTAGAGGCAAAAAGGAACGCGCTGATGGATTTTTTGACACGGCAACAAACTCCATTGCCTTTTACGCTCCAAATGGTCGCGCCACCACAATCCTTGGAGACAAGGTGGATGCCGGAAAATCCATAGCCCAAAAGGCTGGCGAAAAAGTTTTCCAATTTACCACAATTGCCGATGACAAAACTTTGCAATTTGTTGTAAAAAACGGACTGTCTATACCGGATCGAAAACGCAAACCCAGCGATGGCAAGCGTCAAACTTATCTTGAGTATTCCGCCTACGTGCAAGAGAGCGGTAAGATGATGCGGAACTGGCTGGAAACAGAGAATCCAAAAACTGGCAAGACCGGAATGGAAATGTTGCAAGCTATTCCAGACAAAATTACCGTAGAAAAAGGCAAAACAATTAACTTAAGAAAGCAAGAAATGAACAAGTTGTGGGTTGATTTTCGCGAAGTTGCACTAACAAAGCAATGACCGCTAAAGCCAAGCCCGCGCCGCGCATTAGTTACGACAACTTTGCGTTGCCTCCCGGTTACGAGCCGTGGCATCTGTGTTTAACCAAGTTTGGACTTGGTAAAGGCGAGGAAAAACTAAAATGGTTTAAGCGTCTTGTTACTGAGCTTTGGCCAGAACCGCTATTCATGTGGGACAGGTGGAGCGACCTGTTCTTTGGCGCGTTGTGCGGTGCAAAGGAAACTGTTGAACAAACTATTGGCGCAAAGATTGAATCCGATTATCCGTGGTGGGAGCAATTAACAGCCACAGGAGCGGCGGGAACGGGCAAAAGCTCTAGGGCCGCGCTGTGGGTTCTTTGCAACTGGCTGTGCGCTCGCGAGCATACAACCTGTATGTTGACCTCAACCAGCGTCACTGCGCTTAAGCAGCGTATCTGGAGCGAACTGGTGGATTGGATACAGAAGTGTAAGCAGCCATTGTCTGACCCCACGATTGGCTGGCTACAAATTGTGCCATCCGACACCATTATTCGGTGGAGTGGTGAGGATACAAAAAGCGCCATCTTTGGGCGTGCAGTCGATCAAGGTGGTTCTGTGGATAATGCGGTTGGGCGCATCAAAGGTATTCACAACCGTCGCGTGTTTGTTGTGACGGATGAAATGACGGCTATGCCCGAGGCTATTGCCAAGGCGTGTCGCAACTTGGATTCTGGCACAATGGAGTTTCAGTTTATCGGACTAGGCAACGCCACTGACTATTCTGATCAGCATGGAATTTACTGTGAGCCTGTGGACGGATGGAACAGCGTTACGGTGAATGACGAGTTCTGGTTGACCAAGCTGGGCGGTTGTTGCGTGCATTTGGATGGTCACAAGTCGCCATCATTAGATAATCCGGCCAAGTATCATTTTTACATCGGACGCAAAAAGCTGGAAAAAGATGCGCGCTTCTTTGGTGGCGAGAACACCCCTGACTACTGGCGCGAGTGCCGAGGCTTTTGGGCACCGTCTGGATTGTCCACAACGGTCATGGATGCGTTCCTGCTATCACAGTTCAATACCGCTGACAAAGCTGTGTGGAAGGCTCGCTGGGAGATGGGCGCTGGCTTTGACGTAGCGTTTGAGGGCGGTGACAGGCGCGTGCTTTATCCGTTCAAGTTTGGCGAGTTTGCCAGCGGCGTTAAAGGCATTGAGTTTCAAGCCCCGGTCATTGTGAACATCGACATGACGCAGGACAAACGCTTCATCCATTACGGCATTGCTGCTGCCGTGGAAGAGACATGCCGGAACTACAAGATTGACGGCAAGCCGCATCCAATCCTGCCCCACAACCTGGCGTGTGACGTAACAGGCGAGGGCGCAGGTCCGTTCGGCATTATGTCTGGAAGCTGGTCACGCGACATTATTCCGGTGGAGTTCGGTGGCGCAGCGGAAAAGACGGCGGTATCCGCAGACCGACCAACAACGTGGCATGAGCTTTACGGAAACAAAGTGACGGAAATCTGGTATTCAATGCGTCGATTTATTGAAGGCGGACAAGTGAGAGGGCTTACCGACGCTGACACAATACGCGAGTTGACTTCCCGCGATTACGTCCGTAAGAACAACAAGACCCATGTGCTGCCCAAGAGCGAGATGAAGAAGCTCAAGTCTCGCAGTCCCGATTTGGCGGATGCAGCTTGCATTGCCGCCTTTGTGCTTCGCAAAAAGGGGATTATGCCAGCAAGCGTAGCGGACAATGTGGTGATAGACTCAAGCGCATGGAACGCGGCTGCTGAGAAAATGAACATGGAAGGAAACGAATCAGACTACGAAGATTCAACTTCGGCTTTTGCAATATGAACGAGATGACGCTAACCAACAAAACAATGGTGCCGCCTGGGGGATACCCGTTTAAACATCCAGCTACCGGCCACAATTTCAACAGTGGCACATACTCCCTCTTGCTTGGGCAGGTTCGTGACTACTGCACCGCCAACGGTTTCCCGCCAATTGACGAGCTAGACATTGAGCAATACATCTGCGAGCAGCTTGGAGCAAAGACCGCTCGCCGTTTTTGTTCTGGTGACGGCATTTCGGTTGACGGAGTTGATTTAGACTGGCGCGATATATGGAACGGCACAAAGGTTATGGCGTCATTTATTGCTGGTGGACGCCAAACTGTGGATCGCGCCGAGGCCGAACGACGTGCCGCTATATGCTTCTTGTGCAGCCGAAACGCTAAATACTCTAGGCCATGTGGAGGAGACTGCACAGAGCTTGCGGAACTGATTGTTTCCGTTGTTGGCGGTGAAGGAACATCCATAGATTTGGACCTCCACGCCTGTTCGGTGTGCAAATGCAGCAACAAAGCACAGGTCTGGGTGCCGATTGAGCATCTAAAACGTGGCGTTACACCGGAAATGATGGGGCTTTTCCCACAAAAATGTTGGAAAAAACAAGAAATTGATGCGCTGGACGCAGAAACAAATTGACTACTTACGTAAATAACGTAAAAACCACCTACAGATGTATAACCAAGAGACTCCAGACGGAAAACTTGCTGACCTAACCGAGTCGGGTGAGGTGGTAAAATCTCGCGTCTCGGACCCTAAACATGCGTTAAAAATCTGTCAGCGATTTGTCAACGACGACAGGCTGCGGGCTGCTCGTCGGGCCAAGGTTCAAGGCGCATTTGACGGCAACGCGCCAAAGGCGCAGAACGATCTTGTTCGGGCTGGGCGTGGCAACGACTCCAATCTAAACTTTAAGCGGCATCGCGGGAACATTATGAACGCGTGGACGCCGTTCTTTGACATGGTGTGCGAGGTTCCTTTGTGCATTGATGGCGATTTGGAATATGCGGACTCGGCGCAGGACGCAGAATTGATGCGTGGATTTGCTGAGTATTTCCACAGCATGGTCTTCAACTGGCGCGGGTTTGATGACATGAGCCAGCTTTGCGACTTGCAGATGCTCCTGCATGGCCCTGGCATCTTGGCGTGGGAGGATTCTCTGGACTGGCGACCAAAAGCAATTCTGGCTGGAAACATCTACTTCCCAGACGGCACCGAGATTTCTTTGGACAATTGCGAGATGGCAATGGTCTTTACGCCAATGAGCGCCGGGCAGCTTTGGCGCAAGATTGAGAACGAAAAGGCAGCAACGGCAGCGGGCTGGAATGTTGCGGCAGTAAAATCTGTCATCATGGATAGCGCCAACAACAACAGCGATGCCTACGGCTGGAATCGCGATTGGCAGAGGTGGAATCAGGCGTTCAAGAATGGCGACATCTACGTGACCCAAACGCAGACCAAAAGAATCTCGCTTTACACGTTGTTTGTTGAGGAAATGGACGGAACAATTTCTCAAAAGATTGCTCCTGCAAAAGACGGGGTAGCAGATTACGCGTTTCTTTTTGACAGCGAAAGCAAGTATGAGGGGTGGGATCAGTGCCTTTGCTTGTTCCCTTACGACATTGGAGCGGACGGAACGTATCATTCTATCAAGGGGCTTGGCACAGACATCTACCCGTTCTGTGCGTTGCTTAACCAGATCGACAACAGCATTGCCGATCTTGTGGTGACGGGCATTAAGCCGATGTGGCAACCGACCACAAACGCCAAGCTGGAAGACTTTAAGATGGTCAAATGGGGTGGCGGCAACTTCATCCCCAACGGGATCAATCCGCTCCAATTGAACATGAGTCAGGGGATTAACCCTGCGCTACAGGTTTCTGCCGCGTTTACGCAAACGCTAATTCAGAACACGGCAGCATCTAGCCAGCAAGATTTGGGCGCTCCTACGGTGGAGGAAACTGCCAAGGGCGCAATGATCCGCGCTGCTGAACGCGCAAAAATTTCCAAAGGTTTGTATAACCGTTACATGCGGTGCAAAGACCGGCAGTATTCGGAAATGTGGCGCAGGGCGACAAACCCTAATTTAAAGTCGTATCATCCAGGCGCAAAAGAAGCGTTAAAGTTTCAAGAGCGATGCTATATGCTCTGCGACAAACTTGGAGTTGAACGCGAAGCATTGCAGGCGGTTACGAATATCCGCGCCAATCGTTCGCTGGGACTAGGAAGCGCAGCTATGCGGATTGAAATTGTCAATCAGTTGATGGCAAACATCGACCGCTTTGATGAGATTGGACAAAACGAAATCAAGCGCCAGTTTGTTTCCGTGATGACAAGTTACCACAGTGTGGACTCAATCATTCCCAGCATTACAACTGGGCGAGACGCTACAAACGATTCCGCATTGGCGGCTCAGGAGGACAATGGTTTCTCCATGTTGGGCGAAGAGGCACAGGCCATAGTAGCGCCAAGACAGAATCACGTTCTCCACTTGGAGGTTCACATTCCGTCTATGCAGAAAGACATGGAGATGTGTCAGGCTGGAGAGCAGGAACCAGAAGAATGCTACGACCGTCTGGAAGCAAAAGGCAAACATGCGGAAGAGCATCTTGCAAGATTGGCTTCAAATCCCACACGCCAACAAGAATACAGAGCGTTCAATGGCGCACTTGATGAGTTGGCTGCGTTTAAGGACGAGATTCAAGCCATGCTGGAACAGCAGGAAGAAGACGCGCCGCCGCCGCCCGATCAGCCAACGCCGGAGATGGCGAAGGTGCAGGGCAATCTGGAAATCAAAGCGCAGAAGGAACAATCTACGATGGCGCTTCGTCAACAGAAGCAACAGTTTGAGCAACAGATGAAGTTGCAACAGGCGCAATTTGACAAGGCTCTGGCTGATGCCAAGGCTGCGGCAGACATCAATCGTTCTACAGCAGAGAGTCGCGCTTATACCGCGATGGACATGGAGAAACGAAAACCAAAAATTGAAGAAACCGAAGTAATTGAAGAACCGATGAGCAATGACTAAAGCAGATTTCATTAAAGAGTGGGGCGCTGACTGGCGCAAACTGGCAGGCAAACCAGTATTCTCGGCGTTGCTATCAGCAATAGACGACGAAAGCCCTTCGCGAATTATTACAGCGCGAAGTGATGCAGATGTGCTACATGGCGGACCTGTGCTTGCTGCTGAGATTCGTGGACACGAACGGCTGCGGGCTTTTCTGGTTTCCCTTTCCACAGAGCAAGACAAACACTTTGAACCAGACGACAAATTCTCCGAGTCAGAAACCATCTAATACCAAAACAATATGAGTACCACCATTGCAGAAACATCGCCAGCCGAAACCCAATCAAGTCCGTTTAGTGCGGCATTAGAAAATGCGTTTAAAGGAGATAACGCTTTGCCTGTTGAAACCGAAAGCCCATCACAGGAACCAGTTAAGGTTGCAAAGGAAAGCTCCAAGTCGGTTCCTGACGCTTTGTTTAAAAAGCCCGACTCCGATACCCGATCCGTTGAAGAATCGTTGCCAGAAAAAACTGCTGTGGATGAAATTGCCGAGCCGCCAAAACTGGATGCCAAGGGCAAGGCTGGCTGGGAGGCATTGAAGAAAACAGCGCGAGAAGAATCCGCCAAACGGGCGGAACTAGAACGGCAAATTGAAGATTGGAAATCCAAAGGCCGCGATCCTGAGACACTGGAAAAACACCTTTCCGAGCGCGACAAAAGAATTGCTGACTACGAAGAGCGTGTTGCTCGCGTTGATTTGGAGCTTACAGAGAGCTTCAAGAGAGACATCATTGAACCGCGCCAAAAGGAAATTGGTAAAGCCAAGGCGCTTGCGGATGAGATGGAAGTCAATCCAGACGAAATGAGTTCTGCTCTTAACTTGAGGGGCAAGGCTCGTTCTAATGCGCTTCGTGAAATGGGAATTGATCCTGATGGCGGTCGCATTAGCCGTATCATGGACAACCTGGACGAACTCCATGATCGCGCCGAGTATGATCGTGCAAATGCCAAGCAAGCTCTGGAATACCGCATTGAACGCGAGCGACTGGATAAGCTGTCCGAGCATGGCGAGTTTGTAAAAACCAAGTTCTTGCAATTTGATGACATGACCAAACGGATGCGATCAAAGCTGGAAATCCTAAATCAAGTAGATGGGCATGAGGACTGGAACACCAAGTCAAGGGGGGTCGTAGAAAGCGCACGCGCCTACATTCAAGACAATCCTTATGCCGATGTAGAAGCGGTAATTGAGGCGAAATCCATGCCAGTATATCGCGAACTGTTTTTGGAAACCCGCGAGCGTGAGGCTGCGCTGGAATCCAGGGTGGCAGAAATGGAGAAGGAGTTGAAAGCCATTCATGGACGCTCGCCCTCTCTGACGCAACGAGGACAGGCGGCAACCACTGGCAATTCAAAACCGTTTAGCTCTATGATCGCGGAGGCGTTTGGACAATGATTCTTGTCATTGCGTTCTGTCATAAAGACAAAGCAAAAGCCGTTCGTCTTGCCAACTGGATTGCAGAGTTGGGTGGCACTAACAAACATGATCTTTTGCTTGGGTATCACGAAGACACCACACCGGACCCAATTCACGAAATCCTTAAGCCCCACTTCAACCACGTTGGCGGATTCAAGATCAGCGACTCGGAGACAAACTATCCTGCAATTGCCAATATCATGTGGCATGAGTGTTTGAAAACCGTTGCAGATCAATTTAATGTCCCGTGGTTTTGGATGGAGCCAGACGCCGTTCCGTTGACACCGGATTGGCTAGACAAAATTGAGGACGAGTATCTTAAGGCCAAGAAGCCCTTTATGCTTGATCGCGTAATTACGCCAACACGCTCACACAACAGCGGCGTTGGAGTGTATCCTGGCAGAGTGCGCGACTACACTACGCGCCTGTGGGAGCTTTCAAACATGCCGTGGGACGTGTTTCTGGCCGAAGATATCACGCCGTTTACACATCACACAGAACTAATTCACGACAAATTCTATCGTGTTTGGGACGACCCTGACAGCGGGCCTCCAGTTTTTCCTGACGCTAATTCTCTTTCCATTATTGAACCAAGTGCCGTGTTGTTTCATCGAAACAAGGACGGCAGCTTGATTGAACGTCTTCGCGAATCGCGGGGTAGTGTAAGTGTAACACACCCCGTTCTCATCGGCGGGGAGATTGCCGGTGCAACCCCGGCCCCCGCAACTGTTGATGTTGCCGCAATGCTTCGTCAAATCGCTGAATTGCAGGAAAAACTAAAAGCGCAAACTGTAACAACTCCGGTTACAGATGGAAAAAAGCAGCGCACGCCAACGCAGATTCAAGCCGCAAAAGACCGCATGGCAAAAGCGCGAGCAGGGAAAAAACCGTGAACTGCGACATCTTCATTCGTAGCTACGAAAAGGATTTCGAGTGGCTGAAATATTGCCTTCGTTCAATCCAGAGATTTGCTACCGGATTCAGAAACGTAATTGTAGTGGTTCCAAATGGGCAAACGCCACCAACCGGACCAGTCGAAAAGGTTTTCTATGTCCATGAAGGATGCGATGGATACATGCACCAGCAACTAACCAAGCTGCACGCGGACTGCTTTTCCGACGCCGAGGTGTTTCTGTTTATGGACAGTGATACCATATTCACTCGGCCAATTTCGGCCCGTAATGCGTTTGATTCGTGGCTCTACACACCATACTCCAGTCTAAATGATCCAAACACGATGACATGGAGGAAGGTTGTGGAGAAAGCCATCGGAGTATTTCCAGAATACGAGTTCATGCGAAGGCATCCGTTGAGCGTCCAGAAATGGATGCTGCAAGGATTGCGCGACTTCTTTTGGCAGAAACACGGCATGAGCTTGGAAAGCTACATCATAGCGCAGCCGGGCCATGAGTTCAGCGAGTGGAATGTCATCGGAGCGTGGCTGTGGTATTTTCATCGCAGCAAGGTGCAATGGCAGAACACCGACGAGAAATTGGGAGTTCCGTTTGTCCATCAGTCGTATTCTTGGGGTGGACTCAACGATGATATTCGCAAGAACCTAGAGGCGGCGCTGGCATGAGCAATGTGCTTGTGCTTGTTCTAAGTTCTCGCCGCGAACCGTGGGGCGATCTGATGGATGTCTCACTGGCAACGTGGGATGCTGACCCCCATCCTGATGTGCAGACGCTTTACTACTGCGCCCACGGCAGCAATCAGCTTATCCGTGACAATGTGCGCTATTCGGCAATGGAAGATTCTTTGGAGAATATCAGCCCACGCACTTTAGAAGCGTTTGGATGGGCGCTGGAACTGCCGGATTGGAAGTATTTGGCGCGACCTAACTCAAGCTGCTACGTCCATAAGGGTAATCTAGCCAAGCATTGCGACACGTTGCCGGAGACGGACGTATTGCGAGGTGCATGGGCTGGCGGTGATTCCGCCAATCCGTCTGTTGGATTTCTATGGGGAGGCGGTCAATACATCATATCGCGTGATGTTGTGGAGCGAATGGTCAAAGCCGGGGCTGGGTGGAAGAACGGACTCATGGATGACGAGGCCATAACGGACTGCGCCAAAGGGGTTGGGATTTCAATGAATCAAGGGTGCGTCTTTGCTACGATTAATGATCAGTTTGAGGGGAAGTGGTTGTGCATGTGTTACGGGCTTGGTGAACCGTTTACATTTACCGACTTTGCCGACTTGAAAAAAGCCGATGGGCATTTCTTCTTTCGCGTAAAGCAAGATCATAATAGGCGGCTAGATGAGAAGCTGATGCGGGAGCTAAAGAAGAACCTGCCATGATCTACACCTTTGACACCAAGCGGGCGCAACTGCGGGATGGATTCTATCAGACCGGCAGCGGGCCGCGTTGTGTGTTGATTGTCGGTTCCTGCCGGACAATGGCGTTCTTAAACTATCTTGCAGCGTGGAATGAGGTAAGCGGAAACAGTTTTACAATCCGTTATATTAACCCGTTTGACTGGCACTGGAACGCAGCAGACGAACTGGTGGACTTAGAGAAGGCAATTGATGCTCTAGAAATTAACAGCGGAATCCTTGGCGTAATAGGCGATACTGAGATATTCATTCACGAACACTACGGAAACTACGGGATGTTCAATACGTCAAGAGACGCTGCAAAGAATATCTATCAGTTCGGAATGAACGCGAACACGGACATTGGTATTCCAAACTTTCACGATCACTTCATTCTCTACAACGATTTTGCGGCGTTCGGTGAAGTGCCAGAGGATTGGAAAGAGCGTGGGTTAGCGGCAGTCGATAAGTTCTGTGACCTCTGCGCTAAGACCAGTTTTCCAGAGATGGCTGAATACTTCCGAAACAACTGGCAAAACATGCGCTTGTTCTGGACTCCAAACCATACCAGCGGGGCGTTTACACTTTACCTGTTTCGCAGGATGAATGACGTGTTCCTACATCTTCCACTAGACAATGATTTCTGGCAGCGGATTGGTGGTGACGATATGTTCCGCGATCCACATACTCCCGTTCATCAAAAGGACATCGAAGCATACAAACTTACATGGAATCACTAGCCAACATATTTACGCGCATTGG
>Ga0209553_1000317_pt1 | contig 25211 bp, 21 predicted proteins | sample LauGreFBDMM110DN_2_FD_188217 | JGI IMG/M metagenome (GOLD analysis project Ga0209553, IMG submission 188217) | Freshwater lake microbial communities from Lake Michigan, USA - Fa13.BD.MM110.DN (SPAdes) (version 2) | ecosystem: Environmental > Aquatic > Freshwater > Lake | place: Lake Michigan...
AGCGGCATCCAAATCGACCCAATTGCCGATTCCAAACGTGGAAGACTTCCACGAAATGAATCTGACGATCCTGGTCCCAGCGTAGGCGAGTTGTGTTTGGTGTTCCTGAAGCATGCCGAAACGCACTACGTCAAGAACGGGAAAAAGACCAGCGAAGTCTTTATTCTGAAGTCGGTCATCCGTCCGTTGAATGAGTTGTATGGCATGCTCCCAGCGAAGGACTTCGGACCGTTAACGCTCAAGGCCGTCCGGACGAACATGGTAGAACTCGGATGGTGCCGGGACACGATCAACGCGGGGATGAGTCGTATCCGCCGCATTTTCAAGCATGCCATCGCGAACGAACTGATCGACGGCAGTATCCTCCAGCGGCTCCAGTGCGTTGCTCCATTGCTGGCAGGCAGGACTGAGGCACACGACAACGCTCCCAGAACTGCTGTAGAGTCCGATCAGATCGAAGCCGTGAAGAAACTGGTTTCGCCGCTCGTCCGCGATCTGATTGAACTGCAACGCCTTACAGGCACAAGATCTGGCGAACTGCTGAAACTCAGTACTAGCATGCTCAACCGCACTGGCGATATCTGGAAAGCAGAACTCGAAGATCACAAGACCCGCCATCACGGCAAAAGCCGAACGCTGCATTTCGGGCCGCATGCTCAATTGATCCTGACGAAGTATCTGTCTGCTGATCCTGACGAGCGGCTTTTCAGAATGACAGGGGCCGCGTACAGGCGAGCGATCACAAGAGCATGTGAAAAACTCGGCATCGACCGTTGGGTGCCTCACCAGTTGCGCCACACGAACGCGGATGTAGTGCGGGAGGAATTCGGCTTAGAACACACGCAAGCCGTTCTCGGGCATGCCAAGGCGAATATGACGGAACACTACGCGCAAGCCTCCAGCAAGAAAGCGGCGGAAGTCGCTCGCAAGATTGGCTGATCGGATACAGTGCGTTCAACTGTTTGAATCGAAACGAACATTACGCCCAAAATTGAAACTTGGTGATTGACCTAGAAAAAACACTTTGTAAAGTTCGGGGTACGTGGTGATGAACCGCCACTAGATGATTCGGTTAGCCTGCCTGCCGTTGTTGCAACGGCTTCCATCCCCGAATCGTCGATGCCAGCGACAGCTGACAGACTCACTGTTGACGTGAGGCAAGATCTCGATCTTGCCAATACCGACTACCGAACGATCGGAATGAATGATGCCAGCAACTGCTGGCATGGGCAGTGGGTGACTGAATCAACCTGTTTCGTGGTCAGTACTACGCATTTGCGTATGTGCCGACCCGTGGGTTGGCTCACTCACATGCGATCTCATCGACGCCAAGAGTAGCCTCCCCATGTGGACTCTTTAAGGGCTGGCGTCATGATTGATCACAAGACCGAATCCGTAGTGCCACTTGAGGCATCAAGTGCGTTGTTCCCCACAAAACCATCACGATGCACGCTTTATCGGTGGAGCCGAAAGGGAATTCACGGCGTGCGATTAGAGACTCTGGCGTGCGGTGGAAAACGATACACAAGCCACGAGGCTATTGACCGATTCATTGCCGCACAGAACGCCGACGACCCGACTACTCCAGTGATCACGCCAGCACAGCGACGCCGACAGTCTGAGGCGGCACAGATCGAGCTACAACGCATTGGGGTGGCACGTTGATTTACATCTCCGCCGACATGATAGCCGAATGTTGTGAAGCACTCAGGCAAGGCATACCAATTGACATCCTCGCAAGCAAATTGGGTGTCACGGTTGACGATGGTCTCACCGCCGACGTATCCGTGTTCGTCACGCAGTCGCTCGAAGATCCGCCGCGCCGTGTGACGCTGCTTGCGGTGAACCTGCCGATCGCTGTTAAGGATCTCTTCAATGATCGGCTCAAACGCATCCACGATCGATGATCGTGGTTTCGTTTTCTGATACCCCGGCGGCTCAGCATGACTGAGGATTTTTTCGAGGGTTTGCCAGTGAATTTCATACTCACGACAAGCCGCTCGTTTGCTCAACTCGCCCGTCAAAACGCGACGGCGTACTTCAACCCAGATCTCCATTTTGGTGAACACTCGCGTCACTTGTCTCCTCCGGATCTTTCACCCGGAAACCCGCCATGATGACGGCCTTCCAAGGAATCACGAAGTTAACAACTGAACATATGGGCGCTGCACGATTCAACCGCCCGCCACGACCCGCCAAGCGCCACGGTTTCTCGCCGCCGTTTACACACGATAAGGGGACTTCAATGAGCGATACGAAGCGAATGGAATTGATCGCCGAAAACTTGATTTCGCACTTTTTGCAGCGTCATGGCATCCTCGTCGCCAAGCCTTATTTTGACCAAGATGCAGGTGACTTGTTTGCGATTACCACCGTAGGTGGCATCCGATTCTGCCGGATTCAGTGCAAAGGGAGGAAGGTTCGCCCCAGTGCGGGCAATAATGTCGAGATTTCTGTTGCCGTCAATTTGGAATCATTTGTTGTCTGCCTCTTCATTGACGACGGATCGTTCGATTCTCTCAATCTGTACGCATTCTTTGGCGATGAGATTGCGAAATGGAACAAGAATTCAACGGGGGACAAGTACATCCTATGCCTTGCTCACGGTACATTCGTCGAGAATCTAAAGCAGAATAAGGTGTCAGAGCGTACGATTGATCGAATCGGAAACGAGATCATGAAGGCCGAACTGCCGACGACAGTACATTACAAATTCACTAGCTCAGGTGGGTTCAGCCTTGATGGAACAGCCACCGCCAAGATGTAACCAGCCTTAGTTGCGTTTCCCCAACCAACCTTACTTCGGACGGTTTTTTGGGTCTTTGCTGCCGATTTCGGTTCCGTAAGCGTCGATTTCCTCCTGCGACACGATTCCATCGTGGTTTGTGTCCGCAGCGTCAAAGTTCCGCAACAGTTGCTCGACATCTCGATGCGGCTGTTGCTTCCCAAAGAGTTCCATTTCTTCACGAGTCAACTTGCCGTCTACGTTATGGTCGGCAGCGTCCCAAGCCGACCAAGCTCGGCCAGGAGTTCGGTTCGCCCGGTAGAGCGGATACCCAGGCTGTGCGACGTAGACGTAGCCACTGACTCCAAGGAGTAGCAAGCCCACGATCATCAACGACAATTTCCAGTGTTGGGGGCTTTTCGTCGGCTCATCGTTCATAGCGCAGTTGTCCTTGGTTGCGATTCAAACTTCACCCTTCTGCCCACACCAACTGTTATTCGGGATGCACCCCTACATTCAAGTTCATCGCCATCCACCCCGAAACATCCCGCTCAGACTTGTCCTCAGCCTCGGCCAGTTCCTTTGACTTGGAATACTGCTTGTGGTGCCAAGCCAGCCCGTCCTTAACCATCTCTAGGTTGATGAGGCGGTCGTCCAAGTGGACATCGCCGAGAACGCTTTGTATTTCGCCAAGCTGGGCCACAAGGTCACGGGTATCGACTTCTTGTCCGAACCGATCAGCCGAGCCACGCAGAAGGCAACGGAGCGGGGCCTGACGGCGACCTTCATGGTCATGGATGCACTAACACTGAAAGATCTTCCCGAAGTTTTCGATACGGTGATCGACAGCGGGTTGTTCCACGTCTTTGGCGACGATGACCGCCGCCGTTACGTTGAAGGGCTGGCGACCGTCCTGAAACCGGGCGGTCGGCTGTTCATGCTCTGCTTCAGCGACGAAGAACCTCGAACTCAGGGACCACGGCGAGTGACCGCCGAGGAAATAAGGGATGCCTTCGCCGAGGGCTGGGTAATCGAATCCATCGAGCCTTCAAGGTTTGAGACAAGACCCGACATGAAGGATTTGGACTTTAGCGAAGGCGGTCCAAAGGCATGGTTCGTGGTTGTGAGGAGGGTGTGAAAGCCGGAGTTCAGCTACGGAAGAACCAAGTTGAAAAATTCGTTGCGGCGCGGGAGACCCGTGGCAGAGTGTCAAACTGTCAAAGCCGTGGATTTGTTCCGGGGCTTTTTCAATTTGGCTACAACTCGACATATTGCAAAAATTGGCTACAAACTCAGGGCATCAAAAAAGCCGTAAACCCTTGTACATAAAGAGTTTACGGCATCGGGAATACAGGATTTGAACCTGCGACCTCTTGGCCCCCAGCCAAGCGCGCTAGCCAGACTGCGCTAATTCCCGGAACGGTGGACTGTAGCAATGCTGGGATCAATTCGCAATGAAGTCATGGAGTTGAATGTCCCGCGAGCGAGGAGTCAGGACGAGGCGTTGAGCGCGTCGTTGCCGTAGCCTTTGCGGATTGCGCGACGGGTCAGGAAAAGTTCAGCAACCAGAAAAAGCAAGAATAGCGTGAGCAGGACGGCCCACAATTCTGCAACACTTTCAGCGCCGTACATGCGCTTCGCAAGATCTTCCAGCGACGACGAAAAACGCACGCGATCATTGGTCACCAGTCGTGCCCTATCGTCGTCGGTCAATTGAGTGAGGTCGTCTTCCGAATGGTCATAGTTGACAACAAATGCATCGACTTGCTCCGGAAACGCGGCTTCGGCTTCCCGGGCCATGGCGTATACGCCGGGTGCGAACGTGTTTTTGAACACTGCTGAGGCGTCATGACGTCCAGTTGTTTTTAACTCCGCGTGTGTATTTTCAGCCACCACGCGAACTTCAGACGCCATGCCGCCGGGTGCGACGAACGTTACAAACTCATCCGCAGGTTCTGGAACGGATCGGAGCTCCGGTTGATCGGAGCCGATGGGTTCAGGCGCGGGGCTTGTGCCGACCGTCTGTTGGAGGCGTGCGATCAAAGGCTCACCAAAGTCTACATTGCGATGACTACGCGACGAAGCAACATGAAATACGGCTTCATGCAGAAACGGAACAAAGTCGGAGCGTGTGGGAAGATCATTCCAATTGCGATCCATGGTGGTCGTCATCACCAGCACGAAACCGTCTCCGCAGCGTGATTCCAGCAACAGCGGATCACCCGTTGAGAGCGTCACAAGAACCTGCGGGGCCGACGTCACAGCTGGGACCAGTCGATCAGCGATGCCATTGCCGCCCAAAGGCAACTGCTTCGTTTTCGGATCAGCATCAGCTACGTTGGCAACTGCGGCTGGAGGCATCGCCGTCGGTCCGATTTTTGTAAGACACCACGCTTCGAATGTAGCTTTGAGAAAACTGCGGGCCGGGTCAGACCCAAATCGATCCAACCAGCCCGGCTGAAGACTCAACGGCGCCACGTGAATGATCTGCTCGGCCCGCGGTGGCGCTTCCCGTGTCCGTACAATCTGAATCTGCGGCACGAGGCCGGAATTACCAAAGCACGCTTGGAAAGATTCCGGCGTGGTGTGTGGACCACACGCAATAATCAGTCCGTTTCCTGCAGTCACGAACGCCTTTAATGTCGTTACGACGTCCGGAGAAATCGTGCCCACATTACAAAAAATTGCGGCTGATACCGTTTGAAAATCGGCGGGCTTTAAATCCGCGGCTTCGATCATTTGCGTCTTCACCCACGGTGGCTTGCCCTCCGGCGGCGCGAACGCCAACTCCGCAAAAAAACTATCACGTTCGGCAGGCAACGCGGCAGGAGTTCCGTTCACAAGCAGCACGTCTAGCGACTCTGCCACATGAATCGCCGCATGACTCACGTTGTCCACCGCCACGGCATCGTCAGACATCTCCGCTGCGACACTCAGGATATGCGTTCCTTCCGTCCGCAAAGCATGCTCGAATTCGATAACCGATTCGCCACGAGCTGGAATCGACGGGCTCTGCAGTTTACCCGCTAACGGCTGACCATCTAGCAGCAGTCGCAGTGGAACTTGAGCTTCTGTAGTGGATTCATTATGAATGGCGACCTGCAACCGCACGGGAAAATCCGGCACCGTCATTTCCCGCGACAACTCAAGGCGTCCCACCGAAATATTACGTGTCACCGGACCAAGTTGCGGAGCGACGTCAACCGCCCACACATGCGGTCGCACTGCCGGAAACTTTACCAAGTCGTCAAACCGCAACCATGCGGCCTCGTTATCAGACTTCCAACTGATGGCTTGCCGGTCGGTAAATACCACAACTTCCCGCGCCGATGCGCTGGAACGGCCGAGTATGGCAAGGGCTTTTTCCAAGGCGGTCAGCATTCCACAGGAACCGCCAGGAGGTGGAAGCCGGCGAATTTCCTGTTCCACCAGCGTAAGATCGCGCAAGGGTGATTCAATCACTGCGCGCGGCTTATCGCGTGCATCAATCAGTGCAACATTATCGTCCGTTCCTAGGGTGTGGAGAAACTCACTCGCGCGACGAATCGCATTTTGGTGCATAGAATTCGCACCGCCTGTGCGCGACATCGAATTTGAACCATCTACCACAACTACGACCGTCCGCGAACCAGCGGAGTAATAGCCACTCAACCAACCGCCAGGCAACCACGGGCGTGCCACCGAAAGCACGATGAGCGCAATCAGGCCGATGCGTAGCAGCAACAGGAGCAGTTCTTCCAGTTTCAGACGTCGGCGTGTCTTTTTTGACGGATTTAGGAACTGCATGGCCGCCCATTCGACAACGTCGAAGCGGCGGCGACTTAACAAATGAGCCGCAATCGGGAGACCGATTCCTGCTAGGCTGATTAACAACCACGGATTCATGAAGAATTGAAACATATGGCGATCGGTGCTATTCCCTTTGGGTATCGTCGCTAGCAAATCTCAAGATCAATCGCTCCCCAGAGGCTAGTTACTCAGGACCGTGGCCCATGTCATTTGGTTGTTTGGTAGCTTCGCTTTCCGGGATTTGTTTCTTCGGCCGAAAATAGCGCTTCGATTCATTCACAGCCGTGCGTCTGGTCATAAACCGCACCAGCAATGTGAGGAGATAATTCTTCCAACCTGGCACAACGTACTGCCGACGCTTCTCCATCGCCCTGAGTGCTTTTCTGACAACCTTTGTCGGCGTGACAGAGGCGTGCTTTTCAAGCCATCCAGGAACACCCGCCTTATCAAAAAAATCTGTCCGCGTGACACCAGGGCAGAGTGCCATCACGGTCACACCGCGACTGCGAACTTCCGCCCATAACGCTTCACTAAAATGCAAAGTGAAAGATGTGCTTGCCGCGTACGTGGCCATGAAAGCCACTGGCTGAAAGGCCGCCTGTGACGACACATTGATGATCGCACCGTGTCTGCGGTGAAGCATTCCCGGCAACACGCGATACGTCAGATCGGCAAGTGTCAGCAGATTCAGGTTCAGCAGATGACGCACATCCTCCGGTGATGTCGATTCAATTTGACCGATGAGTCCGATACCAGCGTTGTTGACGAGTAATTCCACGTCCACGGCCAATCGCCGGATTTCTTCGAACAATCGACGACTTGCCTCCGGATCCGCAAGATCAATCGCCACAATGTGGCAACGCGTCCCATGTCGCGTGTTCAATTCCGTCGCGAGTTCAGCCATTTTTTCTTTGCGTCGAGCCGCAAGAATCAAGTGCATCCCGCGACCTGCCAGTTGCGCAGCGAACTCCGCTCCGATCCCGGAGGATGCGCCTGTGATCAGAGCCCAGCGATCGTTATAACTGTCAATCACTTAGGAAACTCGTAAACAATTGAGAGGAACCAAGGTGGTTTTCCAACGCGTGACATACGGCAAAGTTTCACCGTCGCGTTGGTCGAGCAGATGTAGAGTCTATGCGGATGCAGTAAAACACTCAAACAGATTGGGCCATCGTCGTCCTGTAAATTGCCAGAGTCGTTTCCTGAGAACCTTCCATGGAATACCTTGAAAGTCGGCTCATCCGCCAAATCGATGCTGCTGCCATGCAGGAACTAGGGATGGCAGGCCTGCTGCTGATGGAGAATGCAGCACGCGGGGCCTGCGAGGTTTTGGAAACCGTCCAGCCCCACGGAAGAATCATCATTGTGAGTGGCCATGGCAATAATGGAGGTGATGGTCTCGCCATGGCACGCTTACTTGCGGCCCGGGGAATTGACAGCGAAGTCCATCTTGTACGTGCCGGGAAGTCTCTCACTGAAGATACGCAGTCCAATCTAGGATTTCTGCTACGGAGTGGCATCAACGTGCAGGAGGCAAACGAAGAAAATCTGCTAGCAGTGTTGGCCGTTCTCACACCCGACGACTGGATCGTCGATGCATTGCTGGGCACGGGAATTTGTGGCACTCTCCGCAGTCCTTTCCTTGAAATCGTGGCTGCAATGAACCACTCTTCGGCGCGAGTCCTCGCTGTCGATGTGCCGTCCGGATTGCATGCCGATAGCGGTGCACCTTGCGGTATGGCCGTGCAGGCCAACGTGACCGTTACATTTGTCGCGACAAAAGCCGGCTTCCGCTTTCCACATGCGTTGCCATATCTTGGTCGCGTTGTCGTGCAGCAGATCGGTGTGCCACAAAAATGGCTTGCAGCGTGGTGCAAAATGCATCCAACATAACGTCCGTGGGATATTTTCTCCCGACTGCAATCTGCAACTTACTCCCAAGTCAAGTGCATCCCTGCCATTGCCTGAGGAGAAATCGACTTGACTCCAAGTGTCCAAGTTACGGAGTCACCTTCACCTTTTGCAATTTTAGATACTGCAGTCGTCCGATGTGCCACATATAATCAGGACCATACCCAGCCTTTCTTGGCCATGAATTCAGCGTCGCTGTCCGCAAGGAGATTTTTGCATCCTCCGTGTTACCTTCGACGACCTGATTCATGCCGATATAAAGATGACTGTAGAACAATCGCGAGTCGTGCGACGCAACTGTGGCATCATCGGGAATCGCTTGTAGCACTTCTGCTGCGGTTAAACTTCCGTCGAAAAGCCGATATACCTCTTTAAACGGGGGCCGATCGTCTTTCTCGTATCGCAGCAACTGCCGTCGCGCTTCAGCCTTACCAAACGCGCGGTAGTGTGAAAGATATCGCCAGATGCCGTTCTCGCGGTCAATCTTGTCAAAGGAATCGTACTTGTCGAATTGCGCTGCTGCCTGTTCGGGATGATTCGCGAAAAACATGGCAATCCCGAGTCGCCAGTGCGACGCATCAAGGTCCGGTTTCATTTTTACCATTGTCAGATAGTCCGCTTCGGCCTTTGGGAATTCGCCGAGAAACATGAACAAGTCGCCGCGAACGGAATACTCGTTCACGGCATCGGCGGCGTTGGAATCAAGCGTTTCTTTCTGCTTAAGCTGTTTTGTGAGCGATTTAATGAGTTCGGCGTTGAGTTTCTGAACCTCATGGTCCTTGTCGTCGGTGATCACCGCCTGCGTGGCCTCATCCATGAAACCAAACGCCGGAGTTATGAAACAGGCGGCCATGGAGATAGCCCCCAAAAATCGCGAAACTAAAGATGCACTCAGTCGCATACGCATGGATCCCATCAGGAGGAGATTGTCAGGAGCATTGCGGGGAGTATAGGTTGCCGCACAGGTTTTAGCTTGCCTAGGCAACGACCCGGGACAGACGAAATCCTGTCGCTGATATCGCAACCCAGACGAAAGCCTAGACGCTAGCAAGACTGTCACTGTCGTTTTCTGCCGAGTTACGCTTGAGTTTCGTGCGAAGTAAAGCTCACTGCCCCCACTAGACTACCGATTCCCCCTCAACTCAGATTGACACCGCCAACTTATCACGACTACAAGCACCACCGTGAATTGAAGGGCTGCTGGAATCGGCCCGATTTCTGAAATACCCGATGGAGCGAACTCATGTGTCGTGTCTTAATTGCCTTGGGATCAATGTTGCTGGCCACTGGTTGTGGATCTGGAAATCAGGCAACGGAGACCGGATCAGCAGGCATTCCGCTGTCGATCTCCGGCAACCAGACGACGACGGCACTTGGGGATCAAAGTATCGCCAAGAAAACACTGTCCCAGTACCCAGATGCCGTGCGTCAGCTACTGCAGAAAGCGAATTCAGCGGTGGTTGCTGGCCAGAAAGGGGTCGCCGTTGAAGCATTGAGTCAGGCGATTGCTGAGTCTCCAGAAGATGCCAGTTTGTTTCGCATGCGAGCTGATGTGTACTGCCTCCAAGGTGAAAACGCCAACGCTCGAGTCGATTTCAGTACCGCCGTACGACTCGCGCCAAACAATGCCGACAGCTACAACTATCGCGGCTACTTTCTGATGTCTCAGGGTCTTTCTAAGGAAGCAATCGCAGACTTCGAGAAAGCTATCCAACTCAATCCCACGCACTCCGCCGCGCTCAACAATCGCGGGCTGATAGCACTCACTAATCAGGACTACAAATCTGCGGAAGCCGATTTTACCAAGGCCATTGATGGCGACCGCAAGTTTGCCGACGCATGGAATAATCGTGGCTTTGCCCGACTTAAGCTGGAACAGTACGAACCGGCTCTGGCTGATTTGCAACAGGCCTTGCGGCTTCAGGAGACCTATGTCACCGCGTGGAATAACTGCGGGTTGGTCCACATGCAGCAGGAAAAATACGAAGCTGCTCTCCAGGCATTTTCCCGTGCTTCAGAGCTAGAACCTATGGATATGCGTTGGCTGGGTCACCGTCGCGCGGCGTTGCTGAAACTGAATCGCTTTGCTGAGGCGCAGCAGGATGGTGCAAAACTCGCATGGCTAGAGCAGTTAAACCAACTGACTCAGCAAGCTTCCCGCAACGCACGTAATCCGGCAGCATGGATTTTTCGTGGGCAACATTTAATGAACGGCAGCCAGTATGGTGCGGCCATCCAAGACTTCACTCGCGCCTTGATCGTCAATCCCGGAAATACGGACGCCTTGACAGGACGAGCATCCGCATGGATGGCAACTGGCGACCTGCAAAAAGCGATGCTAGATTGCGATGAATCTATCGTTGCTCAATCATCTCAGGAAGCGTATTCCATCCGGGGTGATCTCTGGATGCGTCTCGAGAATTTTGACAACGCTATCAGCGACTTTGAAACAGCCGGACGTTTTGACGAACAGGTCGCCGTCGCTTACGAAAAACGGGCCGATGATCGCCGCGGAGCCGGACAGGCAGACGAGGCAAAAACGGATTTGCAACGCGCTCAAGAAATCCGCAACGCGATGGTTGATAAGGAAAATAAGGCAAAGCCACCACAGTCAGCGGCTGGTTTTGATCCTACATCTAGCGCTGGGGCAATTCAGAATTAGCGACGAAAGCCTTGCGGATTTGGATTGGTTGCCCCTTGCGGGGAGTTGGGAACGCCAAAGATGCGGGGAATATTGAGTGTCGGAACCGGAGCACCAGGTCGCGGTTCAAAGGCCCCAAAGAAGTCGCGGATAGAATCATCAATCTTGCGACTTCCACGCGTCGTTTGCGGCTTCGATGTTGTGCCTCGAACCTGGACAGTCACCAACGACGTTGTGCTGGACACGACAAGATTTTTGAGCGGATTATTGGTGACGGGTGGACGTGAAAAGAAGTCTAGTGACACATCCCCACCAAAGCCAACTTGCCCACGTCCTCGCAATGCAAGAGAATCGCCCACAAGATCGATTGGTTCGAATTGAAACGCTTCATCGCGAATCCTGAAAGACATCAAAGCGTGATTAAAAGCTTCTCGATTTGGCACCGCAAACTGGAGGCTGGACAACGCTGACAGCATTTCTAAGACGACGGGAATTTCGTACAACGCCGCGGGAGAAATTAGCATTTGCCCGCTGCCCGTGAGATTGGCCGCTGAATCGCCGTCACCATGCACCAAGAGCCACGCGTTTACCACACCCTTCATGTTCGGCTGATCGGGCATATGCACCGCAGCATAGTTCTGGAGTAGCGAATTTTTCAGCTCTCCAAAGAACTCGTATTGGCTCCCCTTTTTTAAATCAATCATGCCGTCCATTTCAAGGACGCCACGATAAGCTTTCGCCATAATGCGCCGATCCAAGGCGACCTCAGCAGGTTGCAATTGTCGCTGAATGATCTCACGGCATCCAAGCACCAGTTCATCTTCCGACATCGTGTATGGTCCATCGATATCCGTGATAGTCATGTCGAGGACTTCTGCCTGATCCAAGCGAATATGTCCTGTATTCTGGAGGTGGGCTCCATCCCATGTACCGTTTGCAACGACCATGCCGGAAACATTTGTCAGTTCTAGTCCCGCTGCGACCGCACACTGCTGCAGGCGCATATTGAGACTCCAAGCAGCCGTTGTCGGCGCACTCCCATTTGTTACGCCACGAAACTCCAGTTCCGATGATTCAACGGAAACTCGACCAACCTGCTGGAACCGCGACAGCGTATCACGCCAGTTGTCCGGCAAAGCTGCGCGAAACTCGTCATCAGGTTTTAGGTCGATCGCATTAAGATTATTCAGATGCATTTGCCAGTAACCGTCAGGCGCCAACTCAGCCCAGCCGCTAGCTTGAATTGGCGATCCTTCGTGTTCCGCTTTCAGTGTTTCAATCGTGCAGTGCTGCACGCCGGCAAACTCTGGATCGTTGGGCTTGTAGCTGAGTTTGGCTTCGCTGATGTTCATCCGATACGGAAATGGTTTGGGATAAATCGACGCATCAAAGATCCGTACATTTTCGAGTTGCACTACGGGGGTCTGACCTGAGGCCGCAGTCCAGTCAATTGTGGTTGTCAGACTAATCGACCCTTCGGGCTGCAACATTGTCCAGAGAGATCGTGAGGACGGGTTCAGGGCATTGAACAAATCGGCGTCTAGTTTTGCGTTCTCCGCATTAATCGTGAGTTGCAGGACACCGGGAGCAGGCAAGCCTCGAAAACTGCCGCCAGCAGTCAATTCTCCTTTATCGTGCCATCCGTGGAGATTTGTAAACCGCCAGTATTTGGCTTTCGAGTCGAAAGAAAATTCACCACTCAGGCCCGTAATCTCGTATTGAAACTTGCTGAAGCGAACGATGCCGTCACGTACGGTCGTGAAGATTTGGATGTCAGTTGGCTGATCCTTGCCCGACTCACGGCGACATTGAACTCTGGCCGAACCAAATCCACCGATATTTAGACTCTCTACCACTTTCCGGCCAGGTTCGTCCAACGCATCACGGAACTGCCCGTCCAACGCCAAATCCTGCACATCGATCTGAAAGTCCAATTCCAACTCAGAGCCGGGATTTCGGATCACGCCTTGTGCCTGCACCGGACGAATTCCAAGCATTCCCTCAGCCACGATGTCGAAGACTACAGAGTCCAGCGTGGCGGCATCAGACGCTAACGGCTTTTGATGCATCGTGGCTTTGATTCCAGTGACAGGATATCGAAACTTGTGAAACAGGAGTGAGGCATTGTCGGCGATGCCATCTATGGCCGTCGGTAACCACTTACCAGACGGCATTCGCTGGAGGGTGATGTCGCCAGAAATAACTCCGGCCGGCTGAAAATGATCAAACAGTTTTCGAGATTTCTCAGGCAGCAACGGCTGCAAATCTTTTGTGATTGGAAACTTCTCCAAATGCACGGAGGCTGTCGGTGCTGGCCCGTTGTCACGCAGTTCCATCGAAAACTGACCCGTCACCAACGCATCCCCGTCACGTGCATTCAGCAACTTAAAAGCTACGTTGCTGTTGTCCCAAAAGAATGTGGCACGCACATCGGAAAGCCGAACTGGCACCACAGGTGAACTCAATTGACCGTCCCGGACTTCAACTTTTAGCCGCACGTCCGGAACCGTGCGTTCCGACCGCTTTTCAACCAGAAAATCGATATCTAGGATTCCAAAAAAACGAGGTGACGCGGGGCTGCCACCAACCACAATGGCATTGGTCTCTGCACTGGCAACTGCCGTGCGGGATTCAGTTGCTGACGGCAAAACTCCGGCGATCTTCAAGTCGAGTTGTTGAAGTTGCGACGAAAGCTGTGGTGCAGTTGATTTTGCGAGATCCAACAACGACTGATCTGCCTCAACTCCTACAACCTGACCCCGCAAATCCCATTCTTTCGTTATTAGATTGCAGGTGCCGTTCAGTGCAAGATTTTCACTGCTTGGTAATGCCAGACTTCCTAAAAAATCGTACGCCTCCGAAGACTTCGGCACAGCTTGCAACAAGGGCGACGTCACGGTCAGACTCGCAGGAGGAATTCCTGCACTATGCTCCAATTGAATCTGGACACGCACGTTTTCCAAAACTACGCTCGGTGGAATCAGCGTGTCACTGAGCTTATTAAATGCGTAGTTCTGCCAGTTCCAACGACCATCTTCCGATCGTTTCAGCAGAATTTCTACACCGGAAATCTTGATCGTGCGCACGATCACGTGCTGGCGTTCCATCAACTCCGTTTCATCGACGGTGGCAAACGCCTCTTTGGCTCGCAAAATTGGTCGATTGGCTGCGCGATCACGAATCTCAATTCCCGTCAAACGTATCGACGATGTGCTGCTCAACTCAATGCCATCAAGCTGCAATTCAAGGTCAGGGGCAACCTTGTCGAACGTTCGAAATGCCTGCTCACGAATGAGCCGGTCACTGTTCTTCCATAGCCATATGCCGCCCACGCCAGCCGCAATCGTGCTCGCCAATGCGATGAAGAACATCCATTTCAATATGGGCCAAAACTTCATGTTTCCTCGCCAATCGCAACATCCATGTTTGCGGACTGGACCAAATTAAGCCAAGTCGGACGGCCGTTTGCCGTCACGTTGTGTCCGTTCGTTCCATCGTTGCCGGAGCCCCACAAGTCCATGCGCAGCCAAGATCGACAACGGAAACTCAAGCGGTAAACGATATCGAATTGACCCCACAAAGACCATATGAACCAGCAGAAATTGCAGGAAGGGCCCTGCAAGCAACCCGACACACAATAACTTATGACGTAAGTCCAGTGCACCAGACACAATTAACACCGTCAGGCTGAAATACCAGAAAACGCAAAATACAGAGAATACACCACATGAGAAACCTGCGGCGTTTAGTGAAGGGCTCAGGTAGCGGCCGGCTTTTAGCAATGCCAGTTCGACAGTGCGACGTGGATGGGCAATCGCAAAGTCAATGGCCCGCTGTTTATAGTGGGCGTTCGCATCGAATTCAGACATTGTTGAAAATACGTTTTCGTTGTCCACGAAGGCCATGTCGCTGGCACCCGTCGCGCCAGCATGGAGTCCGTCATACAGACTTGGGCCGGACCAGAGTGAAGTAAAAATCCAGTGGCCAGTGATTTCGTAATTTCTCCACGCCCACGGCGACAGAGCAACAAAACAACCGCCACAGATCAGGGCGGCGCACAGAATTCTCTTCGCGAACGTCATTGGGCCGAACACAATAACAAGTAGTGAGCTGAGTCCCACCCAGAGCAGCCAACCCGGTCGAATGAGGACCGTGAGTCCCGTCAGTATGCCGTTTGCAAACGCAATTCTGCCCCAACCAGCCACAGGTGGCGACTGCAGCAACCTAGCCAACGCAAGCAGACAGACTAGCAGTCCAAAGCTGAACCATGTTTCCGACAAGATCTGAACATTACTTCCAATCTGCAGCGGCGACACAGCTACCAAGAGCATCGCCCACAAACCAGTGAATTCATCAAACAATTTCCGCGCGAGTAACCATGTTAGCCAACAACTGCCGGTTCCCACAACGGCCATCACCAGACTTGCCGCTAACACACTTTTACCGAAGATCTTGATACTGGCAGCCAGCAGCAATGGAAACCCTGGAGTTCGCAGCACATAGCGCGGCGGTTGATAAATCGCATAATCATCACCAGCTGCGAGATGCTGTGCGAGTTCCCAGTATCCGTTGGCGTCGCCTTCGATTAGAAACGTGCGGCCCGCTGCGGTCACACGTTGTTCAATTGCAATCGCCACGACGACACGCAGCAGCAGCGCCACCAGCAGGATCGTCCAGAATTTGGAGCAGGACTGACGCATGAATGACCGTCACAGAAAATGCCGAGTTGTACTCAATTTCAGTGTGCATAATTAATGGCGCCCTGTCGCTCCCCTTTGGGGCACGGGCTATCCCCGCGTCACGGTGGGCTACGATCTCACAAACGCAACGTAGTAGAACAACAATCCTGTCACAGATGTCAACGTAATGTCGATTGTCGACGCCCATCCGAGAGTTTTGTGTAAACGACTATGCGGTCCCGGCGCTGCAGGATTTTTAAAACGCCGCAAAGCCAGTGTGAGCGTCACCATCCACAACAGCGGAGTGGTGACGGCAAACACGAGATGCACTAACAGCCAAGGCCTGACCGTGTTAATTTTTGTCGCCAACGCGTCGGGACTTAATAGCTGTTTCGCGACGATTTTCTCCCAGCCTCCGTGCACAATCTGCACATCCAGTTCGAACGCCATGACAGCCACCAGCAGCACGATTCCCAAGCCGATCTGCAGGCGTTTGTGGGCAACATAACGTCGGCGAAACTTGACCAGCCACAGGCTCCACAGCAGCACAGGCACAATCAGTGCGAGCGCGCAAACGACAAAGTCCAACATGAAGGTTGTCGGGTAGCCTAGAAACCCATTCGACAGCATGATCACTCTTCCGAAGTGAGAGCTACTTCAACAACGCCTTCATCGCCAACTGAATGCCGTCGGAATCAATGCCCTGATGGCCCATCTGCTGCCACAAGCCACCTGAGCCTTCGCGATAAGTGCCGATATTGTTATAGCTTCCCTTAAATCCACGTTTGAGTAATTCCGTTCCAAAGCGTGAACCTAGCCCGGTGTTCACGTTGAAGGACTCAGCCACAAGCACCACCGAAGACGCCGCCAGTTTTGCCATCATGGTTTCGTCATAGACATTCAACGTTGCCTTGTTGATGAGACCGACATGGATGCCCTGCGCCTTGAGCTTTATCACCGCATCCAATGACCGGTAAACTGTTTCGCCGAACGACACGATATAGCCATCTTTGCCCTCGCGAATTACGTCATCACGACCGGGGACAAACTGGTAGTCGTCGCCATAAACGCGAATCCCTTCCTCCGTCAAAAGATCCGGAACCCCGGACCGCGTCGAAAAGATAAATCTTAATCCTGCGTCACCATAGATCTTGTTCATGCAGGCTTTGAATTGATGCTGATCGGCCGGGAAGTAAAGCCGTGTGGTGTCACGACCTTCATCCGGAAGTCCATTAGCCGCAAACATATTATTTAAGCCGAAATGGCATGTATTGTCCGCCATATCATCACAGCCAGCATGCGAGAAATGCGCCAGCACATTGGCCTGATTCAGCCGCGCCATCGTGATTTCAGAAACGATCATTTCCAGAAACGCCGAGAACGTCGCGAACACGCCCTGCTTCCCGGATTCATAACCGAAGCCCGCAGCCGCTGAGAAATTCCCGCGTTCCATGATTCCTCCCCGAACGAACACTTCGGGGTGAGCGGCACGCACATGATTCAAACCACATGATCCTTCAAGGTCGCAGTCGAACACACGCACGGATGCGATTCGTTGAGCTTCTGGCAATGCGTCCAAAATCTCGTTGAGAAACTTGCCGAACAGATCGCGATTCTTGCCGATACTTTTGCTGCAACTGCCTTCATACGATGGACCGGACGGACCTTTTTTCACATTATTGAGATAGTCAACGGCATCCGTCTGGCCGCGCCCTGTGAGATATTCTTTGGCCAGTGAAACCTTGATCACGTCGTGTCCGTGAGCACTGCCTTCGAGCCCTTTAATTCCCACGCACATTTTACGGCGATTGATCAATGCGATCGGTCCGGTTACGGTCACGGCCGCACACATGCGGGCGTAGAGCGCATCCAGATCTTCGCCGTCGCCGATATCGATCTTCAGACCGTGACCTGCTAAGGTTTTGGAAACGTCATAGCCGGGTAGATAGTCCGACGGATGACCGGCGATCGTGACGTCGTTGTCGTCAATCAACAGCTTCACGTTCAGGTTCTGCGCGACCGCAAGTCGGGCCGCTTCGGAATCGTCGCCTTCCATTTGTGAACCGTCTGAACCTAGGAGGAACACAACCTTGCTAGGATTCGCAATCGCGACGCCGTTGACAAACGGCCACATGTGCCCCAAGCGGCCAGACGAAAATTTCACGCCTGGCGTAAAACCGCGTTCCGGATGCCCAGGCAAATGCGACAAATACTCGCGGTAGTGGTACAACTTTTCGACCGGCAACTCCCCTTCGAGTACAGCCATCAGATACTGCGTCGCCACACGGTGGCCAGCTTCATCGAAGAAGATCGGCAGCACATCGGGCGTTCCACCGGCAGCCGCATGTTTCATAAAACCATGCATGATGCAGACTTCAGGAACAGTATCGAAAGGACCGCCAGTATGACCGCCCAATCCCTTAGCGTCCGCGATGGCCGTGAAAAAGACGATGGCGTCGCGGCAGATGTCGATATTTTTCTGGAGTGTTTGCCGTTGTTCGGCCGTCAGTTTCGGGTTCTTCGGATCCAGTGGCAACTCGGAATACAGGTTGAGTGGAATCGGAAACTCGGCAACCGCAGACATCTTCAAACTTCTCCGCCATTTTTGACTGCAACAAATCACGCTCTGAAACTCCCGCACCGGAGGAGAATTATGAGTCTCCGCAGGGGAATTGCAATTCACCCGCAAAGTTGTCCCGAATCCGCTGAAAACGGCATGTTCATCTTTAGGATAGGATTCGTGCTGTCGGGAACGACCAAAAAGTGACCCCTCCCCCAAAATTTGTTGGCGTGTTTGCACTCCGGATGATGAGCAAATGTCGCCGCAAACAAATTGATGGAGATGGCAGAGTGTCGGGTCTTGTTTCGCACTCTGCCTTCCGGGACAACCCCCTCATCCGGCCTGCCGGCCCCTAGTTCCCCCGAAATCGGAGAAGGAATTTATCGAAACGTTGTACTTTCAACTTTGAACAAAACCCGGATAAATGAGCCGCCTCAACAACCACGATTTTTGGCAGCCCAAGACTAACCTGCCGAAATTTTTGCTTTGAGATCGATCTAACTCATCGGAATGAAGCGGCGGACCAGCGATGCGGGCGCAATGAGCATGATGACCAGCACGGCGTGTTTGACTTCGCCAGTCAGACTAAACACCATGAGTGCATCCAGAAAGATAATGCACAACAGCATCAGCCCCACCGTCCGCTGAACCCGAACTGGCTGCGGATTCCCCACAACGTTCGCAGCCCGCATGAGGATATTCAGCCCAAGGATCAACAAAGCCATCTGGCTGCCAGCAATGGCCTTCTCCACGCCGGCACCCGTCACTAGCCATGCGTCCAGACCGATGCCGCAGAGCATAATTCCCAGACCCATGAGCAAACCTCTGGAACGGCTCTGACCTGCTTCGTTGCGAGCAAACACGGTGACACCGATGATGTAGAACCCAAGTCCGGCCGCGACTGTCATCGGAGTCGTCTGCCAGACGGACGTCATCGTCGTGGCCGCACTGGCACCGAGCATCAGGTTGAGGAATCGACATGTCCCCATTCCGAGCGGCGCAACAACGGTTGATTTCAGATAACCATCATACAACAACACGGCGGCGACAATGAGTCCTGCGGTCAACAGACTTCCCGTCCCGACTGCTGCCGCACAACCAACACCGACCATCAGCAGCAGCGCACCGAAGATTGCGGCGGCTGTACGTGAAATGCGACCCGAAGGAATCGGACGTTCCGGCCGTTCAACAGCATCGAGCGCGGCATCGAAGACATCGTTCAACACCATACCCCCCAGATACAGCCCGGCGCTTGAAATCAGTAACAACCAGAGCTCAGTTTGCTGCAGAAGCTCGGCAGGCAGCAACTTGTGGGTGATCAAATATCCGCACAAAATATTTGAAAATGCCGTGAAGACCGTAGGGATCCGCATGAGCCGCAGCCAAGGGAGTAGTGTGGCCTTGGATGCGATTGTTTGAGTTGAGGTCATGGTCATGTTTGGGAGATTCACGGAAGTAGACTGGTTTCTGATGTTGGGAACGGTTCGATTGGCTACCACGCCAAAACGATCGAATGATAGGATCGACATTCATGTCCGTCGCATAGCCAATATCTCGAACATGAATGTCGAAGCTACAGGAATTGCAGCTCGCCGGAAACAATCTGCTACGGCTTCAACTGCCACTGCTCATCAAAAAAATCGGCAGCGACAACTTTTCCGGGCCAGACGTTGTTGGGTAGTGTATTGAGATCGATCACGGCCCAGTCGGGTAGCATCGGGACTTGGCGGGCGTTGTTGAGATACGCATATTCTCGGAAGGTGAAGCTGCTGTTGAGCACGACATAGCGATTCAGATTCAGCGGGTTCGGATGAATCAGAATCGGAGTGTGATTGGCTGAATCGTAAGACTTTTCGCCAACGGTGATTTTTTCGGCGGTCCATTGGATCGGCAACTTGTCGGCGATCTTTGCCATCACGCTGTTCGACTTGGGGTCTCCCCAGAGAATCAAATTGGCCGACTGAATCAGTTCGTCCGTGACATCGACGTCGTTGACAACTCGCGCGTCGCCTCGGAAATGCCGTCGCCAATGTTCGATAGCACGAGTCAACTCAGCATCTGCCCACTTGCCGACTGCTTCATTGGCCGCCGTTCCGGTGGGACGCACAAACACGAAGGAATCCATGAACGCATCATCGATCGGGCCTTGCAGGTTGTGGCGTTTCCCAACTGAGTTACTTCCTGCAGCAACTTGCACCCAATCGTGCTTCGCGTCAATTAGTCGAAAAGTGGCTTCAAAGGATCCGTCACTCATTGAATCAAAGACAATGGGGAGCGACTCTACGATGTTGGAGGCAGACATGCTGACACCCTGTTGTAGCGCCCCGACATAAACGTGGGGCTTGCTCATGGTGGACAACGTTCCTGCCGGAACCTGGATGGTGAATTCAGTGATGTTTGACAATTCCACAATGATCACCGACCCATCCGATGATACGGGGTCGCCGATGCAGGCACGTAATGCCGCACGTTCCCAATGTTGCCTAAGTGAATTGACGGTGATCCACCCTGCATGGGGGTACTTGAGAGAGTAGGTTTCAAAATCGATGCGTTCCCCCAACTGGACTTTACCGCACTTGGCGTTGGCCAACTGATGTAGTGTCACTTCAACCGTCCGCTTCGACTCCGCGTCATACTTGTGCCCCATGCCCTTGCCAATGACATGTCGCAACCGAATGCCATGTTCCGCCAGAGCCTTCTCCATCACATCCGCTGCCTGCTTCTGTGAATCGTTCTCGCCGCTGTACGCGATCGTCGGACAGTGAGTCAGGTTCATCGCCCACTTGTCGCAGTCGTACAGATTCCACAGCGTCTGCTCCCAAGCCGTCGGTTTCAGCTCTTCCTTCTGGAACACCTTCAGGAACTGAGGTGTCTCGGAAAAGCCTGCTCCCGGATTCGCCGCGAACCAGCGGTCGGCATAGTGCGTCGCGAACTGCCAGCAGGCGGCGCCGCCCATGGAGAAGCCTCGAACGCTGATGCGGTCTTCGTCGATACGGTATCGCTTCTGAACATCCTCCAGAGCTTCCAACACGTCGACTTCGCCGGCGAACTTGAACGCATTGCAATAACGTCCGTAGGGATGCAGCATGATCGTGTGATCCGGAGTGAACTCGCCAGGGTTCTTCATACGATCCCACAGGAAATTCACTTCGCTCAGCTTTTCGCCTCGCCCATGAAACCAGATGTCGCAACGCGTCGGCACGCTGTGATCGATGGCGTATGTCGGCGGAATCACGAGCCCATACGGCTGCACGGTTTGATCAATACGGCTGATGTAGCCGCGCACGACAAGCCCTTTCTGCGTGAGCCATTCGGGCTTGCCCGCGATCAACTGATCGGCTCGCTTTGCGCCTTCTTCAAGCAGAGCATCGGCCTTGTCGAATTCCTTGACGTCGAAGAATTCATTGTAGTCCAGAGCACACCTGACAGCCCGTTCGAAGATCATGACATCGGACAGCAAGGCCGTCTTCGTGGCATCGTTGGCAGCCTTGATCGTGGCGATTTTCTCCTGAAGCTGCCCCAGCGAGGTTCGCATTGTGGCCGCTCGATCATCCGGCACTGCGACGCCGAGTTCCGGAAGGCGGCGAACGTTTTCAGGGATGTTGTCCTGCTGTCCGTCCGCAAACGCCGGCAGCAGCAGGCAGAAGAACGCCCCTGCGACGAGCACGGGGTTTATTATCGAGCAAAGTTTCCGCAACATCAGACGGCCTCCCAAACCAACAAATCGTAGCAGTTGTGGCTCAGTATGAAGACCAAGGTTGTGAAGTCAAATGGGCGGCACCTTGACCAATCGTTGAAATTCTGCGATATGACCGCCAACTGGGCTGCCGCTACATCACTATTTTCGCCGCCTTACTTCGGAAAAATCCATTGTTTACAGCGATCAACAATCGCGACGATGCCGTTCAATGGCTGTACGACCGTATCGATTACGAACGTATCCGACCAACGCCTGCGCTCAATCCATTTCGGCTAGAACGCATCGAGCGTTTGCTAAAACGCATCGGTTCCCCGCAGGAACGGATTCCCGCGATTCATATTGCCGGCACCAAGGGTAAGGGATCGACTGCGGCCATGGTCGATTCCATCCTGCAGGCATCAGGCATTCGTGCGGGTCTGTTTACATCACCCCATATCGCACAATTCGAAGAACGCATGCGCGTATCTGGACGCATGCCGCATGCCGATCAGTTGACTCGGCTCGTGTCGAAGTTGGCTGAAATGCTCCACGAATCAGAATTGGAAACAAGCGACCGCATTCCCACGTTTTTTGAAATCACGACACTGCTGGCGTGGATGCTGTTTGACGAGGAAGGTGTCGAAATTGCCGTCCTTGAGACAGGACTTGGCGGCCGCCTAGACTGCACCAATGTCTGCCGTCCTCTGGTCACCGTGATTACCAGCATCGGCCTAGATCATACACACATTCTGGGTGACACGCTGAGTCTGATCGCTGCGGAAAAGGCGGGCATTCTAAAGGCAGGTGTTCCCGTCGTGCAGGGACAATTACCAGAAGTTGCAGACATTGTCGTGACGACTCATGCACAGGAACTCGGTTGCCGCCAATTCATTTGTGGCCGCGAGTTTGCGTGGCACGTCGATCATCCTGACAATCAACTCAGCGCTCGCCCACGATCGCAGAAAATCTGCGTCGTGACACCAACTAGAAACTACGACGCCCTCACAATTCCGCTCCTAGGGCAACATCAGGCGCATAATGCCAGCCTTGCGGTGATGACGGCGGAACTATTACGGGATGCCGGATATGGGCAAATCAACGATGCCGCGGTTTCCCATGGTTTACGCACGACGCACTGGCCGTTGCGTTTTGAAGTGTTCGATCAGCATCCTACGATCGTGCTAGACGCAGCTCATAACCCGGATTCGATGAAAGCCGTCGCCAACGTTTTGACTGGATCGGAATGGTCAAATCGCCGCCGCGTGCTCGTCTTTGCCGCGGCCTCAGACAAGGACGCGGACTGTATGATTGAGATCATTCGTCCGCACTTCGACGATGTGGTCTTCACGCGGTTTATGGGAAATCCCCGCAGTCGGCCACCGGAGGAACTCTTGTCGATTGCAGCAGAGTTGCACAATGACAGTCGCCCTGCGACACGCTGCCACGTCGCGCAAAATCCTGAAACTGCTGTTCTGCATGCCCGAGAACTCGCAGGGCAGGCCGGCTTGGTGGTCGTTACCGGTTCGATTTTTTTGGCGTCGGAAGTCCGGTCGTTGCTGACATAAATTCGCGGCTGAAATACCGGTGACTGTCGTCTCGCCAAGCCTTAACCGAGATCGAACTTGGGGGCAGAGAAATCATCGTCGTTTGATGTTTCAACTTGCGTCAGCTTTGGCCGAGATTCGTCCGTCGATTTCGAGGATGACGGGTTATAGGTAATCGTCTTTTCGACATCGCGTGAAGCCTTGTGGATTTCATCCTGAAACCCGGAGATCCCCTTCTTGAATTCGGCAAAACTCTTGCCCGCATTGCGAGCGACGTTGGGCAGATTTCTGCCGAACAGCAACAACGCAATGATTCCGACAATGATCAGTTCAGGTGTACCAACACCAGGCAAAAATCCCATGGCAGTGACTTCCTTTCAGCACAAAAATAACGACCTACGGAAGTTTGTCATTTGACGTATCATCATCGTTTTCACGCATCCCCTTTTTGAACTGCACGAGACTCTGACCAAGCGATCGCATGGTTCCCGGTAAGCGATTGCCGAACAAAACCATCACGATGACGAGTACGATGACTAATTCCATCGCTCCCGGAGCCCATGCCAGCGTCGGCTGAAGCATTGTTTCAAGAATCGAATTGATCATGGCAAAACTTCCACAAACAGTTGTCGAGAACGCTGTAACTTCTAGTAGCTTACCGTTCAAACGCGCAGTTTGACAAAGATGACAATTAAAAAACGCCATTCTGGCTGATGATTCGCCCGAAAAACCGGCATACTCCCGCAAATGCGAAAAGCGTGCCAAATTCAATCGACAAATGAAATCCTAGCAACATCCAGAATTTACGAACTTGTTTACGGAAGGCTTCTCACCTTGTGATTTGGCGGCGTGTCCCGACTATACTACCGCTGCACGATCCACGAGTCGTAACCGCCGTGCTGTGCTATGACGAGTCAGTCCCCTGACATTTCGACACGATAAAGGAGAAAAATGGAACGAGTCATTGGAACGGATGAGTTGCAGTCCGGAGAACGCCGCAGTGTTTTCGTGGATGATATTCCAGCTCTTGTGATCCGAATCGAATCGGATTATTTTGTCATCGAAGACGTTTGTTCGCATGACGGACAGCCGTTAACAGAAGGACCTCTTCAGGACTGTTCAATCGTCTGCTCAAGGCACGCTGCCCGCTTTGACCTCAAGACGGGAAAAGCACTCTGTATGCCCGCCACAGACCCAATTCGCGTGTTTCGCACCGAAATCCGCGACGCCGCTGTTTGGGCCGAATTGCCTTAAAATCTGCCACTGAAGTACCGATCCAAAACATGTTCCTTCCCAGCCTTTTTTCATCAAGGGAGACCGCGCATGGCAACAGCTGAAGAACTCATTGAGGCCCTAAAGCAGGTGATTGACCCGGAATTGATGGTCAACATTGTTGATCTTGGCCTGATTTATGCCGTCAACGAAGAAGACCGCAAAGTCGCAGTCGAAATGACGCTCACTAGCCCCGCCTGCCCTGCTGGCCCACAGATTGTCCAACAGGCCAAAATGGCATTGGAACGACTTGAAGACGTCGATGAAGCCACAATCACAATCACATTGTCACCTCCATGGACACCAGATCGCATGACCGACGATGCAAAAGACATGCTTGGCATATTTTAGGAATTCCAGCCGCTCCGCCAGGTTTGACACAATCCAAGTAGGGGTAACACTCTTCTCAAA
>Ga0209553_1000319_pt1 | contig 25192 bp, 19 predicted proteins | sample LauGreFBDMM110DN_2_FD_188217 | JGI IMG/M metagenome (GOLD analysis project Ga0209553, IMG submission 188217) | Freshwater lake microbial communities from Lake Michigan, USA - Fa13.BD.MM110.DN (SPAdes) (version 2) | ecosystem: Environmental > Aquatic > Freshwater > Lake | place: Lake Michigan...
GTTAATCACTGGTTGCGTGCATGGTGACGAGTTTGAGCCGATCGCGGCGATTCGCCGGTTGGTGATTTTCTTTGAGCAGCATGCTGGGGCTGAATCGAGTTTTCGAGGGACAATCACGCTGATTCCAATCGTTAATGAATCGGCATTTCTCCGCGGCCACCGCTGCGGTGACGACGGATTGGACCTTGCGCGGACCTGTCCAGGTCGCTCAGACGGTAGCATTACCGAACAGACCGCGTGGGCCCTCAGTGAAGCAATTCGCAGCGCTGACTACTACATTGATCTGCACACTGGCGGCACGGAGATGTGCGTCTATCCGCTGGCTGGGTATATGCTGCACCCGACGCCGAGTGTGCTAGAAACACAACGGCGGATGGCGCGGGCCTTCAATCTGCCCGTCATCTGGGGAACATCGGCCGCACTTGAGGGGCGATCACTCTCGGTAGCGCGGGATGCAAACATTCCGGCGATTTATTGCGAGTACCTAGGTGCAGCCAGATGTGATCCAGCGGGGATCGAAGCCTATGTCGATGGCTGCCTGAATGTGATGTCTGAATTGGGGATGCTTGAACGGGCTCGGCCCAGCAGTCGAATCGCACATGTCGTAGAAGATGTTCATCCGAACGCGGGCCATATGCAGGTTTGCAATCCGTCTCCCGTCACGGGACATTTCGAAACGCACGTAAAGCTTGGTGACGCTGTACATGCAACTGATCCGCTCGGTACGATTTATCCTGTGGACGGGAGCACTCCGGTGGTGGTCAAGGCAACCCAGTCGGGTATCGTGCTCGTACTGCGAACATTTCCCTGCGTTCATGCGGGCGAATCGGTCGGGGTTGTGCTGGGGTTGTAAGCGTCATCGATTGGGAGTGAAAGAGAATCCATGGAGAGCACAGTTCCACAGCGCCAAGTCTATCTTTCCGGAAAAATCGTGCCGGAATCCGAGGCGAAGATTTCGATTTTTGACAGTGCGGTCATGCTTGGCGACAGCCTTACCGAGTCCACGCGGACGTTTTGTCATCGCCCATTTCGACTCGACGAACATCTCACCCGACTCTACCGATCGCTCAAAGTCAGTCGTGTTAATCCGGGTCTCTCAGTGGGTGAACTGAAGAGGATCACCCTAGATATCCTTGATGTCAATCTTTCTAGGATGGTCTCCGACGATGATTGCTGGATCGTCCACAATATCTCACGGGGTTTAATGAAGCCCGGGCCCAGCTCATCGCAGACCAACGCCGCAACTGTCATGATTTTCACGAATCACATGGATCTGCGTGGTTGGGCTAGGTACTATACCGAGGGCTGTCATGCAGTGACATCGATGAGTCGGGCTGTACCCGCTCAGTCACTAGATGCACGCATTAAGAATCGCAGCCGGATCTTTTACACTCTGGCGGATACAGAAGCACGGCTGATGGACCCCGACGCGCAATGTGTCATTCTGGATGTGGACGGCTATGTTTCCGAGAACAAAGGCGGCAATCTATTTGCGGTCATAGACGGCGAGCTCGTGACACCGACAACTGAGAATTGTCTCGCTGGGATCAGTCGCCGGACTGCGTTGGAACTTGCTGACAAGATCGGTATCCCCGTTCGGGAAGCTCGCCTGCAGGTCTACGACTTCTACACGGCAGATGAGGTCTTTTTCACCAGCACGCCATACTGCATCATGCCCGCGACTAAGTTTAACGGTTTGCCTGTAGGTGACGGGAAAGTTGGTCCCGTGACGAATCGCTTACTGGCGGCATGGAGCGCGCTGGTCGGCATGGACATCGTGGCACAGGCTCAACGGCAGATGACATGATGCAGGAACCTACAATTCAAAAACTTTTCGATTTGACTGGTCGCGTCGCCCTCATCACCGGCGGTTCCGGCTATTTGGGCCAAGCGTTGTCACGCGCACTTGCCGAAGCTGGCGCCCTAGTTGTGATTGGAAGTCGAGAGCAAAATCGAGCTCAAAGTGTGGCTGATGCATTGCCATCCCCGTGGGGCGTGATCCACCGCGCTGTGGCTCTTGATCATCTGAACGAATCGTCCCTGAACGAAGGTTTTGACGCGGCAGTCAGTGCGGCCGGACAGGTGGACATTTTAATCAATAATGGTCAACAGGGCCACGCGCTCGATCTGACAAACGTGACGGCGGAGGCATTCAATAAGGATTTGCAGAATGCGACCGGTTATTTTCTCCTAGCGCGTCGCTTGCGTGATCATGTTGTCAGCCGAAGCGTGCCGGGATCGATCGTGATGATCGGGTCGATGTATGGAGTGGTCGGTTCATACCCCGCTGCTTACGAAGGAATCTGTGCCGCGAGTCCTGTGCAATATCATACGCTCAAGGGTGGGATTGTGCACATGACGCGACATCTGGCCGTCTATTGGGCGAAGGACAACGTCCGGGTGAATTGCCTCAGCCCCGGCCCGTTTCCATCTGAGAAGGCTCCGTCACAGATGGTGGAGCGTCTAAAAGTCAAAAGTCCGGCAGGCCGCATGGGGGAACCACATGAACTGAAGGGGCCTTTGCTGCTGTTGGTCAGCGATGCGGGAAGTTATGTGACCGGTCAGAATCTGCTGGTCGACGGTGGGTGGACGGCGTGGTGAGGGAAACGCGGTTAAGATTGGCTCGCTCAACAATCGATTGGCCAACAGACATCAAATTAAGGATTTGCTATGAATGCCGCTATCCGAATCTTTTTCACAATTCTAGCTCTGCTTCCGCGTCTCTTAAGTCATGCCTCGGACGACCCTCGAATCTCGCTTGACACCGCAACGCGTGCGAAATGCTTGAGTGTCCTCCGCGGGGGACTGCATGGCGACGAATTTTGGCCGTCCATGCACGCGGCGGAAGGCCTGACACTGGGAGGTCAGGGCCTCGAAGTGGTCGAGTACCTGACCCCGCAACTGACAACGGAAACTGACGACCAGCATCTGTGCGGCATCGCGCGTGAGATTGTCCGTGCTGGGGATCGTTCAGCCGTGCAAATCATGCTCAACATCCTAGCGGGAGAAAACAACTACGGACACGTGCATGCTGCCGAGAGCCTCTTTAAGGTGTTTGACATCGGGGATGGCCAGTCCATGCAACGTGCGTACGCTCAGAGTGACAACCTCAAATTGAAACTCATGGCAGCCGGTGCACTTGTGCACGGCGGAGTTGGGCAACCGCTGCAAACTGTGCGTGATTTGTTGAAAGACGGTGATCCTTCGAACTACACCATCGCCGCGTGGGTGTTGGGACAGATTGGCGACAGGAGTGACATCCCGCGGCTCCAGGCACAGTTGAGTCGCTGTCCCGATCCCGCAACACGAGCAAATTTCGAACACGCGCTTGCGATCCTCGGCGATCCTGACGGACAGCAGGCACTGCAACAAAACCTGACTAGCCAAGACAATGCCATCCGAACCTATGCGGCCACATTCGCGGGTGACGCGCGAATGATAACTGCGCGTGCACGGTTGACGATAATGCTCGATGATTCGCATCCCGATGCACGTATTCGTGCGGCACAATCGCTGTTGATGTTGGCCAGCCCGACAGTCCTGCGATTCGAGGCGCGGAGCGGTGCCGTGTTTCAGGAACTCAACGCCAAGTCCTGCTGGTTTCATCCTCGTGTTGCCGCTCTGCCAGCGCTCGGGAAGGATGGTCGGCCAGCAGTCGTGATGACGATTCAGAAGCACCTCGGAGTCAGTGACCATTACTCAGGCCTTTACTATCTGCGAACCAACGATCTTGGCGAGACTTGGACTGGCCCCACAGAAATTCCGGAGTTGGCTTCACAATTGGGGGAAAACAACGAGACGATTGCCGTCTGCGACGTGACGCCGGGGTGGCTCACACACAGTGGAAAACTTTTAGCGATCGGGGTCAAGTTGCGTTACAGTCCGGAGGGAGAACAATTGGTCGACAAGGCACGCTCCCACGAGTGTGCTTACGCCACGTACGATCCGGCTCTAGACAAATGGAGCGCATGGAACCTACTCGAGATGCCGGACACCGATGGCAAATTTTTCCTCGTCGCGCCAGGTTGTGTTCAATGGCTGGAGCAGTCAGACGGGACGTTGTTAATTCCGGTCTACATCCAAGGGCCGCATGGCAGCGACTATACTGCCACTGTTCTACATTGTTCCTACGACGGACAGAAACTCAAATATATCACACACGGGGATGAATTGACCACGCCCGGGGGACGTGGTTTTTACGAGCCATCCCTGACGCGATTTCAAGAGACATATTATCTCACTCTGCGACACGACACTGCTGCATTTGTGACGACCAGCGATGATGGTCTGCACTTCGCGCCCGTCAAAAAATGGACGTTTGATGATGAGCAAGATCTGGGGAGCTACAACACTCAGACGCATTGGCTGACGCATGGTGAAGGATTGTTCCTGAGCTACACCCGGCGTGGCGCGGACAACGACCATATTATGCGGAACCGCGCACCCATTTTTATTGCGCAGGTCGATCCGCAGACGCTCCAAGTGCTTCGTCGCACGGAACAGATCTTATTGCCTGAACGCGGAGTCATGCTGGGTAACTTTGGCACGGCGAGTATTTCACCTCACGAATCATGGGTCACGGACGCTGAGTTCCTCGTAAGCGATAAGCCGCACCCCAAAGGAGCCGACGGCACAGTCTGGCTTGGCCGCGTGAAATGGTCACGGCCGAATCAATCGGTCGAGTAAGTTCGTCGCAAGCAGGTCTCTTCTGGTTCGATCGTCTCCTACGCAGAGTTGCAATCGCCCGGTTAGGTTGGCTTTCTCTGACGAGTCCGTATTCGGCGTCCGATAAGATCAGGGTGAGGGATAAGAGATTCTTGATCGTGGTTGTAGCCGTTGACGTTCGTTATTGTACAAACGGGTACGATTCACAGATGGTCTGTTTCTGGTTGCTGCATTCAGAGTTGCTTCAGAAGGAAAAGCACGAAGATGAATATTTGTGTTTTGGTTACTGGCGGCAGTGGTTTTATTGGCACTTGGGTTCTCCGTGAGCTGCTGAACTGCGGGGCGCAGACGGTTGTCATTGATAATCAGAAGATGCCTGAACGATGGGGGCGAGTTCTGGGGGAACGAGCAAGCGATGTTGCGTGGTCCGATGCATCCCTGTTTAGTTGCGATGAACTTCAAGACGTTATTGAGCAGCATCAGGTCACTCACGTAATTCATCTTGCGGCTTTGCTGACTCCCGCATGTCAGCATGATCCGTGGCTAGGCTGTCAGGTGAATGTGCTGGGGAGCACATCGGTGTTTGAGGCTGCTCGCCGTTCAGGACGAATTCATGCAGTGTCGTATGCGAGTTCCTATGCAGTCTACGGTCCGGAGTCTGGAGGAGAAAGCGCTGCCCTCAATCGACCACCATCATTTTATGGAGCGTTCAAACAGGCTGTTGATCTGATCGCAGAGCAGTACTGGCGTCACTTTGGAATTGCTTCAGTCGCCATCCGGCCGCATGTTGTCTACGGACCAGAACGAGAGTTCGGCCTAACCGCTGGCCCATCGCTGGCTTGCCGCGCGGCGGCACGCGGCGAAACGTATTCAATCGGCTACACGGGCCGTGTTGGTTATGACTATGTTGCCGACGTCGCTCGTGCATTCGTGCAGGCTGCCCTCAAATGTCCTCCGGGGGCAACTGTAGCCGATTTGCCTGGCGAGCAGGCAACGACAGCCGAGTTCCTTCGCGTAATTGAAACCCTCAAACCGGAGTCGGTCGGGACCATCAGCATTTTCGGGCCAGAGATCCCCGCCAATATCCCACCACATCCAAAATACATTACTGAACTATTCCGTGATTGGCAAACAACGTCGTTATTGGACGGCGTGCGGCAGACAATGGAATTCTATCGTGAAAAATAGGGTGTCAGGCAGTTGCCTGACGCGTTACAGGAACGCAAAAGGCCCAGCATTTTAGATTGCTGGGCCTTCAATATTTTGTGCTCGAACGGTCTCACCTAAATGTGTTTGTAAACGGATTCAAAATCGATCTCGTAGCGTTTCATCTTCTTATACAGTGTCGTGCGGTTGATCCCCAATGTCTTTGCGGTTTTTTGACGATTCCAGCCGCTAGCTTCCAAGGCTTGAATGATTAGGTGACGTTCTGGTTCCGTCAAGGCTGACTTCAAAGACGCTCCTCCGAGGTACGTTTCGATATTTGCGCGGTGTTCGTGATTGGCGAACAGTTTTTCAGGAAGATCGCCGGCCGTGATATGATCTTCACGACACAGGACAACCGCACGTTCAATGACGTTCACGAGTTCGCGAACGTTACCTGGCCAGTGGTAGTGTTGCATGGCTTGCATTGCCATTTCATCAATCGCTGAAATGTTGCGTCCCGTTTGTTCGTTGAACATCTGCAGATAGTGGGCGGCTAAGAGCGGGATATCGCCAATGCGGTCTCGCAAAGGGGGTTGCGTCATCGCGATGACGTTGATTCGGTAGTAAAGATCTTCGCGGAACGTACCCTGTTTCACGCACTCTTCCAGATTTTGGTTGGTAGCAAGCACAAGGCGCACATCGACCTTCTGTGTCACGTTACCGCCGACTGGTTCAAATTCACGATCCTGAAGGACACGCAGAAGTTTGACCTGCAGGGCAGGTGAGGCAGTGGCGACTTCGTCGAGAAACAATGTCCCGCGGTCTGCCTGCAAAAACTTGCCGATCTTGTCATGTGACGCTCCGGTAAACGCACCTGCGACATGGCCGAAGAGTTCGCTTTCCAGTAATGATTCAGGCAGTGATCCGCACGCAACTTCCACAAACGGTTTGTCGCGGCGATTACTGAGTTGATGAATGGAGCGTGCGGTCATCGTCTTGCCCGTGCCGCTTTCGCCCAAGATCAAGACAGTTGTGCGCGTATCAGCCACACTTTCAATCAACTCAAACATCCGCAGCATCTTATAGTCTTTGCCGATGATGCTCGAAAGCCCGAATCGTTGCGTCAACTGAGCCTTCAGTTTCTTGTTTTCGTCCAAAATCTGCCGCTGACTGAGGGCACGTTCGATGGAGAAGCGCAGTTCCTCATCGATGACAGGTTTTGTCAAATAATCAAATGCTCCCATGCGGATGGCTTCAACGGCACTTTCAATTGTGCCGAAACCCGTCAGGAGAATGATGGCGGTTTCCGGGGCATTTTCGCGGGACCACTGCAATAACTGGAATCCATCCTTGTCAGGAAGGTTAACGTCACAGATTATGGCCTCGAAGGGAAATTCCTCCATGCGTGCAATCGCGTCGGTGCAATTGGATGCGGTCTCGGTTCGATATCCCAAACCCCGAAGATAGTCTGCCATGGCAGACTGAATGTAACGATCGTCATCGACGACGAGCAGAGAGCCTGATAGATTCCGAGCCATGAACTGTCCCCTCAGGTTGTGTAGCGTCAGCCGGAATTCCAGACGAATGATCCGCGCTGTATTTTCGAAACGTGCGTAATATTGGTATCGAGTGAAAAATGTTCACATGCATTTCGCAGTGAACTCAATTGCTGTCCATAGCATCAATCTGCTCGATTCAGAGTGGGGATGCAGATACATTAGGTTGTCTTTCCCGGACAGGCGGTGTTCAAGGGCATCCTTGATGTGAATTTGAAAGGACGCATGAACGCATTCAGTACAATCGGAACCTTTGGAATTTAAAGGGGCCCGGAATTCATCGAAAGCCGAGCCTTGATTCTCTGGGGATTTCCAGTCAAACTCGCACCTTTACGGGCAAGGTAAAGCTAAATGATCAACTCAGCCTTGCAAACACTCAAACGGCTGAATGAGTTACTCTGCCTCTCAATCTGATCGGAACTTGCCGGATGATCATGATCTCGATTCCGCATCCGCTGTGGTTTTTGCGGCTCATCATTTGGCTGCTGCCGAGCATTGTGTGTGCTCAGCAAACGCTGGATTTCAACCGGGATATTCGCCCAATTTTGGCCGAGAATTGTTTCTACTGCCATGGCCAAGACAGCAACAAGCGCCAAGCCGATTTACGCCTCGATCAGCGTGACGTTGCCATCAGTTCAGGGGCAATTGTGCCTAATGACACTGCAGGCAGTGCGATGATCCAACGGATGAATTCCGTTGATCCCGATGTGTTAATGCCGCCCGTGAAATCAAACCGTCGTCTGTCTGCAGAACAGAAGGTACTGCTCGAGCGTTGGATTTCGGAAGGCGCCAAATATCAAACTCACTGGGCTTTCGAGACGCCCATCCGTCCTGTGACGCCAGACGCGACGACGGCTGGCTGGGGTCGCAATCCAATCGATAGTTTTGTGTTACAGAGGTTGGAACTTGCAGGCTGGCAACCATCGCCCGAAGCTGATCGGTCGACCTTAATTCGCCGTCTGTCAATTGACCTTGTGGGAATGCCACCGTCTCCCGAAGAAGTGGAAGCGTTTGTCCACGATAGCGATCCCCAAGCCTACCCTGCATTGGTTGAACGTCTGCTGGCCAGCCCGCACTATGGAGAACGGATGGCATTGAGTTGGCTGGACGCGGCACGCTATGCTGACAGTAACGGATTTCAGCAGGACGGGGATACATGGCAATGGATCTGGCGTGACTGGGTGGTGCATGCGCTTAACGCAGATTTGCCGTTCGATCAATTTACCATCTGGCAGCTTGCCGGCGATCTCCTTCCGAACGCGACCGAAGAGCAGAAGATCGCCAGCGCGTTTAATCGAAATCATCTGCTGAACGGTGAAGGCGGAGCGATTGCAGAAGAGCAACGCTGGGTCAACCTATTTGATCGCATCGAGACAACGTCCACGACGTGGCTTGGTCTCACCATGAATTGTGCACAGTGTCATGATCACAAATATGATCCCCTCACGCAGCATGACTACTATCGAATGTTGGATGCGTTTAATCGCGTCCCAGAATCCGGTACGCCACAGTTCTTTTCCTCCCGAATTCGTGTCGGGGCTCCGTTTCTTGAACTGCCGACCGGCGAGAACAAAACGCGAATTGCCGATTTTGAAACACGGATTGCTGCCACCGACGCCCAGCTTGCAAAGTTGCATAATGCTGCATTCGACGGGTGGCGTTCGGGAATTTTTGCGGATGGCATGCCTGCTGACGGCAATGGGTTGCCAGAGTCGCTTGCCGTGCTCCTTGTGAAGCCCGACCCCGAGCGTTCCGAGGACGAGCGGAAAACAATTGAGAACGAATTGCGCAAGCACTTCGACGAAAAAGTCAAGGCGGCTCTGAAGGATAAGTTGCCAGAAATTCAGCAACGTGAAGACCTTGCGCAACAACTCGCAGCCTACAGGGCCGATCAGATCCCGCGGGTCATGATCATGAGCGATAACGCACCACGCGAAACGCGGATTTTGTTTCGCGGTGAATACTTGAATCCCGGTGAGAAAGTTGCCTTTGGGACACCCGCGTTTCTCCTGCCGCAACCAGTCGATGCCCCGCAGAATCGACTGGGATTCGCGGAGTGGTTAATGGATCCAAAAAATCCCCTGACAGCGCGAGTGCAGGTAAATCGATTTTGGCAGCACTACTTTGGGATCGGGATCGTCAAGACTGCCGAAGACTTTGGTGTCCAGAGCGAATATCCGACTCACGGAAATCTGCTGGATTGGTTAGCAGTGGAATTCCGTGAGAGCGGATGGAGTATGAAACACATGCAGCGTCTGATCGTAAACAGCGCGACATATCGTCAATCCAGCAAGGTAACGCCCGAACATTTAAATCACGACCGCGAAAACCGATTGTTCGGGCGCGCCAGTCGATTTCGGATGCCATCGATGTTGTTGCGAGACTGGGCCTTGGCTGCCAGTGGCTTATTAAACGACAAAGTGGGTGGCGCTCCCGTGTATCCTTATCAGCCCAGCGACATCTGGGAAGCACTGGCCATTACCAAGGAACGAGACTTCACATATCCGGCATCGTTCGGACAGGATCTGTATCGTCGTAGTCTGTACACATTCTGGCGGCGAACAGTGAGTCCGGCGAACATGTTCGACACCGCGAATCGACAGACATGCCGAGTTCGTCAAAGTCCAACCAGTACGCCGTTGCACGCCCTCACGACACTGAACGATCCAACTTGGGTAGAAGCGGCACGCGTCCTCGCAGAGCACGCGATCAACTCCGACGAGAGCCGTGAACGACAGTTAATTTACGCCGCTCAACGAGTCTTGTGTCGAGCGATCACGGATAGCGAACTCAATGCCCTACGACTGGCGTTTGAAAAGCAACATGTGATTTTTTTAGCGGATGCGACTGCGGCCACACAGTTCCTTGCGGTTGGTGAGGCCCCGCGCGATGCAGCAGTCAACTCTGCTGCTCACGCCGCAATGACCGTCGTCTGCCTGACAATTTTGAACCTTGATGAGTCATTGACACGAGAATAGTGATCTTCGAGTCTGCGTTCAAGCGGCACGATCAAAATCGTACCACGGTCGAACTGAAAATCGCGAGGCGAGCCACCTCGCGATGCCTAGTCATCTGCATTCTGGGTCGCTATGCTGTTGCAGTCACGGATATGATTCTCCGTCGCATGGAGTGAGTCCCGACGATTCCTCGATCCCCACGAACAGGAGTGCAAGCATGTCAAAAAAGGGTCCCCAAGTTCCTCGGCGTCGATTTTTACAAACGGCCGTGACTGCGGCTGGTGCTGCGGTAATGGCACCCATGATTATCCCAAGTTCAGCTCTTGGCCGTGACGGAGCCGTTGCCCCCAGTGAACGCATCGTCATCGGCGGCATTGGCATCGGAAACCGCGGGACTTACGATCTCGGCTGTTTTCTAGAACAGAAAGATGTGCAGTTCACGGCGATCTGCGACGTGAAGGAAGCTCGCCGTGTAGCCGTCAAGAAGATTGCCGACGAAAAGTACGGTAATGAAGACTGCAAAATGTATCGTGACTTCCGTGAGCTGCTCGACCGAAGTGATATCGATGCAGTTCTCATCGCCACCGGACCGAACTGGCACGCGACGATGGCGATGAATGCCGCCCGGGCAGGGAAGGACATGTACTGCGAAAAACCCGTGACTAAAAACATTGCGCAGAGTTTGATCTTGGCGGAAACGATGCGGCGGACAGGACGAGTCTTTCAGGCAGGCACCCAGCGACGCAATCTGCCGCACTTCGCGTTTGCGTGTGAATTGGCCCGCACAGGAAAACTTGGCGCTCTCAAGAAAGTGTTTGCGCATCCTGCTGGCATGCAAGCCATGATGAGTGGTTGGTTGGTTCCCGAGACTGAACCGGATAAGGAAGTCGTCGATTGGGACATGTATCTGGGGCCTGCTTCGTGGCGGCCCTTTAACGCGAAACAGCTCGATGGTTTCAACTTTGAAAAAGGTGGCGGACTGGTCGGTGGAGGCGTCCTAGAATGGGGTTCACACTGCGTGGATCTCTGCCAGTGGGCGGTCGGCGATTGCCCACCTCCGATTGAATACGATGCACCAAAAGATGGCCAATTGGTGGCACGTTATGAAAACGGAACGGAGTTGATTTTCCGAGAGACAGGCTGGATTCCCCTTGGTTCGTGCCCCGTGCGATTCGAAGGCGAAACAGGCTGGGTCGAAGCGGGCGACAGCGGTAAGTTGGTGCTCAGTTCTCCGGAATTACTGGCCGGAAGAACTGTGGATGAAATTGGTGGTTATCCAGCAACATACCACGTTCGCGACTTCTTAGACTGTGTAAAAACACGCAGCCAGCCAAAGGGCAATGCTGACGCAGCCTGCAATGCACACATCGCGTGTCATGCCGCAAATATTGCGTTGCACCTTGGACGGCAAGTCAAGTATGACAATGCGACGCATCAGTTTGTCAATGACGAGCAGGCCAATCGTTTGCGTTCAGAGGCGCTTCGAGAACCGTGGAGGGTTTAAAGGATCAATCAGCAGAAAATGGCAAGTCCTGTGCATCGCATCTGGCCTGTCTTAACCATCAAACTGAGTCCTTTACAGACTGATTTTCCAACCGCAATTTGGATTTAATAACCATGCACATTCCTCGGCAGTTCTTTCGTGTTGTTTCAATTCTGGCGTTCACAGTCGCTGCGATGATTCCCACGGTCCACGCTTATGATGGACCAGAGGTGTCACCTGAAAAGGAGCAGGAGTTACTGCTCGTCCTGCGTTCCGATGGGCCTTCCGCTGATAAGGCAATCGCCTGCAAGAACTTGGCAATTTTCGGCTCGAGTGCTGCTGCCGCTGACCTTGCTAAACTCCTGCCAAACGCTGAGTTGTCTTCATGGGCTAGAATCGCGTTAGAGGCAATTCCCGGTGAAGAGGTTGACGCCGCGCTGCGGTCGGCTGTGGATTCGCTGGAAGGTAAACTTCTGGTGGGTACAATCAATTCTATTGGTGTTCGACGTGATGCAAATGCCGTCGATGCATTAGCGCCTCGCCTCCAACATGCTGACGCGGAAGTAGCGTCAGCTACTGCAGTGGCGTTGGGAAGCATCGGAAATACTGCGGCCGCCGATTTACTGCGGAAATCACTCGCGGCGGCTCCGGCCAACGTCCGCTCAGCAATTGCCGAAGGTTGTGTACTCTGCGCCGAACGCTTGATGGCGGAAGGCAAGTCTGCTGAAGCAGTGGCGATCTATGATGAAGTGCGGACCGCTCAAGTTCCAATGCAGAGAAACGTGGAAGCCACGCGCGGCGCCATTCTGGCCCGTGGGCAAGCTGGCATTCCGCTGCTGCTGGAACAATTTCAGTCACCAGAAAAGCAGTTGTTCCAACTGGCATTGACGACTGCTCGAGAGTTTCAAGGTAGCGCGATTGATCAGGCCCTTGTGGAAGAACTTGAGCGCGCTACGCCGGAACGAGCCGCTTTGATTGTCCAAGCAATGGCTGATCGGCCTGAAACCGTCGTTCTCGCGGCAGTGCTGAAAGCAGCGGAACAAGGACCACAAGTCGTGAGATTGTCAGCCGTTGATGCCCTCGGCCGTGTGGGTGATTCTTCGTGTCTTGATTCCTTACTTAAGATAGCGCTCGATCCGGATGTTGATCTCTCGCAAACTGCGAAAATGACGTTAGCGGATGTGCCGGGTGAGAAAATCGACACGCAGATTCTGGTGTTGTTGGCGAGTGCTAAAGGGAAAAGTTATCCATTGCTGCTGCAGCTTGTCGGGCAGCGACGAATTGACGCGGTGCCGGAACTACTCAAAGCGATCGATCATTCAGATAAAGATGTGCGAAGCGCAGCTTTGATCGCACTGGGAGAAACGGTACGTTTACAGAAACTTCCCGTTTTAATCTCGCAAGTGGTATCGCCAAAACATCCCGAAGATGCACCTGTTGCGTTACAGGCATTAAAGGCGGCTAGTATCCGAATGCCAGATCGAGAAGCCTGTGCGGGGGAACTCGCTACGGCAATCGAGCGGACAAAGGTTGTGCCGACAAAAATATCTTTACTTCAAATTCTAGGTGCGATGGGTGGCACAAAAGCGTTAGCGGCCATTGGTGCGGCAGCGAAGAGCAGTGACGCCCAGCTGCAAGACAGCAGCAGTCGACTGCTGGGCGAGTGGATGACAGAAGATGCCGCCCCTGTCTTGCTGGATCTGGCAAAGATTCCCACGAATCCTTACAACATTCGGGCACTGCGTGGATACATCCGCATCGCGCGGCAGTTTGTGTTGCCGGAAGAACAACGCGCAGAGATGTGTCAGAAAGCCTTCGATGCCGCAAGCCAGACCGCCGAGAAAAAACTGGTATTGGACGTGCTGAAACGTTATCCAAATCCAGATACACTCAAACAGGCCATCAAAGCGATGCAGATTCCAGAGTTGAAAGACGACGCTACGCAGGCCACGCTCGTTATCGCTCAAAAATTGGGGGGCAAGGGTGTTGATGTAAAATCGATGCTTGCTGCAGCCGGTCTGGATAAAGTCAAACTCGAAATTATCAAAGCAGAATACGGATCTGGAGCAACGCAGAAAGACGTGACTGAAGTGGTCAGAAAACAGGTCGGTGATCTGCCTCTCATTACTCTTGTGTCTGCAAGTTATAATGCGAGTTTCGGTGGTGACCCGCTGCCGGGCAGCACGAAGCAGTTGAAGATCAAGTATCGGATCAATGGAAAGGCCGGCGAATCAACGTTCGCTGAAGATGCACTGATTGTGTTACCAATGCCCAAGTGATTGGTGCAAGAGTCTCGAGATAGTTTTGGGTGATTACGCACCATGTGCATGACAAATCTTGCATCGCTTGGGATTACTTAGCCGCATAAACGGCATTGAGCAACGGGAAGACAGCGGTTAGGAAGGCATAATCAGCGGCAGTGGCGCGCAAACTTGAGCGGTGCTTGAGATTGTTTTAATGTGAATCTACTGGTTACCAGTTGAACACGGCATCCTTACTGAAACTTCGCTTTTACTCAGAACGTGCCTTGATCCGTGGTGAAGTTTTGGTGGGATGCTGCGGCAGCATAAGAAGAAACGGGACTAGAAGATGAAGCTTTCTGTGGTTACGGGAATCGTCATAGCTCTGTGTGTTGGCGTTTGTCACGCTCAAAACACCTTGAACTTCCCGACGATTGGACATGTCGATCGCTTTGATGACGGCATTGATTCATTAATTGCCAGTGAGGCAAAGATTGAAGTGTTGTGTGGTGGCTTTGAGTGGGCTGAAGGGCCTGTCTGGGTGCCGGACCCAGCGCATAAGTTTGGCGGCTATGTCCTATTTTCCGACATTCCCCACAATGCGGTAATGAGATGGCAGGAAGGAACTGGCGTCAGCGTCTTTATGAAACCGGCTGGTTACACCGGCATCGGAGCGTATGGCAACGAGCCCGGAAGTAATGGGCTTGCGTTGGACTCCAATGGGCAACTGGTCTCGTGTGAACATGGCGATCGCCGGATTTCCGTGGTGACGAAGGATGGTGGAAAATTAACGTTGGCTGATTGTTGGGATGGCAAACGGTTCAACAGTCCGAACGATCTGGCGATTCGCCGCAACGGTGACATCTTTTTCACAGATCCTATTTATGGTCTACCCAAACATGCCGAAGATTCCCGGCGTGAGATCGATTTTTGCGGTGTCTACCGTTTGCAAAAAGATGGAACTGTCACGGTGCAGTGCCGCGACATTTCTCGGCCAAATGGAATTGCGTTTTCCCCAGATGAAAAGAAATTGTATGTCGCCAATAGCGACGGACAGGATCCGGTATGGCGGACATTTCCGGTACAGGAAGATGGTAATCTGGGTGCGCCGACGGTTTTTTTTGACAGTTCCAAAGAGAGTCGTCTTCCTAAAGGCGGTGGCGATGGGCTTAAGGTTGATGTCGACGGGAACGTCTTCGCGACGGGACCAGGCGGAGTCTTGATTTTGTCACCACATGGGAAACTGTTGGGGCGGATCGTTACGGGCGAAAACATCGCCAACGTTGGCTGGGGCAGCGACGGAACAATGCTCTACCTCACGTCGGATATGTATTTGTGCCGCATTCAAACGAAAACAAAGGGCGTTGGTTTTTAAATGATCGCCCAGCAAGGGGTCAATAACCTCACACCGAAGTTGTAGAAGGCCGAAGCTAAAATAGCGTCACCTGAAATGCCTTTCGAATGTATAAATTTCCTGCGGCTCGGGTAGGGACTTCTGATGACCCTCATTTGAGATCCCTGCTCATCAGACCGAGTGAACCACTTTCTTCAAACGCATAACAACTGAAACGAACGACGCGCATTGCATTTGATGTTGAATCCAAATTTCGACGAAGCCAGCTCCCTTAAAACAGTTCAAGGAAACTTGCGCGGACGACAGCTTGTTCGCCCCGCCCGGTGATATCGCTCATCCACTGCATGCTAAGCACGACTGAAAACGCTGGATAAATATTGCCATTCGCCAAGCTGCGACGCGTCTGACAGGGTTGAGCGGAGCAGAATTTCTTCGCTCCGCTGTTTGTAGACAGCATGTTTGAGTATCATCTTGCGTGTGTGCACCTTATTTTCATGATTAAAGGAGAATGATATGTCATCCAGTAAACGCAGCTCGAATGGCCACGCTGACCGTAATCCCGGCAATCGTCGTGCATTTGTGAAGGCGATGGCAGGCGCTTCTGCTTTGGCTCTGCTCTCCACTCGTTCGCTGCGTGCCGGATTGTTTTCTGGTCCGTCATTGGGCAGTGCATCTGAAACTGCCGTGAGTGAATTCTACAAATCGCTGACTGACGTGCAAAAAAAGACACTCTGCTTTCCATTTAATCATGAACTGCAACATCGCGTCAGTGCGAACTGGCACGTGACCGAACCAACGTTGGGGGAAACGTTCTACACGTCACAGCAGCGAGAAATGATCAATCGCATTGTGACTGGCTTGTGCAGCGAAGAAGGTCACGAACGGATGCAGAGGCAGATGAATGACGATGCTGGCGGATTACACGAATTCAGTGTCGCCATGTTCGGTGAACCAGGCGTTGGTGCTTTCGAATTTATGCTCACGGGTCGTCACCTGACGTTGCGTGCCGATGGTAACAGCGTGGACAAAGCGGCCTTCGGCGGACCTATCGTGTACGGGCACGACCAAGTTGAACAAGATGCGTCGAAGAATATCTACTTCTACCAGACACAGCAGACGGACAAAGTCTTCAAATCGCTCACAGAAGATCAAGCAGCCACGGCCCTGTTGACATCGGCCCCAAAAGAAACTGAAGTGCAACTTCAGGGAGATGCAGGGAAATTTTTAGGCATTAAGGTGGCGGATCTGAAATCTGAGCAGAAAGCTGAAGTCGAAAAGACGCTTGGTATTTTGCTGGCACCTTACCGCAAAGAAGACGTGGAAGAAGTCATGGAGATTCTTGGGGAATCGGGTGGCGTCGATCATCTCCATATGGCGTTCTTCCGGCAGGAAGACGTCGGCGGGGATAAGACGTGGGACATTTGGCGCGTGGAAGGCCCCTCATTTGTGTGGCATTTCCGTGGGGCGCCGCACGTGCATGCCTATATTAATATTGGGCATCTCAAAAAAGCTTAAGGCAACATTCAGCCGAGCACCATTGGGCTGACGCCTGATGGTGCCGATCGTCCCCGGCTGCATCACCTTAGCAGCCACGAATATCGTAATGTTCACTAACAGCTCGCAACATCAAGAAAGAAGACGAATGCAACCGGACGACAAAGCACGCCACCTTGGGATCAACCTCGATCCACAGACTCCCGGTTATCTCAATCTTTGTGTGCGTACTGGACAACAATTAATTACATCGGGGCATGTGAGTGACCTTAAAGGCGTGCTGGGAACTAGCCTGAATGTCGAACAAGGCTATGAAGCGGCGAAAGATTGCGCAAAAAAAATCCTGCGCTCTGTCTACAACACGCACGGTACGCTGAATGGGTTGCGCGTGCTTAAAGTTCTGGGCTGTGTCTATTCCGCCGGAGACTTTACCGAGCAGCATCTCGTAATCAACGGATGTTCGGATCTACTGCATGAAATCTTCGGTAAGACCACCGACGGATTTCATGCCCGCAGTGCTTTAGGCTTCGCAGCGCTCCCAACGGGAGCCGCAGTGGAAGTGGAAGCAGTGTTTGAAATCAAGCAATGACGCTGCCTCGGTGTTTTTCGTGAGGATAGTTTATAATGTGGCCGGAAGGTGATCAGACACAAGATTTGCTCAAGGATGTCGAAAACGGAGACACCTCGGCCGTGAATCGGTTGCTCAATCGGCATCGTGAGGCTGTGCGACGAATGGTGCAAATGCGACTCGATCAGGCTGTGGCGCGGCGGGTCGATGCCAGTGATGTTGTCCAAGATGTGATGCTGGAGGCTTCGCAGCGATTGTCAGATTATATTCGTAATCCTTCGATGCCCTTTCATTTGTGGCTACGACAATTGGCGAAGGATCGCATCATTGACATGCATCGTCGGCATCGTGCAGCTCAGCGGCGTTCGGTGGATCGCGAACAGAACAACATCAACGTCGGGTCAGATAATCAATCTGCCGCCGATCTTACTGCACTGTTGCGTGATGCTGAGCTCACGCCGGCAGCGTCGGCCTTGCGCAAAGAAATGGAGGAACGCTTTGTACTGGCCTTGGATCAGTTGGACGAAAGCGACCGAGAGATCGTCATCATGCGACACTTTGAGCATCTCGGAAACGGAGAAGTTGCGGAAGCATTGGGGTTGAGCGCTCCGGCAGCAGGAATGCGTTACCTGCGAGCGATCCGCAGACTTCGAGAATTGTTGGGATCCGATGATATGTCTCTCGAAGCTTAGTTAATAAACAGCGGATGCTGCGGATGCTGCGGCTGGTTGGCGCGCAGAGGTATTCAACTGTTTAATTAGTGGTTATCCACTTGGTCTTAAAGGAAAACTAAGATGTTTTGGCTGGGCTGGGTAGTCTTCGCCTGCGTGGCCCTCTGGACAATTCCAGCGATCATTGCGTTCACTGTAAAAAAACTCTTGCCATACGAGGCGGACCTGAGCTCGCAAGATGCCCTCACAAATGCCGATGGCATTCTGACTCTTCTGCCGAAAATTAGTGTGATTGTCCCTGCTCGCAATGAAGAGGCACAGATTCGCAACGGACTGACTACGCTGTTGAAATCAACCGGTGTCGAACTGGAAGTTATCGCGATGAACGATCGATCGACGGATGCGACAGGACGCATCATGGACGAGATCGCAGCGACCGATACCAGACTTCAGGTCGTTCATCTTACGGCATTGCCGGAAGGCTGGCTCGGCAAAAATCATGCGATGCATCTGGCATCAGAAAAGGCAACTGGGCAACTTTTACTTTTCACGGATGGTGACATCATTTATCAACCGCTTGCCATTGAAACTGCAGTGCGGCATTTTCTCCGGCACAAATTACAACATTTGTGCCTCTTGCCTCGCATGCTTCCCGGTAGTATCTTTGAAAATGCAGTAGTCACATTCTTCGGTTTAGCATTCGCGATTGGGATGCAGTTGCACCTGATCAAAACCCGCTGGCCGCTTTCATACGCAGGCGTTGGAGCGTTCAATCTTGTTGATACGGAGTTCTATCGTGCGATTGGAGGCCACACTCCGATCGCCATGGATATTCTTGATGACGTCAAACTTGGTAAACTCATCAAGAAAAACGGGGGCACGATCGATTTTCAGATGGCTCCGATGCTGCTCGCCGTCCGGTGGCAGTCGTCGTTGTGGGGAGTCGTGACGGGATTGGAAAAGAACGGTTTTGCGTCGTTGAATTATTCAATTGTGCAACTTCTGATTGTCTCTTTCCTGTTCTTACTCACGATGGTCTTTCCGTACTTATCACCGTTTATTCTGCCACTGAAGGCTGCATCTGGATTTATTGCGACCGCGATCTTGTGGCATCTGGTATTTGCTTTTATCCTCTTGCGGACGCCCGGCGGGCTCCTGTTGACGCCGCTATTTCCCGTTGGCGCATGGCTGATGGCTTTTGCTTACTGGCGATCCGCGATTATTACCCTACGTCAAGGTGGCGTCCGCTGGCGTGATTCGTTTTATCCCTTGGCCCAACTGCGAAAACGGTTGTACTCTTAGCTTGAGTTTTTAGAAACGCAGCATTGCCTTTGCGACTTGTCAACCGCTTCCGATCAATTCCTGCCTTCAATGTTGTTTCCATTTTAAACATGGTTTATGAGGTGTTTTTCGGTGATGCAACATATGACATGCGCGATCTGCAAAAAGCAGTTACAGGTCGAAGAGCTTGGTGCCAAATCATTTCTGCCATTCTGTAGTGATCGTTGCCGCAAGGTGGATTTTCATCGTTGGTGGGATGGAAAGTATGCCATCGTCGAAGATGTTGATCCTGACGCCATCACCCCAGATGCGATGAATCTTGAGACTGAACAGGAATAGAAACGGCCTCTTAGGTACAACTGGACAAAATCATTCCCTGCGGTGTCACAAGTTGCGTGGAGCTGGATTTACACGAATTCGGGAGAGTCGCAGGGCGATCTGTCGAACTATGGTGTCAACCAAGCTCCTTCGAAAGTCAGTAATTCGCCTGCCTCCCGCTGATATGTGAGACAGGCGCGGTAATTCCCGTCGCGGGATAGTTGAAGCCAATCCATCGTCCTCACATCGATCACAATTGCTGCGAAGTTGGATCGTCCAAGATTCAGTTCAGTGCGTTCAGGGATTCGACTCCGGACGGATTCTGGCTGGTTGCAGTCCGGACGGAGTCGGACTGATCCCGGCGGCAAAGGCCCGAGGTACATCTTGAGGCTGGCCGGAGCAGATTCAAGCCAAAGTTGTTCTGCCAATTCATGATTCGTATGCACCGTTGCCACCCCTTGGATCACAATCTGGACAGCAATCGTTGGGTCGTAAAACAGCAGCGAAACATCTGGATTCTGTTGAATATCAGCGGCTTTTCCTGATCGCAAATCTGTATGAAACACGAGCCTGCGGAAGCATTTATCGACCCCGCGTAACACGACAGTCCGGAGACGGCAATCCCCGCTTGAATGGGTTGCCACGCAAGGCAACCGCCACGCTGCACCGGGATCGTGGACAGCAGTCTGCAGCCGCTGCCAACAGGCGAGATCGATGTCCTGCAACGCGGTTTCCAAATTTACATTAATGGGAAAGTCAGGATCATGCATAAGATCCGGTCAGCTTTCAAAAGACTGCATGACCGTGAGACATGCCGCAGCGTAGATTCCGGCAACCACATCGTCTGCCATGATCCCAAGACCACCGGGTAGTTTTTCAAATTGCTTCACCGGCCAAGGTTTCACGATGTCAAAGAAACGAAACAGTCCAAAACCGATAATCAGCGATGTCCAATTGAGCGAGGCAAACGCATAAACTATTGGAAAAGCGGTTATTTCGTCCCAGACAATACTGCCCGGATCTTTGGAGTTACGTAACTTCGCTCCACGATGGCAGATTGGAATTCCAAGAATGAACAGCGCCCCGCACATCGCAATCCGCTGGACGGGCGAAGTTTCTGTTCGCCACAGACCCCAGCCGATCAGAATGCCCCAGAGACTGCCAAACGTCCCGGGGGCGAAAGGAATTCGTCCGAGCCCAAATCCTTCCGCCAGCAAGAGCGTGAGTCGATCCGCGAGGGTGAAACGCGACAAGGACTTCGGTGCGGTCATCAATCGTCTCGTTGCCAGCGAAATGCAGGGTGAAAATGGAGTCCGGAAAGGGCGAGATTTTTAGTGATTCGAAAAGCACCTTTATCTTCTAGGGCATCAGGCGAGAAGTCAGTTCACGGGGCATCGTCACTAAAGCTGCTTGTGCGATCATCGCCTGCTCCGCAAACTTCGAGCAAAACGTTCGGTGGCGAAGCGACGGTGTGCCCAGGCCGAGGGCAACGCCATAACTAAACAGGTGCGTAGTTTTACGTTTTTTGGCCCTCGGTGCAACGCCTTTAGCATGTCCTATTCTGCGGAATCGAGCTGCGGCAGATTTCGGTCTTCGAATTCTTGCGGAAGTTCGAGCTTTTCTTTGCGCAGTCGCGGGAAGTCGTTCAGATCAAATGCATCCTCTGCAGCTTTCCCAGAATCTTGGTAACGCAGTTGATTGCCCTGAGGGTTTAGGTCGCGTGGATAGCATTCGTCTTCGAAGCAACGACCGTGAGGTCCCATACTGGCAAACTGTTCTTCTACAAAGCGGATCCCGTGTGTCTCAAGGATCGTACCTGTTTGCAGCTCTAGACCCGCAAGTTCGGTATTATATGCCGCCAACGTCTGTGCTTCGGACGCAACCGCGTTCCCCCAGTCTGACACGCCCTGCAGGAAATTAAGGAACACCGTACGTCGGTTATTCCGAACCTGTGCTGCTTGAAACTCGAGGTTTTCTTTCGACGCTTGGCGAGCGTCACGGAACGCTTCATACTGCAGAAAATTTTGATCAACCGAACGCACGGATGTCGCGAGAAGATGCTCAACCCGATGCAGATTCTGCTGAATATTCGCCCGGTCTTTGGAGATGAGCAGTTCTTGGTTTCGTACGAGAGCACGAGACTGACGCAGACTGAGCGGGACTGAGAAATTGATACCCATCGTCCAGCTGTTATTTTCATCAAGACCGGACGTCAGTCGGTTGCCGTTGAGTACTCGCCCGCTCAAGCCATTCCACTGCTGCAGGGCGACGGCATTCAGTTGAGGTTGTGCCAGATTACGATTTTGGACCAGTCGTTTCTGATCCGCCATTAGAATCAGATTGAGCTCGATCAGGTCCGGGCGACGCGACTGTGCCGTCTGATTAATTTCCTCCCAGACAAACTGAATTTGGTCACGTGTGGGTGGTGTGGACGGCACAATTCGTCCTTCGTCCTCGGGTGGCAATCCTATCATGTTTCTCAGGGTTGCTTCACGCTGGAGCACGTTGGCACGGCCTGCAATCAAGTTCGCGCGGATATTCGCATACGCCTGCTTTGCCTGTGCCACATTTCCGGCATCTCCGGTACCGGCACGCAACTTTGCTTGACTGAGTTCTAAACCTTGACGTAACTGTTCCTCTTGTTTTTCTCGAGCCCACAATTCAGTCCGCGCCTGCACCAGAGACCAATAAGCAGAAATGGTCCCGCGCACTAGTTCCTGCATGCTGTCCTTGAATTGAAAGTACGACTTTTCCTGCTGCAGTCGCGCGATGACGATCGGTGCGGTGTTTGCCTCGCGGCCAAAGCCGGCCAGCAACGGCTGCGTGTAACTGAGTGATGCCGAAGGCGCACGGCGATTGAGAAAGCCGGCAACCATCTGGTTGTCCCATGCATTGGCAACCCCCAAATTGAGGATGCCGCCGAATGTGTTCAAATCATTCAGCCCGATGCTCGTGTCGTTTCCGCCAGTCTGACTGTTAATGATGTCTGTCCCAAGAGGATTGAGTCCGGGAAACTCATTATGGCGAAATGAACTGTTCGCAGAGAACACAGGGTCGAATAACGCCTTGGCCTGATCAATCGGAGTTGTCGCGATCGCGGTATCGTAGATCGTCTGACCGGAGGAGACCGCGGAAACTCCGGTGAGCACGCGAATGACTTCCGAATGTTGCAATGTTAGGCGAATGGCTTCGTCGAGTGTCATCAAACGTTCAGATTGCTCAATCTCCTTCGTGGCGACAGTTACTGGTGCCGGCCCAGTACCTCGATGGAAGGCCGAAACACTTTCCTCTTGATGCCATCGAATGTGTCGTTCGTCGTCCGGCAGTAACTGCGAGTTTGCAACCGACGAGCTGATCGCAAAAGCAGACAGCACGAGAATCAATTTTGTCGCGTGTTTAAAGTCAGTCAACATGCTGCACTAAATCGACGTGGCAGCAGCGATTGAATCACTTATTTCGAGTCTTCGGACTGTACGCGAGGAGACTTTTCTTCGGATGGTACGGTTTCGAACGAATGTAACGATTGAAAGGCCTCTTCGAAGCGCGTTGTATCCATTTCAATTTCTCCATCCCGCATTACCAAAATTCGGCGGGCATGGCGCGCGACGCTCAAGTCGTGCGTCACCAGAATCACCGTAATTTGCCGTTCCTCATTCAGTTTTTTAAAGAGATCGATGACTTCGCGACTGGTCTTGGAATCCAGATTGCCGGTGGGTTCGTCTCCCATCAACATCGATGGATTTGTCACCAACGACCGAGCAATGGCGACGCGCTGCTGCTGACCGCCAGACAGTTGCCCAGGATGATGATCGAGACGATCCTCAAGACCGACCATGGCCAGCATTTCCCGAGCACACTTCTTGCGGGCTCGTCCCGACAATCCTGCTCCATAAAGTAATGGTAATTCTACGTTTTCAAGCGCGGAGGTCCGCGCCAATAAGTTAAAGTTTTGGAAGACGAAACCGATATGCCGGTTCCGAATCGTCGCTCGTGCGTCGCGGTTGAGCGTTGCCACTTCCTGACCGTCCAGCAAATAACTTCCCGTTGTCGGTCGATCTAGACAACCCAACGTATTCATCAGTGTCGATTTACCCGACCCCGACGGTCCAAGCAGGGCCACATATTCCCCCCGCTCGATAAACAGTTCCGTTTTACGCAGGGCGTGAACTTTGACTTCGCCGAGATCGTATGTCTTGGTGATATTTCGTAATTCAATCAGCGGCATGGGACTATTTCAGATTTCCAAGATGAAGCGATCGACAAACGGGGACACCATAATCGTCTCCGTCAACTCACCACAAACCCAGTCGTAGGATAGCAAACGAACAGCATTCTTCCCGTCCGCAGAGTGTAGCCAGTCGCGATGCCAACGGCTGATCGTAGAACCTGTGATTTATGACAAATAACAATTCAAATCAACATCAAGGCGGTAACCTGATGATGGATTCCATCGAAACGACTCGCGAAACCCGGTCGACAACGACTCGCATGCAGACAGTTCTGAGCGGTGCTGTACATACATCAGGTACTGCATTCTTGTGTTGGTGTGGATGTTCAGCCCCATCCTGACATCGATGCGCGCCTCGCAGCAGGCATCGGAGCTGGACAATGTTCAGAAAAAGCTGGGCGTCGGGCGGACGTCATTCGGATCATTTTCAGAATCCGTCAGTATGTTTGATCCGGAACCGTTGAAACAGATTGCTGCCGAACTGGCCGATCAGATTCCTCAACCAGGCCAGGGCCGATTTGATTCGATCGGCAAGACGATGACGGCTGTCGATGGTTCTGTGGTGGACACGATCGTCCGAGTCGCACGTCTCGCGTGGCTGCCGAAAGCCAGCGGGAAAATGAACTGCGGTTACCGCCTGCACACGCAGTTCGAGATCTTTCGTGGCACTGTCAGCCGTGTGGACGTCACCGGCTCAAAGCCCAAAGGCGACGCCGATAAACGTGCCGTGATGGCGAACACGCTAGAGCCAGATCGTTGCTATCTGATGGATCGTGGTTATGCCAAGTTCACTGTGGAACGACATTCATGCGGCTGGCAGCAGTTACGGCTGCCGCGCCAGAGACAATTCGGTTTATGAGGTCGTTGAAGAGAAGGAACTCACAGCGGCGGATCGCAAGGCCGGTGTGATCAGTGATCAGATTGTGAAATTCGGGGGATCGAAAGCTGACAACGCACCGCCTCACACTGTGCGACTTGTCACCGTTTCTGCATCTCAACACACAAGTCGCGGCAACAGTGCGACGGGCTCCAGCACGGGGCCATCCTGTGATGGCAAGCTGCGACTGGTCACCGATCTGCTTGACATTCCCGCCGAACTGATTTCTGAGGCATACCGTTTGAGGTGGCTGATTGAAGTCTACCAGACGGACTGCACATCAAGCGCGGGCTTGTATCAACTCGCCGCTTGAGATTAAGGTTTCAGCTGGAGCATTGCTGCGGCTGACGGAAT
>Ga0209553_1000324_pt1 | contig 25001 bp, 31 predicted proteins | sample LauGreFBDMM110DN_2_FD_188217 | JGI IMG/M metagenome (GOLD analysis project Ga0209553, IMG submission 188217) | Freshwater lake microbial communities from Lake Michigan, USA - Fa13.BD.MM110.DN (SPAdes) (version 2) | ecosystem: Environmental > Aquatic > Freshwater > Lake | place: Lake Michigan...
CTGTGTCCCCCAGGCTTGTCCGGACCGAGCGGAGGTCCGTGCACCGTCTGCGTGAGCGGCACGTACAAGGCGGGCCCCGGAGACGGCGCGTGTGTGGCGTGCGGCGGCGGCTTGTCCTCGCCCGCCGGCAGCGTGGGCCCCGACGCGTGCGCGTGCGGCGCCGGCGCGACGCGCGCCGGCGGCGCGTGCGTCGCGTGCGCGCCCGGCACGTACAAGGTATATATCGGCGACGGCGCGTGTGTGGCGTGCGGGGGCGGCTCATACAGCGCGGGTGGTGCGACGTCAGTTGCTGCGTGTCTGTGTCCCGCAGGTTTCTCCGGACCGAGCGGCGGCCCGTGCACCGTCTGCGTGAGCGGCACGTACAAGGCGGGCCCCGGAGACGGCGCGTGTGTGGCGTGCGCCAGCGGCTGGTCCTCGCCCGCCGGCAGCGTGGGCCCCGACGCGTGCGTGTCGGGCTGCGCCGCCGGCGCGACGCGCGCCGGCGGCGCGTGCGTCGCGTGCGCGGAGGGCACGTACAAGGCCACAGACGGCGACGGCGCGTGCGACGCGTGCGGGGCCGGCTCGGTCTCGCCCGCCGGCAGCGCTGGCCCCGACGCGTGCGTGTGCGGCGCGGGGTTCCGCGCGGTTGCGTAGCGCGTGCGGTAGTCCTTCTTCGTTGTGCACTTGACTTATTGTATTTAACAACTACCTTCATCGAGTATGTCGACGCGCAAGTGTCACGTGGCAATATTTCTGACTCTGCTCGCCGCAGTCTACGCGGGTACTACTGGAAATGGAACATGCGCGACAGAATACTGTCCGTGCAACGCCGGTTATACCGGCGGAAACTTCATATCACCGTACTCGGCCACAGCATGTGCGAGATTCATTGCTTTGATGCCTAATCGGTCGTTGCAATCTGTATCGACGCGTACCGGTGTGGCTCGTGGATCCGCCATTATGCCCACATACAATGCGACCGGAGGCCCGAACGGCAAGGGACACGTCAGCTTCGACCGCACCCAGCCGCAGTACCTCCGAACCGGTACACGCACCTTGAATATTAACACGAACGGGGGTTTCAGCATGGTGATGATATTTCGTTTCACTGGAACGGTGAAAAACAACGAATACTTGCTCGATATGGATGCACTATATGGTATTAATATGTACAGAGATAGAAGCTATGCTGACTTGACATTTGAGGTGTCCGGTGGAAGTATATATTCCGATAGTTCTTCTTATTTTAATAGTGGAAAAGTTGTACAGAACTCGTGGCACACCGTGAAATTATGGTACATTGCGTCTACGCTTCAGTTTCTATTTCAAATCAACGACTTGTCGATAATGGGTGGGTGGACTGAAAGTCCAATACCAGACATGTCCACATGGATATATTTGTCGACTAGCTCTACAAATTATGCTTTCAACGGCGACATTGCCGGCTTCTTTTTCGTCGACGAGTACATGACCGCAGCAACACTCACCGCGATCGCCGCCGAAATGACGGGCGGCTTGGACCTCACCGACACGACGTGTCCTGCTGGAAATGCGTGCGCGGCGTGTCCGGCCGGGAAGTACAAGGCCGTAGCCGGAACCGCGCCGTGCACGAATTGCAGCGCGGGCTGGTCCTCGGACGCTGTAGGTGGCACGTCGAGCGCTGCTTGCTACATCGCTGGTGCTTGTGCGGCAGGCTCGAGCGGCCCCGACGGCGGGCCGTGCGCGGCGTGTGTGGCCGGGAAGTACAAGGACGCCCCCGGCACCGCGCCGTGCACGACTTGCGGCGCGGGCTCGCTCTCGCCCGCCGGCAGCGCGCGCGCCGACGCGTGCGTGTGCGGCGCGGGGTTCAAACCGCGTGTATAGCCGCTGTCACCTTTATTAAACAAACATAAGCCTATCACTTCCCCGCCGGCCCGGCCGCAGCCTTCTCCGCATCAGCATTCTCTTCCGCTGTTTCTTTGCGCCTGCGCCTGGTCTGCAGCGTCCTTACAAGTTTCTGCAGAAGACTCACATCTGCGGAAAGTTCCTCGTTGGCGTGTGTTTCCCACTCTTGCAGCATTGCTTGGAAGAACGGGACGGCGTTGTCGCGTGTATGTTCGTTACTGAAGCTCTCATGGAAAGCCATTTGAAACTGCATTAACTCTGATTGCCGAGTCGGGTCGTCTGCACATACATCGTGAAGGCGGGTGATAGCTTCTAGTGCCTCTGTCTTGGACATGAATATGCGGCCCATGCTGTGCAGATATGCATCTTATATACAGGAGGCACTGTTCTAAGTTTTTATTGAATAAGAGCTATCCAACCGAAAAAATGTGCTCGATCTTGCCCTCGAGGGCGCACGTGTCCAAGTCCGCGCCAAGCGCGTTCAGGCACGCCACCGCGAACTCCTCCACGCCGCCGAAGCACTGGTTGTGCAGCAGCGACACCAGCGCCTTGCCGCGCGGGTAGTCCAGCAGCTGCGACACCGACATCGTGCACAGCACGCGGTAGTGCGTGCGGTCCACGAAGCGCCCGGCAAAGCGCAGCTCGTCACTCGCCACGCCCTTCGCGCAGAACTCGAACTCGATGAAGCGCGGGTCCCACGCCATCGCCTGCAGCGCCTTCACGGCCACCAGGTTGTTGGCGGCCATGTCCAATCGCTTAAGGGCGGCCCTCGCCTGGAACTCCCTGGCCGCCCCGAGCAGAAGCGCCTCGAGCGTCGCGTCGTCCTCCTCAGCAGTCGCGCGTGCCATGGTGTGTTGGTCTCGTGGGTTCCGCGAAGTTCCCACCACGAGGTATTTACGGACAACTCGCGAACTTTTTTTTTTCTCTTTTTTGCTACTTGAGGATTCGCGTGCGTTTGCGGTTCGCGTGCGTTTGCGGTTCGCGTGCATTTGCGGGCAGCGGGAGAGGTGGTTCGCGTATATAAGAGGCTGCGGTGTTGGGCATCACACAGCCAAGCATGTCGAAGCGAGCAAGGCATCCCCAGACGGGGCGTTATGTGAAGACTGCGGCATGCGTGCCGCATGCGTGGCCTGAGCTGGACATCAACCTGCAGGAGGCGCTGGCGGCGCACGTGTTCACCGGGGACGTGTTCGGCGGGGGGATGCAGCTGCGGTTGCATATGCCGCATGCGACGCAGCATGCGTATGTGACGGTGCATGCGCATGTGCGGCTGGCCGCGCGCGTGTGCAAGGCGTGGAAAAAGGCGTTTGACGAGTGGCTGCCGAAAGGGATCGCCGGGGCCTCGGCGCGGGCGTGGAGGTGGGCGATCAGCGCGGGGCTGGAGAAGTGCCAGTACTCGGGGTATGTGGCGCACATCGTGCCCGGCCCGTACCTGCCGCTGGCCTCGTTTCTGCCGCCTCAGACGAAGGTTGAGTGGAAGGTGTTCCTGCACGACAGGGTGCTGGCGACGCTGACGCTCACGCGCAGGCTGCAGGACGTGGTCGGGGACGGCGAGGTCGTGGAGGGCGTGGAGCACGTGCTGAAGGTGGTCTACAAGCCAGTCCGCGCGCCGCGGATGGTGCTTGCGACGATGCACACTGCGGAGATGGCAGGGAATGTCTCGATTCACATCCCGGACGTGTGCTGGACCGCGGCCGGGGTGTTGCGCGGCGAAGGCGGCGAGTCGGCGGTGGAGCAGTGGACGCGCGAGAAGAAGGCATTCTTGGAGAGGTGGGTGCTGCGGAAGCACGGGCAGATCACGCGCGACTGGCGCGTGACCAGGCAGGACCGGGTCTACTACTGGGGCTAGCTTCAGTTGGAGAGGCGGATCCTAAAGCTTATGCGTTTTTATTAAACCCGAAAGCTTAAACTTCGTCTTGCGGCTCGGCCGCCGGGGTCACAGGCGGGCTGTACTCGGGCGTGGCGACCCAGCCGTACTCCACGTGTGTGTCGGCTGCGTGGATGTGCTCGAGGAGCTCGGGCGGCACTGCGCGGAAGCTGTTGTCCGAGAGGTCCAGCTGCCTGAGATGCGTGCACTGCGGCAGCGCCTGCACGAGCGAGTACAGTCCGTCGTGCTCGAGCTGGTTGTACGAGAGATCGAGTCTCCGCAGCGCCGTGCACGCAGGAAGAACAACCGCGAGCTGGTGCGCCGCGTCGTCGAGGAGCTCGCAGCCCCGCATGCTGAGCTCTCGCAGCGCCGTGAGCGCCGCCAGGGCGTAAAACGGCGGCGTCTGGCCCATTGTGTCCAGGTTGGTCAGCTCGAGCTGCTGCAGGGCGGTGAGGCGCACGAGCGTCTCGACGACCTCTTCGGTCATGGACGCTGCCACCGCCGCGTCCGGCCGCGCCTCCTCCTTGAGCTCAAACTGCAGCCCCAGGTGCAGGTGCGCGAGCGTGGACTGGCGGGGCAGCCCAGCAACCACTGCGTTGCGCAGGCCCGTGGCGCTGATGTGCATGTCGTGGAACCACAAGGCGCGGAGCGGCGGCAGCTGCTGCAGGGCCTGGCCGAGCATGTCCCCGTCCGCGAAGGTGGCTTCCCAGATCGCGAGCGACGTGAGGTTCGACATCTGCGCGCACATGATCACGAAGCCGATCATCTGCTCCGCGTCGCTCATGCTGCGCGGCCAGAGCGTGAGCGTCGTCAGCGTCTCGAGGTGGCCCACGCTGCGCAGGGCCTGCATCAAGCCCGCGGTCAGTGCCGTGCGCAGCTGGAGCTCGGCGAGGCGCGTGCACCGGCCCAGCGCGAACGCAAAGTCGTACTGCTCCCGCCGCGCGTCGCTCAACTCAATGTGCACGACGAGCTTGGTGATCGCGAAGTACGGCAGGCTGCGAAAGAGGTTGTGCTGAAAGGTCGCGAGCGGGGCGCGGTGTGCGAACACTTCGAGGGGCAGCCGGTCTGGCGCGATCTGCGCGACGAGAAGGCGCAGGTGCCTGCACACCGCGACGAGAAACCACACTTTCGAAGGGTTGAAGTGTCTGTGTCGCTGGCCCTCTGCTGCGCGGCGCAGCACCTGCGCGAGCAAGTCGGGGCCGAGCACGGAGAGGATGCCGGGCGGGGCGCCGAGCTGCGGCTCGGGCGCCGGCTCGGGTGCCCAGCATCGCGAACAACGACAGCGTTCTACTACGCTGTTCATCTTGTGATGCAGCCTGCCGCGGGGTCTTATATACGTCGCGTGGCTTGTCTCCTGCGGTTCGCGTGTCCTTGAGAACAAAAAGAAATAAAAAAAATAAAAAGGACTCGCGCGTTCGATTCCGCCAACATTTAATAAACGTATCAAAAGTCGTCGCAGCGCGGGCGCACGCGGCGCTCGACGGGCACGACCTGCGAGGCGACGTGCGCCTCGATCGTCGCCCGCAGCGCGAGGTTCGGGATGAGCTGCTCCCTTCTCACCGGCGTGCGTGTGTTGGGGCAGCTTCGGGTCGAGCGAAGCCATGTTTCGATGTGGCCGCGCTCGTACGTGAAGCCCCCCGGCGCGATGACCGGGTCGCGGAACACCGTTTGCGCGATCGAGCAGACCCAGGCGTCGGGCGGGTCCGCGTCCACGGCCGCCCACTGCGCTTCGGTGTGCCGCGCGGCCGCCGCGCGCTGCTCCTCCTCGGCGCGGAGCTCGCGGGCGCGCGCCCGGAGACTCGCGCAGAGCTCGCGCGCAAGCGGCATGGCCTGCGCGACGCCGGCCGCCGTGTCGCCGGCGAGGCCGCGCTCGCGCAGGGCGGTGAGCGTGTCGAGCGCGTTGCGCGAGCGCGCGCGCTCGTTGGCGGCGATGAGCGCGTCGATCATGCGCTGGTGGCGCGCCATGCCCTCGAGGGCCGCGTCGCGCTCCGCCTCGAGTTGCTCCGCACGCGCGAGTTGCAGCTCGGCGCTGGCCCTGTGCTGCTCGGCCCGGCGGGTGAGGTCCGTGCGATACTGTTCAAAAACCGCCTCTTGACGAGTGGCTTGTTCGCGCAGGTCCGAGGCCACCGCTTCTTGACGAGTGGCTTGTTCGCGCAGGTCCGCGGCCACCCGGCGCTCCGCGCGCAACTGCGCGCGCGTGTCGCCCAGGTCCGCCTGCTGAGCCGCGGCGAGTGCCCCCGCCTCGCGCAGCAAACGGCCCCTGTTTCTCCAGTCCACCTCGAGTGGGCTCTGTTTGTTCTGGGCTGACCCAGTCGCACGGGTGTCCGGCGGGATCTGGCCCGGGACGTACCCGGGGATGTCGAGGCACTGCTGGCGAAGCCACTGCACCCACGTTCTGGAAGGCGCGTCGAGACTCTGACAGTGATCGAGTCTGAGCTTCGGGAGCGTGGTGAGGTCGCCGACCGTGTACACGCGCAACTCGAAGTAGAAGCCGCCGCGATAGGTCGCATCGTCTCTAAACCGGCACGCGTGTGCTTGGTCGCCGTTGGCGCAACAAAGCAAATGGAGGCTTTCGATGGAGCGCTCGTCGGACGCGGATGCGGACATTGTCGATGCGGCGCGCGGCGCCTGCTTATATACGCGCGGGCAGCGTCGCGTGGCGCATCAAGCGCGCAGTATATACGACGCGCGGGCGGCGCGGATGGCGACGGGGCCGATGAGAGACTGGGGTGGGCCGGTGGCGCTGGCGCAGAAGATCCGGGATTGCGCGTACAGCGGGCTGCAGAAACGCGTGGGCGGGCCGAGCGGGCCCGGGACGGTGCGTCCGGAGGCGGTGGGCGCGGCCTTCTCGCGGGTAAACCAGGCGATGACGGCGCTGGACGCAAAGCGGACGGAGGCGCGGCTGACGGCGCTGGTGGCGCAGGGCGACACGGGGTACTGGGCGGCGCTGGCGGCGTACGACAAGGAGCTGCGGAGGGTGCTTGCGATGACGGAGGAGGAGAAGAAGGCGCTCGCGGCGTTTGCGGGGCGCGCGCCGCTCGCGCACGACACGGCGAGCAGAGCGCTGGAGGTGCGGTGGCAGGGGCTGAGCCGGGACCTGCTCGCGCTCGCGGGGACGCTGGCGACGGCGTATATGCACCAGGGCGTGTACTGGCTGCCGCCTGCGCCGACGTCACACGCGCAGCTGCAGGCGCTGCTGGCGGCGCTGCTGGCGCGTTAATGTATTTTTGAAATACAGACAATGGAAGAGTGTTTCTTTTGTTTCCCGGCGATTCACACGGCTCCGGTACCCGCGTCTGTTTGCGTCACCGCACCTTTCGTGCTGCGGACCCACAGAAACAACGCGAAAATCGCGATGCAGTTCAGAATCGCGCCGACAAAACCGATGACGACAAGCGCATACAGACCCGACGCGTGCGACGACAGGAAATTGTCCATGTCCAACGACGCAATTGCCTTTTTGACGGCCGCGTCGACGTCGTTGTCGGCGATCAGTGCATCGATTCTCGCAAGAATCATTTCGACGGCAGCATCGTCCGACGACATAGTTTTACATGTTGATATCAGTGACACATGCGTACTTTCATTGGAAGAGTGTTTCTTTTTTGTACTAGGGCTGGCTGCCGAAGACCGTGCGCGTCCACGCGGCGTCGCGCGGCGTGCGCCAGTCGCACTCGAGCAGGCCGAAGGTGTCGTTGCGGGCGCCGGCCGCGCGGTGCATGCAGCCGTTGAGCGGCCAGTACGCGAAGTCGAGCTGCTGCACGAGGGCGAGCAGCCAGCGCCACTCGCGCGAGGCGTCGCCGACGACGGCGCCGAACTCGCCGACCCAGACGGGGATGTCGGCGCTGGCCCAGCGGCGCAGGTCCCACGCGACGGCGAGCGGCGTCATGTAGAAGAGCGCGAGCGCGGCCTGGAGCACGCCGAGCGCGGCGTTCCAGAGGCAGGCGCTGGCCGCGAGGCGCGCGCGGCGCAGCTCGTTCTCGTGCGCGTGCAGGCTGAGCAGCGCGGCGAGCGAGGCGAGCAGGCCGCAGAGGCCGAGCGCGAGCGCGGGCAGCGCGTCGTCGGCGATGGAGGCGCAGCCGGCGGCGCGCGCCTGCTGCACCCACGCGGCGTTCACGGCGACGAGCCAGACGGCCGGGAGCAGGGCGCCCGCGGCGGCGTACGCGAGGGCGTGCGTGTGCGCGTGGTGCGTGTGGGCCGAGTGGTAGCGCGCCTTGACGCGCGCGAGGCGGCGCGCGCCCGCGAGGCTGGCGGCGGCGAGGAGCAGCGCGAGGGCGAGGACGGCGGGCCAGGGCACGCGGGTGAACCAGAGCGAGAACGTGTAGACGTGCGTGGTGAAGACGAACTTGGCGCGGTAGTTGGGGAGGTCCTGCATCGCGCGCAGGTCGTAGCCGAGCGAGAGGCCCGAGACGATGACGAGCATCCTGGGGTTGGCGTCGCGGATCGCGGCGTCGGCGAGGAGCGTGGCGGCCTTCCAGTCGGTGTCGGCGTCGGACGAGCGGCCCCACGTGATGACGACGCCGTCCTGGTCGTGGATCTCGTTGCGGATGTCGAGGCCGACGACGCGCGGGTCGCGCGCGTAGCGCGCGGCGAGCGCGGCGAGCGCGGCGAGCCAGGCGGGCGTGGGGTACCGCTCGGTGTGCCAGAGGCCCTGCGGGCGGCGCTCGCCGGCGCCGACCCAGCCCGCGAACGAGGTGTGGATGTTGAGCACGACGAGGAGGCCGGCGCGCGTGAGCGCCGCGACCTGGCAGTCGAGCAGCGCGAGCGCGTGCTCGGTCGCGTTCGGACACGCGGCCGCGGCGACGAGCGACGCGTTGAGCCGCGGGTTCGCGAGCACGAGCTCGACGGAGAGCGGGAGGCGCACGCAGTTGGCGCCGAGGGCGACGATGCTGGCCGCGATCTGCGCGCACGAGCGCGTGTCGAGGCCGCCCGCGACGAAGGACTGCTGGTGCGCGCCGTACCAGCTGACGCACTTGAGGCGGACCGGCGCGCGCGTCTCCGCGTCGACGATGCGCGCGCCCGCGCTGGAGAGCCACGCGCCCGCGCGCGCAACGAGGAGGGCGACGACCAGCGCGGCGAGGACGCGCGTCATGCGTGCGCGCTGTCGCTCATGTATACTCGCACGGCGGGCGTGGCATTTTGATAAACGTTTATTGCAATAAAATTTTATTTTAGTGGCATCCTACGCAGTACAAGCCACTTGCAAGTGCGCCGAAATGATTCGTTCGCTCCTCGCTCTGGGTCTCGCGCTCTCGGCTGCCGCGGCAGCTTTCGCGCCCGTGCACACTACGCGCGCCGCAGCATGTGGCGCATGCTCGCGTCCCTCGACGCCGCGCCCGCGCGCGCGGCCCGCCTGCATGCACGCGCAGAACGCGACGCGCGCGCGGCCCGCCTGCATGCACGCGCAGAACGCGACGCGCGCGCGGCCCGCCTGCATGCACGCGCAGAACGCGACGCTCGCGCAGGTCCCCGTCGACGGACGGCGCCACGAGCGCATGCTCGTCGAGCTCTTCTCGGCGCTGCTCCAGACCGACGACGTCGGGCTGCTCGAGCGCGACGCGCAGGCCATGGGCGTCGCGTACCTCGACGCGAACTTCAGCATGTGCCGCCCCCCGCTCCTGCTGCGCCAGAGCGTGCGCGCGATTATGCAGCGCTACGGCCTGGCCCTCGTCCCGCTCGAGCGCAAGTGGACGCCCGTTCCGCTCAATCAGTCTCAGGCGCCGCCCGGGCTCCTCGACTCGAACACATAACACGGCATCACCATTTCAGGTCGGCAGCAGCTGCCACGATCTTGCCAAGGGTCTTGTTGAGGTCGTCGAAGTAGCCGAGGCGCACGCCCTCCTCGACGTAAGGCTGGACGAGCGAGCGGCCACCGCTCGCGCCGCCGAACGCGTGCGCCGCTTTGTTGTTCTGCTGAGTCCTGACCCACTTGGCCAGCCCGAGCGTGAGCGTGGCGATGACCTGCCGGCGGACTGCGTCCTCGTCGAGACCGAGTGAGCGGAGCTTGTCGTGGAAGTCGGTGGACCACTTGGTGATGCTAAAGTGCAGGACGACGGGGCACGAGTCTTCGTTGATGCCGTGCACTTGGAACACCTCGGCGAATGCATTGATTGTCTCTGTCAGAAGCGAGAGCCTGTTGAACGCATCGTCCAGGTCGAAGCCATCGCCCTCGACGCGGGGGCGCTTCGCTTCAGAAGCAGCGATATCGCCCTCGCGCTTGACGCGCCTCCCTTTCTCGCCAGCTGCAGCCATATGATCTGTGAGAAACTCGCGAATCGTCAACCTCTTCCCGTTTTGTTTTTTTCTCGTATTTTTTATTTTTTCTGGACGTATTTTTTTCTGGGTAGTGTGGTGTATATAAGGCGTTCCATCGCGTGGTATGAGCAGACTGGAACTGCAGATTTTGCTTTCAAAGCTCATTTCCGGGTACCTCAAACCGACAGCGGGTGCGCCTGAATTCGAAGGGTGGGCGGCTGAGCTCGACGGGGCGGCAGAAGAGGCAGCCGCAGAACATGAAGAAATGAAAAAAAATTGGGCGGCTGAGCTCGACGGGGCGGCAGAAGAGGCAGCCGCAGAACATGAAGAACAAAAACATGCCGTCCCCAACTCACTGGTCTTATTGTTGATGGATAACAAAGACGTGCTCGGCATAACCGATTCGCAGGCATGGGCTGTGTCGGACGCACTGGAGATGGACAATGCGTTGAATCTCTTGTATCTATCAGATGTGACTGATCTCAAAGTTCTTGATTTTCTGAGCACGAAGCAAATTGAAGCGCTGTGGCAGCTTGTGGAACACGTGAAAACGAATCCGGCGTTTTGGCGAGAACTCGAGAGAAGTACAAGACGCAATGTACACCACTGTTTATGAAAACGTACATGTTTGGTCCAATAAATAACGAACGGTCTATTGTCTGTATCCATTTCCAGATTCATGTTCCCTTCTGTAACCCCATTGGTCTACGAGACCGCATTCATACGAGATATCCGTGAACAAGAGGATTTGCCCTTGCGTTTTTGCTGGTTTGTGAATCATCTGAACGTGTTGAATGTCGTTGGGTCTCCATCGACATTTATCACATTGACAAACCTGCACACAGAAACCAGCTTTTTCGTAGAAAGAAATTAATCGTCGAGCTTCTTCTGCTTTTAATCGTTGACCTTCTGCTTCTTTTTCTTCATCACTTTGATGAACGGCGGAGTCACCACTAAACGATCGGTCTTCGTCATAATGTGTATCGACTTTGAGTTCAAGTGCATCGACGGTGTCTTTGACGTTTGTCACGATATACTTCATAAGCTCAGTGCCATACCCCATGTTTTGTGGGGCTGTCATCACAGCTGTGATCTCAGCTATTTGAACATCTTCAGCGTCACGGTGATACAGTGTCGGCATGCGCTTTCCAGCGACAATTCGAATGACGGCACACGCAACTACGGCGCTGCCGACCTTCCCGATGCAAATTCCAAATTGTGGAACTTTGTAGAACGCAAGGTATGGCTCGTCGTCGTGTGCATCGTAGCGCGGCTTGTTGATCATATTGACGCTTTCCTCGCCATTTTGCGTGTAAAATGTGTTCGATTCCTGTATGGCGTCTAAAAAGCCTTTATTGGTTTCAGCGTACGGGTTTCGGGGCGACGAGTCGTATCTCCAATGTATCTGTAGTGACATACGCGACGCGTTCTTTGTGCCCAGTGACTGCAGTTGCTTTAATAAACACTGCAGCGAGTGTGAGGGGTAGTCAACAAGCAAACGTTGTGCGCGAGACATTTATTGAGGACAAAGGTGCTTTATACTTTGACGTCGATTTCTGGAGCTAAGCGCTACGCCATCTACAGGTCCTCCATGCGAAAGTTGCTGCCCGTGAGGGAGAGCTCTACCGGCGTCGCGTGTCCCGCCACCGCGGCGACGAACGCCCTGGCGCCGCTGGGCCCGATGAAGACGTCGTACATCTGCACACTCTTCAGCGAGTGCATCGCAGACAGCGCGCCAGCAATGCTCGCGGCCCCGGCTGCGTCGACTTCGATGCCGCACAGCGACAGCTCCTGCATCTGCGGCATGAGACTCAGTGCCGTCGCAAGTGCATCGGCATTGGCTCCGACGTGCATGCCGTTGAGATTGAGACACTCGAGCCGCGGCAGACGACAGAGCGAGTCGAAGATTCTCCTGTCGGCGGCGATGCGGTGGACAATCCGTGCCTTCGACAGCTTCTTCGGAAACACGATCCGGCGCGGGTCGTTCACCGGCAGGCCGGCGAGCCGGAGGACGCGGAGAGACGTGGGGAGCGCGCGCGTGACGGCAACAAGATAATCCGAAGCCACGTCCGTCATCGAGAGGTCGAGCCGCTGCAGAGCGGTCAGGCCCTCGAGCAAGTCCGGCAGGAGGGTCGTCCGCTGCAGCGTGTTGTTTTCGAGCCCGAGATCCGTCAGCGCGAGCCCGGGACGCGCCAGAGACCCGATGAGCGTGCGCAGCCCGAACTCCGTCACATAGCAGCTTCCGAGCTGCAGATTCGTGAGCGCGGTGGGAAAAACGGGGCTGTCGAGGGCACGCATGAAGTCGCGGTTGCCCGAGAGACGCAGCGTGTGCAGCGCGGTGAGCTGTCCGAGGATGCCTGCAAACGAGTCCATCCTCAGGAACGTGGTCGAGAGGTCGAGCTCTGTCAGGCTGGGCGTGAGCGAGAGCACGCGTCCGAGGTTCGCGTTCCCGAACTCTGCACGGAGCCCAGCCAGTGCCAGGCCCTGCACCGCGTAGCGCCCACAGTGCTGGTGCAGCACAGCCAGCAGTCGGTCCTCCTTGCCGCAGTACCTCGACGACGCAAGGTACCTTTGCGCGTTGACCTTGACATACGCCGTGAGCTTCGGGTTGTTGTGGGTGCCGTCTTGGGCGCGCAGGAAAGCACGCAGCGACCTGCACACGGCGAGCCGCCACGGCGCAGGCATGTGCTTCAGCAGCGCCAGCAGGATCTCGTCGGCAACAGCGCAGAGCGAGGCCCCAAAATTCAATTTTTTACGTGAAGCAATCAGCCTGGCTTCCTTCCGGGCAGACATCGTGGTGTGCTTGGGCAATTCGCTCCGGTTTATAAAGGCTCGCACGCGAACCTATTTCTAAAAATAGAACTTTTTTTTCTGGTCTTTCTTTTTTGTGTCGCTTTTAGTCAACGCACGCGAACGCAGCGGAGAACATGAGGTCGCCGGTGCAGATGCTCGTGTTGGACGAGCTGCTCACGGGCCGCTTCGAGGAGGAGATTGTGGACGATGCGGACGTCGAGTGGCCCGGCGGCGACTTCGCGAAGAAGCTGACAGAGCCCGCTGTGGTGAGCAGGGCTGCGGGCGTGTGCAGGGCGTGGCACGACAAGGTCAAAGCACGCCGGGCTGCGGTGCTGCTGGAGGCCGTGGGTGGTTATGTGCACTACTGCATGCTTGGCGGGGCGCTTTACCTGGCCGACATCGACATGTACGGAGTCATTTCCGCGGGTGGGGCGCCCGCGGAAGTGCCGCCGGAGACCCGCCTGCGCATCGCAGTCCGGCTCGGCGAGCGCGAGATGTACGCGGTCGAGGCTGTGCGGCGCACGCGCGACGAGCTGGTTCTGCAGGCGAGCGTGTGCTCGTGGGCGGACGCGCCGCCGAGGGCCTACATGCCGCACGGCGTTGCGCTGCACAGGCTGTGCTGGGTGCACGAGGACCTCAGGGCGCCCGCTGAGCAGGAGGAGCTCGACGACTGGCACGCGACCGCATCTGCGAGGCTGGGCCTGCTGCTCGAGCACTGGAGGAACGTGGCCACGTGCCGGCTGCGTTGATTTATACACCATTGATTTACGCGCTCTTTTCCTGATTTATTAATAAAACTCAGTTAAGCCTGCGTCTTTTGAGCACTCAGTCGGCGCGGGCGCGAAGAGGCTGTGAGCGCTCCCAGCGGCGCGCGTGCAGGTGCACGCGCGCTCGAGCAGCTCGCGCCCGTCGGCCTCACGCTTACGGGCGGAAGTTGGCGACCGCGGGTGCTCCCAGCGCGCGCTCAAAGAGACGCGGGGCGTCGTGAGGCGCACGGTCACGGTGCCCCGGCCGGCCAACGGGACGCCGGCCACGCGCCTGTAGTAGAAGGTGACGGCGTGGCCGCCCATGCGCATCTCGGCCTCCTGGGTCATGTAAAAGAAGTGCTCGCGGCCTTGGGCGGCGCGGACGCACGCCGTGATCCAGCTGTCACGGGCGAAGGCGGTGTCGCGCTCGAGCTGCGCGCGGAGGGCCTCGAGGCGAAAGAGCCTGCGTATGCGCTTGCACGTCGACGCGAGCGCGATCATGCAGGCGCTCGGCTGGCCCAGCACGAGGTCGCCGCGGGCGGCGGGGGCGTCGAGGGACGGGACGTGAAAGAACTCGAGGATGGAGCCGAGCGTGTCGTCGGCGAAGTCCATGAGCAACATGACTGCGATGCCGGCGCGGCGCGCGTGTTATATACCGCTCGCATCGAGTTCACATGCGAGTTCGACGGTGCCGGCGCTAAAAAGAAATCGAGTTCGAGTTCGACGGCGCTAAAAAGAAATGAGTTCGAGTTCGACGGCGCTAAAAAGAAATCGAGTTCGAACGGCTAAAAAAAGATCGAGTTCGACGGCGCTAAAAAGAAATCGAGTTCGAAAGGCTAAAAAAAGATCGAGTTCGACGGCGCTAAAAAGAAATCGAGTTCGAAAGGCTAAAAAAGATCGAGTTCGACGGCGCTAAAAAGAAATCGAGTTCGACGGCACTAAAAAAAGATCGAGTTCGACGGCGCTAAAAAGAAATCGAGTTCGACGGCGCTAAAAAAAGATCGAGTTCGACAGGCGCTACAGCGTGTGGTAAACTGGTCGCGAGCTATTTAAGTACGCGAACGCCGGGGCATCTGCAGACAATGCAAGCGGACTTGTTTTTTATGGTGGCGGGCGTCGAGGAGTACGTGCTGGACATTCTGTTCGGCAGGGACACCGAGCTGTTCCGGCGGGTGAGGGACGGGACGCTGCTGCCGCAGTACAGGCTTGGTCCGGGCGGGAGGCTGACAACGACGGTGGTGCAGTTGGCGTGGCCCGTGGTGCTGGGCCGGGTGTGCCGGGCGTGGCGGGCGGCGCAGGTTCTTGGCGTGCGCGCGGCGCTCAGGCGCGAGATCCCGCGCCTCTGGGCGGCTGCCGTGATGCGAGGTATGGACGTGGTGCGCCTACCGGCGTATTTTCACGGCCGCACGGACCCTGTGTACGGGCCGCCTGCAGGGTGGCAGCACCATCTGTCCGAGAGGACGGCGCAGACGCACTGTTTGCGTGTGGCGCCCGGCGTGTTGGGCGCGACTGCTCAGCTTGTGGTGACCGTGTGTGTGGCACGGCTCCGTGTGCTTGGCGGGCACGAGCTCCAGATGTGGTACACGGTGGAGGACCCGGTGGAGCACGGGCGGGAAGGGAGCGCGTGGGCGAACCCGTCGCGCACCGTGGTGGTGCCACCGGACATCTGGGACGACGCGGCGGCGAGCGCGGCGTGGACGGCGCTGGAGGGCGCGGCTGCGGTGGCGTGGCTGTCGGGGCTGGACCTGGAGTCGTCGTTGCTTTAGATAGAGCCGGTTTGATATTCTTGAAAAATAAACGCGAAAGAGACCAATGTAGGCTTATGTGCGCAACATTTATGTGAGCCAACATAGCGCATAACAACAAGGATGGCTGCTGTCGACCGCCTGGCGCTGGTGTCCAAGATCCTCTTGGACCAGCGGTTCCTCGAGCTGAAGCGCGAGAACGAGCGCCTCACCCTCATGCTCTTTTGGGTAGACCACGGCATGCGCACGCTCAGGAAGTTGATGTCTCATGCAAACAACACACGCGCGGGCGGTCCACGCTGCCGCTGCCGGCACTGTGCGCGCGCCGAACGATACTGGCCGATGTACAGCCACGGAAACAACGACGGTTACGAAGAGTGCAGGTTCGGGCCGTGGTTCGAGCAAACACTGCAGGAGCACGGCCTGAGCTTTGCAGCGTCTGGGACGATGCCACCCGGCGGTGTGCACTTCCTCTTGGTTCCGACCGAGCAGGCGCCTGTCACCAGTTGGTGCACGTGGGAATATGGCGCAAAATTGCGGGACGCGCAGACGACGCAGGACCCGGGGCTGCTGAGCCTGACCGCGCTGTTCCAGAGCCTCGGCGAAGAGCCTGACTGGCTCCTCGCCGACCCGAACGACTCGGACTCGCACAGCTGGTGACAGTATTTAACACGCGGGGCCGGCCGGCATGGCGGACGACAGCGACTACCAGGCCCTCATCGAGCTGCTGCATAGGCTGCGGGCTCCCACGCCAATGGGCGGCCAGTGGGGCGCGCTGACGGACTACTACCACGGCAGATTCACGCAGGCCTGGTACGCGCAGCAGGCGGCGCGGGGCCGGATCCTGATGCGCGAGACATTCTGGAGTGACGAAGCTCGGGACGGCGCGCCGCGCGAGTACACGCATTTCCTGTTCAGCGGCGCAGAGGTCGCCGCCCCGTGGTTCCCGAACGTGAAGCTCTTCGTCGAGCTGTGCGAGGCCGCCGCCAGGAACGAGAACAAGACGCTCCGGACCCAGGCGAGCGTCGACGCCGTCAAAGGCGCGTACTCGACGTTGGCGCCGATGCTGACAGCGTACGCCGCGACCTCGACCGAGGACGTCGTGAAGACCGCCATCGCGGAGATGCAGGCAGAGATGGCCAAGTACACGTCACACTATGCAGACGGGCGTTACACTTTATTGAGTAAACTGTAACAACCCAAACTGCTCAAACAAACTACTCAAACCCCGCCGCCCGCAGCGCCGCGACCGTCTGCAACGCCGCTTGACGGGGCAACGCGTGAGCACGCGTCTGCGACGCGGCCGAGGATGTCCACAGCTCCAAGTGCGCCAGTTTCCCGCGAACGAGCGTCCTCAGCTCCGCGTCGTGCTGTGGATCGTACGCGCGCCCACTGTCGATGAAGTCCGACAGCGTCGGCGCGCCCGCACCCACCCCAGGGAAGTCCAGCAGGTCCGCCAGTAGTTTCAGTGCGGCCCTCGTCATCTGCGCCTGCACAACCGGGTTCTGCGTGTCCATCACCAGCCTGCTCGTCCCGAACAGCTCGATCTGCGACGCGAAGCGCTGCGGCATCACCAGCCCACCCCGCGCCTTTACAGGAAGGGTGGATACCCGCGCCTTTATATAAAGGACTCTACACTCACAGAAAGGGCGTAGAAGCTTTTTCGCAAAAACGCTTCGGAATAAAAAAAAAGAAAACTGCGCGCAAAAAAATGCATTTGGGATGCACTCGGTGATTGACGTCTAATATGCAATAAACGTGCTAAACTATATACGCGCCCGCAAGCCGCCGACATGAACCTGGCGCTGTTGTGGATCACCGTCCCGGGCGCCGTGCTCGTCGTGCTCTCCGACGCGTGGGTCGCCTTCCGCCTCTTGCGCATGCCCGCGCAGCAGGCGCGCGTGCTCTGGGGCGGCGTGTACGAGCGCGCGCCGTTCGTGCGCTGGGTCGGCACGTACGTAACCTCGAGCTTCGCGTGCGTGTCCACGTTCCTGCTCTTCCTCGCGCTCGAGCCGCCGGACACGTCCTCGATCATCCTCTTCGCGTGCCTCAACGTGTGCTACGTGTGCATCGGCGTCGGCATCCTGCGCGAGGACAGCGGCACCGTCGTGCGGTGCCTCGACATCTGCGTCGCCCTCTTCGTCTTCCTCTTCTGGTACACCCTCCTCGTCTTCCGGCTCGACCGCGGTCCCGCCTCGCCCGCCCTGCTGCTCGCGACGCACCTCGCCAACTTTATCGCCGTCGTCCACGCCCTCGTCATGGAGCGCTGGGTGTGGTACCGCGGCTGGCTCGCCTGCCTCCAGGACAAGTGCCTCGAGGCCATGTACAACGAGGCCATGTACAACACGGCATTCCTGTGAGCGACGAAACACTACGCGAATGTGTGGGCTGTGTTTATTATAACAACATGCGCAGCGCAAGATGCTCAAACGTCAAACGCTCAGGTGCTATTTTCTTTGAGGCCATTGAGGCTCTGAAGCAGGAACCTCTCCTCCTGGTTGAGGTCGCGCACTTCGGCCATCCACTTATTTTTGGCATCGTCGAGCTCCTGATACATCGTGTGCGCCTTGGCCTCGAGTTCCTGAATGGCCTGCTCCATCCGCCTGACGTCCTTCATGCCCGCTACGACGGCAAGAACCTTGCGGTGATCGCAAAAGCCGGGCAGAGACATGGTGCTGGATGCAGACATGCGTGTTTTCCTGGGTGTTTGTGAGCTGTGGATTTCTGGCGTATTTACGTTGGTGCTCGCGAACGAGGACTCGCGAACCGTGCTGACCCTATACCCGCAGCGTTTTTTCAAGTAAAGATCCTAAAAATAGATCGCGAACGTGTTCGTTTTTTCTTTTGATGTAATTACTTCTTCAAAAAACAAAAATGCAGCGTCTGCTCAAAGCCTGCGCCTTTTGCGCGCACGCTGTTGCGCGAAGAGCGCGTGGGGCGTGTTGCCGCCGTTCGGGTCCCGTGCGTTGTTGCATAAGATGGAGAGCCTTTGCACCAAGGTCGACCGGACGTCCGCGAAGAACCGCGCCAGATACTCGGGGGCCACGTGTGGACCGGGCGGCGTCCATGCATGTTCCTGCTCGGCGAGGCGGTCGCCGAGGACGGACGACGCGGTGACGCCCAGGGACGTCGTGTCGACAAAGGGGTACACCTCAAAAACGTGCACCTCTCTGGCGGTGATCGTGAGGCCATCCAGGCGCAGCGTGGAGTTGTTGACGACGGCACCACCTGTGTGTTGGCGCGCGAGGACCTCGTCGACGACCCGGGCGAACCAGGCCTCGCGCGCGGGGGCGACGTCGGCCCAGAAGCGCGCGCGCAGGGCGCCAAGGCGCAAGAGCGCCGGGGGCAAGAGCGCGTGCATGCGCCGGCACGTCGAGAAGAAGTGGGCGCCCACGAGCACCACGTCGCGCGACGTGGACATGCGCGGGTTGTACGTGTAGTCGACGAGAAGCTCGAGCGCGTCCTCGTCGAGGACGCGGAGCATGGCCGACATGTCTGTGATGGTGGTCCGGGGAGCGTGTTATATATGTATCCTTGTGTATTTAGTGAGGCGCTTTTAGTAAGGCCTGGAGCCGTCGGCCTTCTTGTAGACCCGCCTCGTATTCTTTCTGTTCACGTGCTGTCCGCACGTGCTCGATTTCTTGTTCCTGTGTTTCTTGTGTACGACTTTCCAGGCACCGAGCTCGTGCAGCATGTTTTGCAGCTGTGCGTCGTCAGCCATGGCTGCGGCGTGCGCGTGTTATATACGGAGCGGACGTGGACCTGCGGCGGCGTTAGCGCGCGTGATAGACGGTGTTGACCTGCGGCGGCATGCAGCAGCACGCGAGGCACGGGCAGAGGCGGGGGAACGCGAGCGCGCCGCCCGGAATGACGCCCGGCCAGACGACGGCGTTGGGCGTGGCGACGGGCCCCAACATCGCCATCTGTTTCTCGTCGCCGGGGGCGTAGCCGTGGTAGCTGACGGTGGTCGCGTTGCCCGCGCAGCCCTGGGTGCAGCCGGCGCAGGCGAAAAAGACGGCGGCGATCACGAAGCACGCGACGAAGCCGAGGGCGGGCAAGAGGCCCATCGTCTGGGGCTCGCCGTCGGCAGTGGGCGGGGAAGGCGCGAGGCCGATGATGAGCCCTGCGAAGAGGAGGAAGAGGAAGCCGACGACAGTGAACCCGCCGACTCTTCCGTAAACGACGCGGTACTTGAAGCCGCGCTTCGCGGGCGCGTGTGGAGGCGGCGCGACCGCTGCAGGTTGCATGCGCGCGGCGCGACGGGCTTATATACGCGTCGACTGAAGTGATCGGCGATTGCATATATAAGCCCGGCGCGCCGCAAACATGCCGGAGAAGCGCGACGTGGACGCCGCCGACGGGCATCTGCGGCGGCTGCTGGGCCAGCTGCGCGCGGTTCGCCTGGGCACGACAGGGTCTGACTGGTTGGACGAGAACGGGTCGCCGGACGACGAGCAGTACGCCGCGCCTCAGTACGACGACTGGTTGGACTCGGACGCGCCGCAGGACGACGCGCCGCAGGACGCCGCGCCGCCAGTCACCGCGCCGCCAGTCACCGCGCCGCACCACACCGCCTGGCAGCCTGAGTGGATGGACCCCGCGTATCAAGCGTCGAGAGCGGGGACCCCGCGCCAGCTCGGGGCCGACGCGGACGACGCGCCTGACACGACAAATTGGACCACCGAGCAGTGGCTTGCGTTCTATGTAGCGCAGAGAGCAAAGGCGGGTGGCGGGAAGGGCGAGAACCGCGCCGCGCGGGGCGAGGACCACGCCGCGCGGGCCGATCAGGGCGCGGCGACGAAGCGCAGCCGGCTGCGCGCGGCTTTCGAGGCGGGTCGAACTCGATCTTTTTTTAGCGCGCGCGCCGTCCGTTTCGGCCACGTCGGCTCGATTTTTTAGCGCCAGTTCAGTTTACCACGCCCTCTGAGCTCGATTTTTGAGCTCGATTTTTTAGCGCCAGTTCAGTTTACCACACCCTCTGAGCTCGATTTTTTAGCGCCAGTTCAGTTTACCACACCCTCTGAGCTCGATGTTGAGCGCCAGTTCCGAGCTCAGTTGCGCGGGCAGAACGTATATAAGCCGTGGACCGCGCAGGCATCGAAGATGAGTTTTTGTCCGAATCAGCTCTCGACGGCGACGGCGGGCGCGTGCGCGCAGGAGGCGCTCGAGGCGGCGCTCGGATGGTGCGGGGAATTGGCGCTAGCGTTTCATCATTCGAGCCAAAACGTGCGCCGGAGGAAGATCGAGTTCGTCGCCGGCGTGCTCGGTGCAACCTCGCAGGCCGGACAGGAGGTGTCCAGACTTGAAAAAGCAGAGTGGCTCGGCGCGCGCGACAGGGCGCAGGCCGCGGAGCAAGAGATGCTCGGGTTCGTTATCGTGATCGGCTTTTGGGCGTGCTGCTGTGTGCTCGGCGCGCTTGTCAACCTCTATCGGCGCTGGCCGACGCCGGCGCGGCGGCGCGAGCGCGCGATGGCTTTTGGACAAGCTGTTGTGCGTGGCGCACAAGATTATGTGGGATGGGACGGCATTTACTTTTCCTGATAATAAACACAAGTAGCGATCTTTTATTCAATACGCGTTCAGTAACCGCTCTCCAATTTCGGCGTCGACGGCCGCATGGCGGTCCGAGCGCACAACAGAACCGCGTCGTCAACAGAACCGCGTCGTCGTCGCGCCGGCCTCTCCACCCGGACCTGCACACCAGGCAGCAGCGCGGGGCTCGACTTCGATTGTATCAATTTTTGTGGACTTACCCGCACATCGCTACTCCGCACGTCGCGACTCGACAGGCACTGTTTTTTCCCGTCATCCGGCGACAAAACGATGTTCGCTAGTTTCGGACCCGCCAGCCGCACAAAGGACGTATAACGCCCAGGCACATGGCCCGCGAAGCTCGCTTATATACCGTTTATTGAAATAACACTCACTTCTGTGCTCTGTCTGCGTCAGACGCGCAGGTCCGCGGGCTCGGATAGCAGCAGGCCGCCGGGCGGGCCGCGCCACGCGGCGGCGATGGCGACGTCGACGCTGTCGTCCCAGTTCTGGGCGGCCAGGTCGAGCGCGGTGAGGTGCGAGCACTGGCGCAGCGCGGCGGCGATGGCGCGGCCCTGCAAAGCACATTGTCAGTGAATCAGCACTGGTCAGCACATTTTAGAAGAGAATAAACGTGCCTCGTGGTCCGTCATCGCGTTGCAGGAGAGGTCGAGGCTGCGCAGGGACGTGTACTGCGTGAGGAGGGCCTCGAGCGCGGCCATGGTGTTGCACGTGCCGACGCTGAGCTCGTCGTCCTCACAGTCGTCGTCAAACCCGCCGAGCGCGTTTCCGGAGAGGTCGAGGTATGTGAGGCGGCAGACGACGTCGGCCTGGTCGACGAGGTCGTCGAGGTAGTAGATTTCGGTGCCGGAGAGGTCGAGCGCGGTGAGCGCGCAGCCGGGCTTGGCGCTCGCCTGGAGCAGACCGCACGCGCCCTCGGGGCCGAGCGCGAGGCCGGGGCACTGCTCAGCACGTGTCAGCACATGAGCACATCACATCAACACATCACATCAGAACGGCAGAGCAGTTCACCAACCTCGAGCGTGCGCAGGCGCGGAAAGCGCGGCAGCGCGGCCATGGCGTGGTGGATGTCCCACACGCCGCCCGCGTCGGCGCCGTTGCGCTGGTGGATGCAGGCGGGGCCGAGGCGCAGGCGCTCGAGGGCGGCGAGGTGCAGCGGCGCCTGGGCCCAGAACTCGCGCGGGGCGGTCTGCACGCCGGGCGCCTCGTACGAGTGCAGCGCGGAGATGTCGAGCTCGCGCACGCGGCGCAGGCGGGGGAGCTCGGGCAGGACCAGGTGCAGGCTGCGCGGGCCTGGAGCGACGAGGGTGTCCTCGCGAAGGGCGAGGCGCAGCGGCGGGCGAACCAGGGCAAGGTCCGCGGGGCGCAGGAGGGTGGGGCCGAGCACGCACGCGCGCTTCGGGTCCATGCGTGTGGGTTGCGGGGCCATGCTTCAGTTTCTGTTCCGTCTGTTTCCGACTTCTGTCCTATTTAAGGTGTCCTCGCGAACGCTTTTCTCGCGAACCTTTTTCTGCTTTTTATTTTTTTGAGGTCGCTAATGTGCGCGCGCAGTATAAAAGACCGATCCGCGCGGCGGATCGGTCGACAGCATGAGTGCTGTTAACGTTAACGCGCATGACGGAGTCTTGGATGCTTTCTATCAGAAGCTATTGATTGTGAACGTGGAAGGAGCCACGCTCGATGACAGAATGTGGATGATGACCGATAAGACTATCGCGGATGTGGAAGAGGAATTTACCAAGCGCTACCAGGATCGTAACCCGGACGATCTGAGTGTCGTGCAGTTTCAGGACGACGAGGGTGGGGTTTTAGACTGGACCCTGACCGTCTTGAATGTGGCCACGGCTCAGCGGAAAGCCCGTCACGAGGCGGTCGTCTTGGTCGTCGAACTGCTTCGCAGGATCCGATGCGAGGTGGTCCGCTCAGACAGGAACCGCACTGTGGTCACATTCCCGGAGCCCTGCCAGGGTGATCGCCTGGTCGTGGACGTTCTCGCTGGGATACACGCGACGCAAAGCCTGGTGTACACGCGCTGGGACATCTTGATCAACGGCGTGCCATTCGAGGTGTGGGACGACGACGACCCCAACCAATTGCTGCTCGTGAGTGGGCTGGCTCTCTACGGCGACACAGGAATGGTGCAGGTTCGCATCTTGGTCGGAACGGCGGCGGAGGAGGTCGCTTCTTGGGCGAAAGTGGAAGCCGACGCCAAGACAGAGCTGGAGGCTCATGGTCGGGAGGTTCAGCAATGTGAACACAACTTCGCCGTCGGTGATCAGTCCGGTAGAGATCTTGTCTCGGAACTCAGGTGGGTTATGATGCGTGCGAAGAAGCGTGCGAAAAGGGCGACTGACGACCTTCAGAAGGCTTTGGACGAGGCCCGCGCGGATGAGGAGTGTGCCCGTCATGAGCTGGTGGTCGCCCAGAGGCACCACTTCCGGGCGCAGCAACAGCTGCTGCTAGAGGCGCCGGCGGCGGCGCCGGCGGCGGCGCCGGCGGCGGCCGAGTCCGCGTCCGCGGGCGGGTGTCCCATCTGCTTGGAGGTTATCACGCGACTGTGCGCGCTGGTGCCGTGCGGGCATTCGGTCTGCGCGGACTGCATGGACTTGGCCGCCGCAACCGGGATTTGTCCCATGTGCCGCGCCGTGCTGGGCGCGGCCGCGGGCACGCTCGCCCTGCGTGTTTTTACGTAGTTTAATAAACCGGAACATATTACGACGTGCCGAAGCCCGCGCCGCACACGCACGCGGCGGGGCCCACGCTGCCGGCGGGCGAGAGCGAGCCGGTCCCGCACGCGGCGCACGCGCTCGCTCCTGTGACCGCCGAGAACGTGGCGGGCGGGCACGAGACGCAAGTCGCGTTGGCGGTCGCGCCGGTTGCGGTGGAGTACGTGCCGGCGGGACAGGCGGCGCAAGCGGCGTCGCTGAGGGCCGCTTTGAAGGTGCCGGGCGCGCAAGAGACGCACGCGCCGGCGACGCGCGTGAGCCCTGCGGCGCAGAGAGACAGCGGGCAAATTCCGAGAAGAGTCCAGTCGGCAGCAAAGCCCCACTCAACCGAAGTATCGCTTGTGAGTCTCACCTGCAGGTATCCTGTTGTTGAAATGAGAGGAGTTGCTGTAGCATCTTGACGGTTACCAGTGTAAGTTTGAAGTAGTTGACATGATGAAGGTGACGTGCAGATGTCAATGTACAGATAGTCGTAGTTCGCCTCCGTGACGAGTTTTGAGAACTTCAAAATGATCTGTTGAGCACCAGGTGAAGCGATTAGCCAATTGCAGGCTGCAGAGGATGGATATGGATCGGCTGATATGACACCAGAAGTCGCACCGGTTGCCGCTTGAGAGCAACCGCAATTGCCGGTGCAAGTCACGGTCGCGGTGCAAGCTTGCCCACACGCAGCACTCGACGAGCTCCCGGCCGGCGACGTCAGCGTGGCCGCACAATCGGAGCATACAGCGGCGGCAGTCGCGCCTGTGTACTTGCCGGCGGGACACGCGACGCACGCCGTCGCCGCGACTGTCGCGGAGTACGTGCCGGGCAGACACTGGACGCACGCGCCGGCGGTTGTGTCCATGTACGTGCCGAGTGGACATGCGCACGTGGAGCCGCCGGCCGCGCTGGAGACGCCGGCGGGGCACGCGGCGCACGACGCGGCGGCGGTCGCTCCTGTTGCCGCCGAGTACTTGCCGGCCGTGCACGCGACGCAAGTTGCGTTGGTCGTCGCGGCGGTTGCGGTGGAGTACGTGCCGGCGGGACAGGCGGCGCAGGCGTCGTCGCTGACGTCCGCTTTGAATTTGCCCTGCACGCACGCGTAGCACGCGCCTAACGCGCGCGTGAACCCGGCGGGGCAGGCGCACGCGGACGCGCCGGCCAAGCTGCCGGTGCCGGCGGGGCACGACACGCACGTCGCGGCGGCGCTCGCGCCGGTGGCCGCCGAGTACGAGCCGGCCGGGCACGCGACGCACGTTGCGGCGGCGGTCGCGCCGGTGGTGCCAGAGTACGTGCCGGCGGGACAGGCGAGGCAGCTTGGATTGCCGAGCGAGTCGGTCCCGACGTACGTTCCTGCTTTGCACAGGCAGGCGGCGCGCGCGGTGGCTCCGGCGGGCGAGGTGGAGTCTGTCTGGCATGCCATACAGGTATCGGAAGCTGTCTTGAAGTAATTTGCGAGGCACGTGCAAGC
>Ga0209553_1000325_pt1 | contig 24962 bp, 18 predicted proteins | sample LauGreFBDMM110DN_2_FD_188217 | JGI IMG/M metagenome (GOLD analysis project Ga0209553, IMG submission 188217) | Freshwater lake microbial communities from Lake Michigan, USA - Fa13.BD.MM110.DN (SPAdes) (version 2) | ecosystem: Environmental > Aquatic > Freshwater > Lake | place: Lake Michigan...
GTCAGGTGGGATCACGCCAACAAGTCGAAAATCTTCTTCGCTCGCCATCAGTAAATCGACCTGCGGTATCAGTTCCCGGAGGACGTCGCCAGCCAGTTGCTGCGGCGGTCGAGCTGGATCCCAACGCCAGAGTTTGCTGCGAAAATTGACATCGCACGATACCAAAACACCACGTTCACGAGCAGATCGAGCGGCGTGCAGGGTCGTTTCAGCTGCAAGCCTTGAGAGCGCGGGCGTGATCCCCGTCAGATGCAGCCAAGATGCACCCTCGAGGATGCTGTCCCAGTGAAAATCATTTCCTGTGGCCTGACTGATCGCACTATATTCGCGATCATAGGACACGCGGCTGGGTCGCTGATTTGCGCCCATCTCGACAAAGTAGATCCCAAAACGTCCCCGATCGGTGATGCGAATATGTTCCACCCCGACACCGACACTGCGCAGGCTACCGAGACAGCCGTCGGTGAGTGGTCCTTCCGGCAGCGCCGTGACGAAGTCGGCTTGACAGCCTAGCAACGCCAGAGACGATGCAACATTGGCTTCGGCTCCTGCAAACGTGACGTCGAGCGAACCCGGCAGCACTTGCCGCAAACGGAGCATGCCCGAAGGTGCCATCCGCGCCATTATCTCGCCAAAAGCCACGATACGAGTTGTGTTGTGTGACAGATTACGTGTCATGGGGTTGCTCTATAGTCCGGGCGGTCACCGCTAATAGTAACCCGAAGCGTTTCTATTCACCGTCCGGTTCTTCGAGATACGTGTAACCGTTCAGCGCTTCCTCATAAAACTTCACAAACTGCCCCGCCATGTTATGGTCAATCCGATTTTCCCGGACGGCCACTTCGACCGAAGCCTGCAGCCGATTAATTAAATCCCGGCCGCGAAATTGCACGTAGTCTAGGACTTCGCTAACAGTTTCACCCTTAATGATTGTATCCAAAACCACTTCACCAGACGGCGACAAGTCCACATGCACGGCGTTCGTGTCGCCGAACAGATTGTGCAGGTCGCCAAGGATTTCCTGATAGGCACCAATCAGAAACACGCCAAGATAATACGGGGATCCGTCATACTCATGCAGCATGATCGTACGACGTACGTCGCGGCGGTCGATGAACTGATCGATTTTGCCGTCCGAGTCACAGGTGATATCGCTGAGGACCGCATGTCGCGTTGGTCGGCTATCTAGCTGATGAATGGGCATCACGGGAAACAGTTGCTTGATCGCCCACGAGTCCGGGCATGACTGAAACAGCGAGAAGTTGCAGAAATAATTGTCCGACAACAGTTTATCAAGCCGTTCCAGTTCTTCCGGAACGTAATCGAGCGTGCCGGTAATTTGCCAGATGCGATGACACAGGGCAAAATAAATATTTTCCGCCAAGCAACGTTGTTCGAGCGAGACATATCCCGTGTTGAACAGCGTCATGACGGTATCGATTGAGGTCTGCGCGTCGTGGTAGGATTCTAGGACATTCCGCTGATTCACGCCTTTATAGCTTTGATACAAATCATGTAACGACTGTTCCGCATCTTCCGGAGGAGCGAGTTCCGCTTCGGACGTGTTTTCACCTTGTTGCGAAACGCCGACTACACCAAAGATCAACACACTGTGAAACGCGGAAATCGCGCGACCGCTTTCTGAAATAATGTTTGGATGTGGCACGTTTGCTTCGTCGCAGACCGTCTGAATCGTGTAGACGACGTCGCGGGCATATTCTTCGAGCGTATAGTTCATACTCGATTCAAAGTTTGTCTGAGATCCGTCGTAGTCCACTCCGAGACCGCCGCCGACATCCATGTACTTGAGCCCAGCACCGCGCCCTACAAGTTCGGTGTAAACTCGCGCGGCTTCGTTCAATGCGGCTTTGACTTGGCGAATGTTGGTAATCTGACTCCCGAGATGGAAGTGCAGCAGCGTGAAGCAATCTTCCATGCCGCGTTTCTTGAGTTCGTCCAGAGCCATCAGGATCTCGTTGGCGCGCAGACCGAACTTTGAACGATAGCCCCCGGAAGACTGCCAGCGGCCAGAACCACGTGCTGCCAACTTGACTCGCATCCCGATTTGCGGCCGGACATTGAGCTTTTCAGCGTACTTCAGGATCAATTCCAGTTCGGTATACTTTTCAACGACTGGAATAACGTTCCGGCCAATCTTTTGGGCCAGCAGAGCCATCTCAATGAATTCTGCATCCTTGAATCCATTGCAGATGATCGGCGTCTGAGCTTCTGTCATGGCGACCACGGCCAGCAATTCTGGCTTGCTGCCAGCTTCCAAGCCGAATCCAAACTCCCGCCCGTACTCGACGACCTTCTCCACAACTTCGCGCTGCTGATTGACTTTGATCGGATAGACGCAGGCGTAGGTACCCTTGTAACTGTGTTCCTTAATTGCGTCGCTGAATGCTTTGTGAAGCACAAACAGACGGTCGCGAATAATGCCGTTGAATCGAAGGAGCACAGGCAGATCAAGCCCGCGCATTTGAAGACGCTCGACGAGTTCTTTCAGGTCAATGGAATGCGCCGGATTGCGGTCAGGATGCACCTGCACATTGCCGTTCTGGCTGACGGAAAAATAGCCGTTACCCCAGCGTGGGACTTCATACATCTCGGCTGCGTCAACCGAACTCCAGTGCGACGGTGATTCATCAATCATTCTACAGCACGCTCCAGTGTAAATGAAAAAGGGTCGAGATTCTTGAGCCGAATGTGCCAAGCGCCGGTAATTCGTTCCGCGCCAAACACACACATTGTGAGAGCTAGGGGCCTCGCCCTAGGTTCATGCGAAATAGATGACCAAAGCCCTAGCGCGGCAAATCTGAAAGAACCACTGCCGAAAAGATGTGTACAAAAGTTGCAGTGGTTGAAAAGAAAAGATTTGAAGGGGCGAAATGATCGTACACTCCATTCCGCCCTTTCAGGGCTTTCATTTTGGATTTTACCCGATTCCTTGATCCATGTCTTGGCTGCCAAACTGATGGAACGCGGCGCCAACCCGCAAACAAGCACGAGCATGATTATACGCCAATCTTCGGCTTGGCCACTCACTATGCCTTTACGGAACCGATCGTACGATTCATGGCCCAGACGAGGATCGGACTCGCGATGTAAACTGAACTGTAAGTCCCAGCGATACAACCGATGACCATGCACCAAGCGAATCCATGAATCCCGGAACCGCCGAAAATGTACATAATTAAAACCACAATAAACACGGTCAATGTCGTCAGAATCGTGCGGCCCAAGGTTTGGTTGAGTGACGTATTGATCATCGTGGCAGTAATCGCCGGGTTTTTACCACGTACTTCGCGAATTCGGTCAAAGATCACGATCGTATCGTTCAGTGAGAATCCGACCAGCGTCAGGTAAGCAGCGATCGTGGCGAGGTTGATTCTCAGATCTTCCAAGAGGAGAAAATTGCCGATCGAGGTTCCCGTGAGATAACTTGCGAGAGCTGTGATTCCGACGGTCACTAAAACGTCATGCACGAGGGCCACGATCGCTGCCAAACCGAATACAAGATTCTGAAATCGGAACCAGATGTAAATTGAGATGACAAGAATACTGACAATGATGGCCAAGATGGCGCGCTGCTTCATTTCGCCTGCCACGGCGGATGCAAACGTATTCACTTCGTCAAAGAGTGGCGTGGCGGCCAGTTCAGTCTGAATTGCCTTCATCGCTGATTCAAGATCTTCCGCTGCCACAGTTGGAATTGCACGGACTTGGTAAGTCTCAAACTTGCGGACAGCCAATTCGCCAGCTTTTTCGCCGGAACCAACCAGCCCTTTAATATCAAACAGTTCCTCAAGGGAACCGTATTTCTCTTTTCCCTCGACCTTAATTGCTTTCAGTTTTCCAGCCAACATGTCGCGAAGTGTGCCTTCGGCCACTTCGTCTGAAAAACCAAGTTCTGCCATCGGGCCACCTTTAAACCGAAGTGCAATGAGAGCTTCAGCCGATTCGTCGCCGTCTTTAATTTCTACGGTCGAGATTGGTCCTACTTCGACTTTGACCATTCGGAGTTTGATGGAATCACGATCTTTGAAAGTTGCATAGATTTTCTCCCGAACGCGGTCTTCTGCAGTTGTCTGCTCATTAGCCTCTGGTGGCGCACCTAACGTTGCAGCCGTATCATGCTGATCACTTTCAGTGGATCTCAGGCGGAAGTATTTCCCCACACCTTCTGGAGTGACTTCGTCGCCGATGGAGAGGCGTTCGAGTGAAAACTGGTCACCAAATTGCGTCTTTAAAGCTGCAATGAGATCGTCGGTTTTTTGGGGAGTGGTTGTCTGGAATGAAACCATCGTTCCACCGGTAAAGTCGATATCATAATTCGCTTCGCCGCGGGCAAAGAAAGCGGCCATTCCCACGACGATAATCGTGATGGAAATTCCTGCCCACAGATACTGCTGCTTCAGAAAGTCAAAGTTTGTCTCACCGATCATGCGTGACATCGACAACGTTGTTAGCCATTGTCGGCGTTCAGCAATATCGAAAATTAAACGACCAACGAACAGAGCCGTGTACATACTCAATGCCAAACCGATGATCAGTGTCACGGCAAAACCTTTGACCTGATCTGTGCCGATGATAAACAGAATTACGGCCGTCAACAGCGTGGTAAGGTTCGAGTCGAAAATGGTGGAGAACGCTTTTTGAAAGCCGTTCTGAATGGCCATCCGTACGCTCGATCCTTTCGCGATTTCTTCACGCATGCGTTCATAAATCAAAACGTTGGCATCGACAGCCATGCCGATCGTCAGCACGATTCCCGCGATCCCAGGCAAGGTGAACGTAGCATTGATGAGCAGCATCGCGGCTAACGTCAAACCCAGATTTAATAACAGCGAAATGACGGCAATCAAACCGGAGAACCGGTAATAGTACAGCATAAACAGAACCACGGCTAAAGCACTGATCAGCGTGGCACGCACGCCCTTATTCCGCACGTCTGCACCCAAAGTCGGATCAACGGTCGCTTCGCTGAGCGGCTTTGGATCGATTGGGACTTCCAGAGCCCCGGCATTCAAGACGCCGGCAAGCTCGTCGGCTTCCAGAGATGTAAAACCACCTGCGCCGCCGCCTGAGATCTGCCCACGGCCACCCGTAATCGGATCATTCAGATTTGGAGCGCTATAGACTCTGCGGTCCAAAACAATGGCCAGTTTTCGTTTGTCCTCTCGCCCGGGCCGATCAAACCGTGACGTTAAGTCACCGAAGCGAAACGATCCAGTCTGGTCAAAAGTAAAATTCACGATGACTTTACCGGCCGGATCAATGTCCGGACTAGCAGACTTGAGATAACGCCCTGTGACACGCCGGTCCTCGGGCTCAACTAGGAGCAGGTATTCTTCCGTTTTATAGCTCTCTGGTCGCCCTTTGACGTAGCGGATGCTCTGAATTTCGCGTGTCACGATAGAACGATCTTTCATTAACTGCGGCTCACCATCTTTTTCAAACGCAGGACTCCAGATAGCTTGGACTTGATTATCTGTGCGCAGTTCTTTCGTCGCTTTATCAAGTTGCTGGGCAGCACGCACAATTTCACGATCTTCCGCACTATCTGCCGCGATAAAAAACTCGAGGCTTCCCAGTCGCGTAATCTGGCGTTTGATTTCGTCCACAGTCTGTGGATCTTCGCCAGGGATGATGACTTCAATTCGTCCACCGCCAACACCGCGGACGGTAATTTCTTCTGTGCCTGACGGATTTACGCGACGTTTAACGGATTCTACCATTTCATTAATGAGATCATTCGTCAGTTCTTTTTCCGGCTTGATCTGGAACACCATATTTGTGCCGCCGGCAAGGTCGATCCCCAAGCGGAATTGATCAGCAATTTTTTCGCCCTTGAGCAGGCTCGATAGAAAAGGTGCTACCCCCAGCATGAGCGTCAAAAACACCACCCGCATGCGGCCTTGCCACTCTTTTATGCGCCACATTTTGGCGAGCAGGTTAGAAAGCAGAATCGGGACGGCGATGACGAGCAATAAAATAAGCCACGCGACCCATGCGTTATCTGGTCCTGCTGGGGGCAGATTCGCTTCCCCATCAGCGGGCTCAATTACGCCTTCCGTGGCAACTGCCGCATCTGCGATGTCTTGAGTCGTGGCGGCATCAAACGCGGCATCCGATCTGGCCTTTGCCTCGTCAACAATACTCGAGGCACCATCTGCAGCTTTTTCCGGAACTGGAGCTGCGTCAGGGGTGGCAGTTTTTACCCCCCCTGCTGGCTCCTGCGGAGCACTTGCAGCAACGTCTTCAACGGCTGTGGCAACTGGCGTCACGGCGGTGGTTTCTAAAGATTTCGCTACTTCTTCTGCTGCGGTTGGATCCTGAAGCAGAAGAAAAAGCAAACCATTGAGCAACTGAAACATCAGATTAGGTTCCCGGGAAATTCGCGGTTCCCGCTGCGAAATTGCGGCGGCGGCGAGTCAAAAAGTAGTCAGAACGTGGGTATATGTATCGAATGGATTCCCTGCAACACAATTCAAGCTGCTTGTTTGGTCTCCAAACCGGGAATCCGCCCGCCTAGAAACCGCAAACCTGCTCTTAGGTTGCACTCGATCCGTTCGATTCGGGCGTATCTTTCAACGGCTCCTGAATGGCGGATCGCAGGAATTTGATACGAGTGTTGTCGTCGACGCGCAAAGTCACACGGGTGCCATCCGAGGAAATATCTGCGATTGTGCCGATCATCCCGCCCGTCGTGACCACTTTGTCGTTTTTCTTCAGCAGCGTTAGTAATTCCTTGCGTCGTCGTTGTTCTGCCTGCTGGGGGCGCAGCAGAATAAAGTAGAAGAACAGGCCGATCGCGATGAAGGGAAGAAATTGCATCCATGGTGGCGGTGGAGCGTCTTTTGCTGCATTCCCAAGGTTTTTTGTTGCATCTGCGATGCCCTCCACAAGAGGCGACCCTGAAGTCACCGCAGCCGCAGGTGGCGATTCCACTGCAGTCGCTGTGGGCTGAGCAGCAACGTCCTGCAACATCAACAGGAGTTCGCACATTCGCACGTACACACTAAACCAGTTCACAGGCACCGATCCATATTAGGGAGGATTGAAAACGTAAACCCAACTCTTCGAAACCACGGCCTGAACGCAAGTCTCCGTCCAGCCTGAGTTTGGAAAAACCAAGTATCTTAGGCCTGCGGATTCCAACGAGCAAGCTGATTCGCCCGGAACTCTTCCGAACACCCCTGAAGTATTGCTTCTCGAAGTTGCCGCACGAGGCGCTGGTAAAATGCAATGTTGTGCAGCGAGAGCAAAATCGGCCCTAGCATCTCCTTGGCTACAAACAGGTGCCGCAGGTAGGCGCGCGAGAACCGCGTGCAGGCCGTGCACTCGCATTCCGGGTCCAGCGGTTGCTCATCCCGCGTATGCACCGCGTTTCTAATGCGCACCGGGCCTTGGCTGGTAAACGCCATCGCGTTGCGGCCGTTTCTGGTTGGCATGACACAGTCAAACAGATCAATACCGCGGCAAACGGCTTCAATAATATCTTCGGGCCGACCTACACCCATCAAATAACGCGGCTTGTGTTCCGGCAGCATCGGGACCGTGCTGTCAAGAGTCTGATACATCACCGGAGGTGGTTCTCCGACACTCAAGCCACCGACGGCATAGCCTGGAAAATCAAGCGGCAACAGTCCTTCCGCCGACCGTTGCCGCATCTCCGGATGCACGCCACCCTGCACAATTCCGAATAACGCTTGGTCCGATCGTCGTTGAGCCTCTCGGCAGCGTTTTGCCCACAGAGTCGTGCGATCAACGGCTTTCCGGATTTTGTCGAGCGATTCACCGGACGCCGGACATTCATCCAGACACATAATACAGTCGGCTCCGAGCTGTTCCTGAATTAGCACGGCTCGTTCCGGGGTTAACTCCAGCAAATTGCCGTCGATGTGCGATCGAAAAACAACCTTATCGTCATCGATCTTTCTCATCTTGGCGAGGCTGAATACCTGAAACCCGCCGCTGTCGGTCAGGATCGGGCCGCTCCAGTCCATGAATCTATGCAGTCCACCCAGCTCAGCCACAATTTCAGAACCCGGTCGCAACGCCAGATGATACGTATTCGACAACACCATCTGGACGCCAGCCTCACGCAGTTGAGCCGGCATCAATCCTTTGACCGTTCCCAAAGTCCCCACTGGCATGAATGCGGGAGTCTCCACAACTCCATGGGGTGTCACCCACCGCCCGGCGCGTGCGGCCGTGCTTGGATCCGTTGCATCAAGCTGGAATTCAAAGTGACTCATCGACAACTCAAGTGAGGGTCGCGATTTGGAGGAGGGGGGAGCTTACACAGAGTGCTGATGGCGGTCCGAAGATTCGTCAGAAAAACTCTGCTTTTCTTAATGTGAGCAGAGCTTGAGTGGGGCTGACAGTGATATTCCTCGACGATCAGACACTGGGAACCAGCGATCGGCTAATTTCCACGTAGGCGGAACTTTCAACTGGTCATTGCGATAAATTAGAAGCCCATTGGTCGCTCGTCCTTTGCTCTCAACGGCATCCTGCACAACATCACGCTTGCGGTGACAGGAGTGAAGTGAAACTGTAGACTCAGGAAGTGGGTGGTGATGAACTTCACGCAGGCTCGTAAGTTTGCACCATGCACAGGCGTAACGGCTTCCGTGATTTACGCGAGGGCAGGATTAAAACCCCTCTGCGAACTTTTAAAAAGGCGACGCGATGTTTTCGAGACGAGCATTTTTGGGAACTGTAGGCACAGGGCTAATCGTGGGACCGCATGTCGCGGCAGCAAATGGTCTGGCCGCGCAACGCAAGCGTCTGGCAGTCGTCACCACGGAATGGCGGTATCACTCCCATGCGTGGCACATGGCGGAACGCTTTCTGGTCGGGTATCCCGTGAATGGCCACTGGTATCGACCGCCGCTGGATGTCGTCGGAGCTTATGTCGATCAGAAGCCCGAGAACGACTTGAGCCGCAAACGCTCCGAAGAATTCGGCTTCCCGATCTATCCGACGATTGCCGAAACGCTGCGGTGCGGTGGTGACAAGCTGGCTGTCGATGGCGTGTTGATCATCGGGGAACATGGCACTTACCCGATGTCCGAATATGAGCAAACTAAGTATCCCCGCTATGAGTTCTTCAAGCAGGTCAGCGACGTCTTTCGCCAAGACGGCCGCGCGGTACCAGTCTTTAACGATAAGCATCTATCATGGAAATGGGAATGGGCGAAGGAGATGGTCGAGATTTCACGCGAGCTGAATTTTGCCTTCACCGCTGGCTCGTCGCTGCCGGTCACATGGCGGATGCCGGCCATCGACATGCCTTATGATGCGGAAGTCGAGGAGTTGATGTGCGTCTCGATCGGCAGTATCGACAGTTACGACTTTCACGCGTTGGAAGTGATTCAGTGCATGGCTGAACGACGACGTGGCGGAGAAACCGGGGTCGTCTCCATGCAGGCGCTGCGGGGTGACGCCGTCTGGAAAGCCATGGAAGCGGGTAGTTGGGCCAACGGTGGCTGGGATTCTGGACTCTTTGAGGCCTGCCTATCGCGAAGTCAAACGCTGGCACAGCCCGAAACCTTCAGTCACCGTTATCCAACCCCGATTCAGATCCGTGAGTGGGTGAAGGATCCGATCGTGTACCGCTTCGAGTACGCCGACGGTGTGAAGGCAACGATGCTGCTGATGAACGGACTAGTGGGCGACTTCACGTTTGCTGCTCGGCTGAAGGGGGCACCGGAACCGCTCTCGACGTTGTTTTATCTGCCGCCGACGCCCAACGTGACTTACTCAGCATCCTTGATGTCGAAGGCGGAAGAGACCTTCATGACCGGCAAGTCGCCGTATCCCATTGAGCGAACTTTATTGACAACCGGTCTCGTTGAAGCCGGGGTGCGGTCGCTTGGCACCGGCCAGATAAAACTCGAAACGCCTCATCTCGCGATCCGCTACCAAGCCCCGCGCGAATCTACGTTTGTCCGATCATAGTCGTGGCGCAATTTTGCCACGTGCCGCCACCTTGCGGTTTAATCATCGGCGTGAGCGTGTTGATTCAAAAGAAGGAGAACGATCTCATGTACTGCAGTTACGCCATCCGAGTGATTTTTAGCGCATGGTCGTCTGGGGGATCAATCTCTTTATTGCTGACCACGTTTCTGTTTTTTACTGCTGATGTGCGGTGCCTTGCGGCGGATGATGCACCAACGGCAGCCAACGAATTCTTTGAGAAACAGATTCGTCCGCTATTGGTTGCGAATTGCTTCGGCTGCCATGGTGAAAAAAAGCAGGAGGGCGGACTGCGGCTGACTTCGCGCGAGACGCTGCTTAAGGGAGGCGACACTAGCCCGGCAATTGTGCCGGGGGAGGTGGACGCGAGTCTATTAATCCGCGCCGTCGAATATGCCGACGAACTGAAGATGCCGCCGCAGCAAAAACTCGCCGATGCTGATATTGCCAGACTGCGGGAATGGGTGGCGATGGGAGCTCCGTGGCCAGAATCGTCCATGCCGCCCAGTGTCTCTGACGATGCTGTGGGGTCGAATGCATTTAGGGTGACGCTGCAGCAAGAGGGTTGGTGGGCCTTTCAGCCCGTCAAGGATGCATTGCCACCGGCGGTCGTGAACAACGCGTGGCCGCTTGGCACGATCGACAGCTTCGTCCTCGCCGAACTAGAATCGCACGCGCTCTCACCCTCTCCCCCCGCAGATCGAATGTCATGGCTGCGCCGCGCCGCGTTTGACGTTACGGGATTGCCTCCGACGCCTGAAGATGTGGCGGCATTCGTGGCGGATAGTTCAAGCGAAGCGTTCGAGCGCGTGGTAGATCGACTGCTGGAATCCCCCGCGTACGGTCAACATTGGGCGCGGCACTGGCTCGATGTCGTGCGTTACGCGGATTATCACGATGCCGACGCCAAAGCTCGGAACGCAGTGTGTGAACCACTGGAAGCGTGGATGTATCGCGATTGGGTTGTCGAATCTCTGAATCGCGACCTGCCGTTCGATCAGTTTATTACCCATCAAATTGCCGGCGACCTGCTTCCAGCAGCCGACGGCAAGGAACCGTATGCCGACGGCCTGATCGCAACCACATTTCTCGTGAATGGAGCGTGGGATCGCGGCGATGCGGACAAGGAGAAAATGGTCAGTGACATGGTGGATGACCAGATCGACACGATTGGCAAGGCCTTTCTTGGTCTCACCTTGGGGTGTGCTCGATGTCATGACCACAAGTTTGATCCTGTCTCTCAACCAGATTACTACGCGTTGGCGGGCATCTTTTATAGCACACGCATGCTGCAGGAGTTGGGCACAAAAGGGGGCGAGATCACGCTCCAACGGCGATCGCTCGTGCCGCTGGACGTGATGCAGAAACGTGACCAGCAGGTGCAGCAGATCGCTGAGCTCGATGCCCAACTCGCCGAACTTGACAAGCAAATGCCGCCACTGCCTGCCGATGATCCAATTCGCACAAAACTGGTTGCAGAGCGTGATGAGATTCAAAAGGCACTTCCCCCTGCACCGGTTATGGCCCTCGCCGTCAGCGAAGGAGGCGTCCCTGGCGGGCTCTTCCCAGGAATTCAGGACGTGCCGATTCACATCCGTGGAAGCTACACACGCTTGGGTTCGGTCGTGCCTCGACGGATGCCCGAGTTTCTGGCCGGAGAACATCAACCTGTCATCGCCACTGGCAGCGGTCGGCGTGAACTCGCGGCATGGGTGGCTTCAAGCAAGAATTCCCTGACGGCGCGCGTGATTGTGAATCGCGTGTGGAAATGGCATTTCGGTGAGGGACTTGTCCGGACCCCGAACAATTTCGGGCTGATGTCCGAGCCACCCTCGCATCCCGCATTGCTGGATTGGCTCGCGGTGAGATTTGTGGAAGACGGCTGGTCGCTGAAAAAACTGCACCGAAAAATTATGCTCTCAGCGACCTTTCGCCAGAGCAGCCATGCAACTCAAGAGCAATTCGATACCGATCCTGACAATCGCTGGTTGAGCCGATTCACTCCCCGCCGGCTTGAGGCTGAAGCCATTCGCGACAACCTGCTCTACGTATCAGGACGCCTTGACCTGACGACAGGCGGGCCCGCGGTCGGCGATCTTGCGATGACGCGACGTTCCATTTATCTCCAAACGGCCCGTTGGGATCGGAGCAACTTTGCGACGCTGTTTGACGCTGCTAATCCCGATGCGTCGGTGGAAGCTCGGTCCGTCAGTACAGTTGCTCCGCAAGCTTTATTTCTCCTCAACAGCGGCTTCATCCTCGACCAAGCCGGGCACCTGACAGATCGTTTAATGCGCGAGGTGCCGGAGGAGACACCCGATGCTGAATCCGTTCGGATAGCGCAGGCGTATCGCCTGTTGTTTGGGCGATTGCCCTCTGACGAAGAGCGGATCATCGCGCGACATGTTGTCGTTCAGGGAGACTGGAAAGAACTTGCGCATGTGCTGCTGTGTAGCAACGAGTTCGTATTTGTGGATTAATGATCATGACGTAGCTGGATTCGCAAGAATTCAGCAGCCGTTCATTACAAATCGAAATGTTCATCGTCTGCAATTTTTGCAAATTCAGCGACAAGGCGATTTATGACACTCAATGATCTTTCGCGCCGTGAACTGCTGGCGAATGTGGGTTGCGGCTTTGGAGCTCTTGCGTTGAACGGTTTGCTGGCGGGTGAGGCGCAGGCTGTTCACGAACGCGGCCTGGATCCTTATGCCGGACGGTCACCTCATTACGAACCTCGAGCGAAACGGGTCATTTTTCTCTATATGCCCGGTGGACCATCGCATGTTGATTTGCTGGACCCAAAGCCACGACTGGCAGTGGATAATGGTAAGCCACTTCCCTTCGAAAAGCCCAAGCTGGAACGGACGAGAACCGGAAATCTGCTCGCTTCACCGTGGAAATTCACCCGGCATGGCGCGTCTGGAATTGAAGTCAGTGAGCTCTTGCCAGGGCTGGCTTCGCGAATTGATGACGTCTGTGTGATTCGTTCAATGGTGGCCGACAACATCAACCACACAGGCGCGGCGCTGCAGATGTGTACCGGGGAGCAGGCATTCTCGCGTCCCAGTCTGGGATCATGGTTGACCTATGGGCTGGGCACCGAGAATCAGAATTTGCCCGGATTCGTCGTGGTCAGTCCCGCAGCCGTGTTTCAGGGCGCCCAGCTCTGGGCATCCAGTTTTCTGCCGAGCGCCTTTCAGGGAACTCTGGTCCGAGATTTGAAGAATCCCATCGCGAACTTAGGTGATCCTGCGATGTTGCTCGACCACCAACGGTCAAAGCTCGACGCCCTCAGCCGCCTGAACGAAATCCACCAGCGGGACCGCGCGGTTAATAGTCAGCTTGAGGCGCGAATCGCGTCATTTGAACTGGCGTTTCGGATGCAACGCGAAGCGCCTGTCGCGTTCGATATCTCGCGTGAAAGTGAAGCGACTCAAAAAATGTATGGCACGGACAAGGCGGAAACAGAAATGTTTGGCAAACAATGCCTGCTCGCCCGGCGCCTCGTCGAACGCGGCGTGCGATTCGTGCAATTATTTGACGCCCCTGCGAACAACGCTTGGGACCAACATGGTGGATTGCGTGAAAACCTGCCCAATCGCTGCCGGGCAGTGGATCAACCGATCGCGGCACTGCTGACCGATCTGAAGTCGCGAGGCCTGCTCGATGATACGCTCGTGCTCTGGGGCGGAGAGTTCGGTCGCACGCCAACAGGAGAAGGCGATAACGGTCGTGAGCATCATCCATTTGGCTTCACCATGTGGATGGCAGGCGGCGGCATCCGCGGCGGTATGACCTATGGTGCCACTGACGAGTTTGGGTGGCACTCTGTTCAGGACAAGGTTCACGTTCACGACCTGCACGCGACCATCCTGCATTTGATGGGATTTGACCACGAACGCCTGACCTATCGTTACGGTGGACGGGATTACCGCTTGACCGATGTGCATGGGCACGTCGTGCAGGGAATTCTCAGCTAACTTGGCAACATAATGCCCTGCTGTGCTGCGCGGCGGATGATCCTAGCGCGATTCAAAGCACGACGTCGAAGCCTTCGAGTTTCCGCGTCAAGGAACTGACGAACTCGCGGATCTCGAATTCCTCACCCGGATCAGCGATTCACTGCAAACCGTGGCTGCCCCATCCCCTGCGAACACATCGCGCTCGGTGCGCGGACGACGACCACTTCTGAATCGCGCGACCGATTGCCGCAAGAAGCAGAAATTGTGGAGCAATGATTGACCTGATTGAGTATCCTGCGGTGAGTTTTGGAAATTACCATTTCTGGTTGGAAGAGTAAGTCGACGATGAATTCCAGTGCAGCGCAATTCAACAAGCAACATCTGCTCAGACGCCGTATTTTGTGCCAGATCGGCGGGATTTCTGCGCTGCGTCTGAGTCTCCCACAATTGCTCAACCAACCGCCTCTGCGGGCGGAGGATACCGCGCATGGCTCCCTGTTTGGCAAAGCAAAGAATCTGATCTGGCTGTACATGGCTGGAGGACCATCACAGTATGAGACTTTCGACCCGAAGCCTCATGCGCCTGCGGAGATCCGGGGAGTCTTTAATCCTATCGCGACAAACGTTGCCGGCGTGCAGATCTGTGAACTACTCCCGCGCGTGGCCGGGATTATGGATAAGCTGGCGATTGTCCGCTCGATGGCGACCGATGATCCAAATCATGAATCGGGAGGCTATTGGGTCAATACGGGCCACAAGTATGCGGGGCCGAACATGCGTTCCGTGAGTCCTGACGACTGGCCGACGCTCGGCTCAATCATCAAGATGCTCAAGCCCAGCGGCAGTCTGCCCTTCAGCAGTGTGATGTTGCCCGAATCGATTATTGCCAACCCGAACGTTTTTCTGCCAGGCCAGAACGGCGGCTTCCTCGGGCATCGGTGGGATCCTGAGATTTTTCGATGCGATCCGTCTGAACCGGGATTTCGGATCGATGATTTTTCATCACTGATTGAAGTGCCCTCCATGCGTTTGGCGGCGCGCCGAAATCTGTTGGCACAGTTCAATCAATCGGCACACCGACTGGAGACCACTGATCTGCAGGAATATGATCGACAGACGCAGGAAGCAATGGGGGTATTGTTATCTGGAAAAGCGCGAGGTGCGTTTGCGTTGGACGAGGAATCAGCGGCAACCCGCGACCGCTATGGTCGTGGAAAATGGGGACAGTCGGTGTTGCTATCGCGCCGGCTGATTGAAGCTGGAGTTCGGATGGCCTTCGTTAACTGGCCGCGCGAACCTGGCGACCTCAGTGCGGGCAATCCACTGTGGGACACGCATTCCCACAACAATCCTCGGATGAAGGATGTGTTATGCCCCCAGTTTGATCTGGGATTCACCGCTCTGATTGAAGATCTCGATGCACGCGGACTGTTGGCTGAAACGCTCGTTGTCGCGATTGGCGAAATGGGCCGGACAGCCCGTTTCAATGGATCCGGAGGCCGTGATCACTGGGGCAACGTCTTCAGCTTCGTGATGGCAGGTGCCGGAATCCAAGGTGGGTACGTTCACGGAGAAAGTGACGCGACGGGTGCATTTCCGATTTCTGGTCGAGTTCAGCCGCAAGACCTGACCGCGACGATCCTGCATCTTTTGGGAATCGGCCACGAAGCGATGTTCCCGGATCGAGCGGGGCGACCGCTGCGGGCCACAGAAGGCGAACCGATCCATGGCATTATCTGACAGCCAATCAAAAGCCTCAAGCAGGCGTTAACTGAAGGACGACGGACCGCCAAGCCCAACCATGAGCCACGTACGCAAATGCTTACCACCATCGCAAGACAGCGGAGTCCCGGCATGATTCACTTGATATCTCGCCTTCTTCTCGCGATCACATGCCTGACAGTGACTTTGAGCGAAATTGGACAGGCCACCGACAGGATTTACGCGCCAACCGACGTCCAGCGTACGGAAGATGTGATCTACGGTCGCAAATTTGGCATGGCCCTCACGATGGATGTCTTTCAGCCAGCGAAACCAAATGGTTGCGCTGTGCTCTTCTTAGTAAATGGGGCTGGCTGTCTAGCAAAGACACACCATTGATGGTGACGATCCGGCCGAGCGACTATGAAATCTTCCTCGAACGTGGATACACCGTATTTGCCGTTGTCACCAGTTCCCAGCCAAAATTTACGATTGCCGAACTAATGCAGGATGTGACCCGAGCGGTGCGCTTCGTGCGTACCAATGCGCAGCGTTTTGAAGTGGACGCAGGGCGACTGGGTGTAGTGGGCGCCAGTTCCGGAGGCCAGCCGACGTTGTCGATCGCCGCCCGTGGGGGCCCGGGAAATCCGAGTGCTGAAGATCCTGTTGAGCGCGAGAGCAGCGAAGTACAGGCCGCCGCATGCTTTTTTCCACCCACCGACTTTCTGAACTACGGCGGTCCAAGCAAGAGCGGAGTCGGAGAAGGCCCGCTAGCTCCGTTGGAGGTTGCATTTGGTTCGAAAGGATTCTCAGCCGCTGAGCGGACAGTTCTGGGCCGGGAGATTTCGCCTATTTACTTCATTACGGCGAAACTGCCACCAACGCTGATCATTCACGGCGACCGTGACGAGGTCGTGCCCCTCGAGCAATCCACGCGATTTGTCCAACGTGCCGCCGACGAGGGGGCGTCTCCTGTCAAGTTGATTGTGCGTCCCGGCAAGGGGCATGGCTGGGGCGATTTCTGGAAGTCGGCGGAAGATGTGACGGCCTTCGCAGACTGGTTTGATCAACACCTGTGAGACCGCCCGCAGACGGAAGCGAGATCCGGTTTTGTCAGGTAAGTTAAAACTGAATTCCGGCGCGGAGCAGGATGGTGTCACCAAAATCGATCTGTCCGGGGGTATTTTCGTATTCCATGGAGCGATCAAACACCAAACCGGTTTCCACAAAGACGCCGCGGTTTTCGCGAAGGAGGTATTCGACACCCAAGACGAGGCGTAGATCGCGCAGTGTGAGCTGATCGTCCAGCCCGCCAGCGCGTTTCACCGCCCATGTGTTGCCGCCTAAGACGCCACTCAGATAGCCCCAAGTTTCGCTGCGGTCACCATCTTTGAGCAGACGGCGTGACAGACGCGGGGCTGGAAATTGAATGTCCAACTTCCACAGCGGGGATGGAGTCCAATAGAGTCCCATCGCGGGCAGCACCGGATAATCCTGACGCCCGGTGTAGATCACACCTCCCGTCATCGACAGCTTTTGCGGGATAATTTGGCATTGCAATAACGCCATCCCAAACAGTTTGAACGCATGCTCACTCGATTGAAAATCACTCCGCACGGATGGCGTGCACAGGACCATGGTCGTTAATCGTTCGTTTTGGACTTTTTTCCAGAACATTTTTACGCCTGCTTCATACAACGCATCAGGAACGTCGAGTGACGCATGGGCGTTCAGTTGATCTAGGCGGAAGAACGGCGTGCACGAAATTATGTGGTCCATACTTCCGAACGGCACGGCAAACGTTCCGCACAGATCAAGCGTTTCGATGCCGAGTCCCGTAGAATCTGCAGGGATGATTCCATAAGCAGCCTGCGTACCCTGAAAACAAGTCGTGCGATATCGAATCAGGGGTGTCTCATAGCAATCAAAATCAGGTGCGCAGGAGCTTTCGAATCCCGCAAACGGAGTGGCTTCATCCGATATGACATGGCCGGCCTGTGAGTCTTCAGTCAGTCCCTCAACAGCGATCGTGTCAACAAATTGCGGATCTGATTCAAACGCGGCAGCGTCAGTCCGATCAGAACGGAACGGCGTTTCATCATCACGCGCCGCATTTCTCCCGTTCATCGTATCCGAAAACCTCGCTGGCACTTCCTCGTTGCCAACGGACTCAGATTGTCTCCTAATCCGTAACTCCTCTAGGAACGAATCCTCGGCGCAGACCGCTCCGCTGTGGATCAGTACGATCAGTAACGGGAAGGTGAGCCAGTTTGTTCGCAGATTCATGAGTCGAGTTCGCATCGGTCACGGGATCGAATCTTGCACACGCGGGTGAAACCTGCGTGACGTGTGCGGTTTCGAGCGACTTCTGTCAGAGAATCGACATTTCCGAACGCCTGAGAAGCATCGGATTGTGGCAATGAGATAATCCAGAACATCTGCTGGAACTCGAAGGTCGGCGTTTTCTGCCGATCTCAACGCATCGAAGTCGCAACCAGCGATTTCAGCCGTGAGACTGATCGTTGTTTTCCCGGATCCGCTGGAGCAATGCCCCGCTGACACGTCCGGAGCTGCTCAACACGAAATGTCGTGCCTTGGCGCTGGTGGCGGAAATGTTGATTCGCAGGCGATCGTCGGGAAGGCATGCGGTGACTCGTTCGGCCCATTCGATCAGGCACAGCCAGTCGCGGCTGGCTGTGAATTCATTGGCCCCGATCGCAATGAATTCGTCCGTATCACCGAGGCGATACGTGTCAAAATGAGCGACTGGGAACCGTCCGTCCGTATACAATTGCAAGAGCACAAAAGTCGGGCTATTGACTTGGGTGATATCGATTCCCAACCCTGCGCAGATGGCTCGCGCTAGCCGCGTCTTACCAGCTCCTAATTGACCGTTCAGTTCAACGACTAGCCCTTCGACAACAGATTCGGCAAGACAGGCACCCAGCGAATCCGTGGCGGCTTCGTCAGCACAATCTGTCATGAAAGAATCATGGTAATTTATGGGCATACACGCTGTCTGGCTTCTGCGTTTTTCTCAGAGAATCATCTACGGAAAAATAGGCACCGTAGCTACCATCCGAGTTTCCACTTGGCGGGTGATAGTTCCAACGCCACAGTCGATGTGGCTGCATTTCATACATCATCTTACTGCAACCCGGCAGCACGATAAACATCAGTGAGACTACTCTGAGCGTCATGGTGCGTGTAATCTTCATACTGTCCTCGCTCATTCTACTTCGCACGGGATCAAGCGTTGTGCCTCTGCGTCAAAGGCATAAGCGCCGCCACACGGGAAGAATAGCGGATGATGGCAGTTGGCATCGTAGGAAAACGCTGGCCAAGCCTTGAACTGACCAGTGCGTTCGCGCGACATCTTCTTGCACTGGCAGAATCTGCCGTTGCCCCCCAGCGGTGGCGACAAACAGCCAGAGATGCATAGGCAGAAAACTCCCAAGCATCTATTCCGTGCGGCTAGTTCGACTGTCAAACTTTAAAGTTGGGGTTGAATTGTATTTGTACGACGGACTTCCAGTCCGTCGGCGGTAACCTTTGTCGACGGACTGGAAGTCCGTCGTACCGGAAAATTGAGCCTTGACAGAGCACTAGTTTCATTTGCGACCGGCGAGCTGTCAGGCCTGCGGCTATCCTAGTTTTTTGGGGCTGCGAGGTTGTGTCACGTGTGCCTGTCGAGGTTTTGTCAGAGGCTCGGTTTTGTCAGTGCCCGCATCGTGCCTATTCAAGAAACGGGTCGAATTGATCTACCGTTGCTCCTGTGGGCTTGGTGGTATTTTCAACGGGACTGTCCTTGACAACAGACTGGACTGCTCCCGGAGCCATTTCTTCGATGCGTTTTCGCGTGTAGCCTGCGGATGATTTTGCCGTCCCGTTCAGCACACTTCCGGCTTTGTCAGTCGCGGCTTCTTTGGCTCGATCCAACGCGGCTTGGGCTCGATTTCCGAGCTGGACTGAGACTTCTTCGAACATTGAATCACCATCAGGTGATGCACCAGAAATGGAAGGCTGAGGTGCTGAGTTGGGGTTGTCAAAAATCCGTGCTTCCGTTGCCTGACCCTGTTGCGCTGGGGTGGGTTTTGCGGCTGCTCCGACTGTGGTGTTGGAGCCTGTTTTGGGTGGCGTGGATCGTGGAGCGGAAGCCCTGAGCGGATCAGCCGGAGTGTTGACTTCATTCCGCAGGCCATCGATCACGTCAGCGGTTGAGAACCGTGACGAAGCGACTGGACGTGCAGGATCAGCCACCCCGAGCGGCGCTGTTTCCGGCTTCCGAGCCACTCGAAACGGATCGGCGATGACGGTGTTCCGCGCATCCTGTGGAAAAGGGATTCTCGTCAAGACGTCGTCGGGATCTGCATCAGTCCCTGCCTGCTTGCGGGACGAAGTAGGAATTTCATTGAGATTAGCAGCGTCGGATTTGACGCCATCCTGCACGGATTGGTCCAAAAACGACCGCAGTTGATCCAGTGTGGAGTTTTCTTCCGTCACAATGTCAGCCAAGGAGTTTGCGACAGATTCAGAAATCAGATCCGACGATCCGTGTGCCATGAGAGCGCGGGCCAGCTCGGGGCGATCGGTCCACTGTGACGGTGACCAGTTACGCACATCGGCATACGCGAGTCCGACAGAATGCTGAGGCGTCCGCGGCACCATCTGGAATCCGTCGTGCGAATGAACAACGTGATACTGGAGCGCGACGTACATCGCCGACGCACCCAGTACCGTGCCGAATAGATACGGCTTAGTTTTGCTCATCGGATTAATCCTGATCTTCGGAGGTGGAACTTTGAGACGCTGAAAAAGATTGAAACTTTCCCAACATGCAGTCAAGGGGCGTGGGAATCAAGCCGGATGCCAAACATCCAAGAGCACAGAGCAACCCTAGCACGTCTCTCGCTGTTTCCTTTGTGCTGTTCCGTCGCTGCTCGCATTTTTCGACCAACTCACGCTCCAGAGCCCGTGCATGTTTTCGCAGTCCACAGACTTTACGTAATAAGCCTTTACGGCACCGTCCGGATGTTCCACGGCAAACTTCCCGCAGTTTTGGAAATTCCGACACGAAGGCTTAAGTTGGGACAGCACAGCACCACCGACTGTCAATGGCGAAATGTTGAATGAGTCGTCTGCATTAAGCCCCGACTCGCCGGTGTCCCCCCGCCAGAGGACACCTGTCACCGGCGGTTAAAGAAACTGGGCTGGGTATGACTCAAAATTCTCATTTTCATTGCCCGCGACTGTGAGCCGTTGACGGAACTGCACGCGACTACCATGATTCCCTGGGATCGTCGATCTGCAATGCGTCATAATCGATTCTCACTTTGAAACCACAACCGCTTTTTCGCAATTGAAATACGATATGGACTACAGCTTCAAAGGCAAAAACGCCCTCGTCACCGGTTCTTCAAAGGGGATTGGCCGCGCAGTCGCGGTCGCATTGGCTCGGGGTGGGGCGAATGTGACGATCAATTGTAGCGCCAGTCAGGCGCAGGCCGAAGAAGTGGCGCGTGAAATTCGTGACATGGGCCGAAAAGCCATTGTTGTCGCCTGTGATGTCTCCGACTTGAAAGCCGTTGAGGACATGGTCCAGCAGACCGTTGAGGCATTTGGGAGCCTTGATCTTTTTGTCTCAAACGCGGTCTACAGCGACCGCCAACTCATGGTCGATGCCGACATGGACGGGTTCAGACGTACGATCGAAGTCAGTATGTGGGGCGCGCTGCATGGTGTCCGCTCGGCGGCGCAGCAGATGCTGAAGCAAGCTCATGGCGGCGCGATTACGGTCATCAGTTCACCGCATGCGATCATCCCGTTTCCAACGGCAATGGCGTACAACATGGCCAAAGCTGCAATTGACCACATGGCACGCACGGCCGCGATTGAACTTGTCCGATCTGGGATTCGCGTCAACGTATTTCATCCGGGCTGGATTGATACTCCGGGCGAGCGAAAATTTTTCACCCAGGAGCAACTTAAGGAAGGCGGTGAAGGTCTGCCGATGGGCCGCATGGGAACCAGCGACGAGATGGCACATGGAGTCTGCTTCACATTAAGCGACGAAGGTTCCTATATGACCGGCACCACACTTACGATGGACGGCGGCGTTGGCCTGCCATGGTGGTCGAAGCGGACTGAAGGCAAACAGTAGCGCTCACAAACATGGCTGAAACAGTTGTTCAATCGGGATTTTTCGATGAAACATGGACCCCGTAGGGTTTTCGCAAAAATGGCGACATTGGTCGGTTGAACACACCCGACGCAACGAATCCGGCTACTTGACGTGCAGGAACTCGTTTGAGTTCAGATCACATGGCACAGATCCGCCAATGCTGCTTGAGACGGCACGGCGGGAGGACTGATGCCTCGTCGTGCGGACAGGCGGATGGCATGGTCGGACGAATCTTAAAAAATCCCGGGAACAGGTTCAAATCGCCTGAAGCCTTCAGTCTGTGGACTTGGTTTTTCTGACGTTAAGAGAATCTGTTCCACAGGCAACGCAGCGGACGACAGGCGAATGTCATCCAGCAAACCATCGAAGAAACTATCCTCTGCCCCAGTGCGAAATCCAAGGCTCAGTGGTGTTTCACGAGGATCGATGATCACCGCCTGTCCATCACGATATGGAACGCGTCCAATCGGCACTGCGGCAAGTTCCATCGTCTTGCGTTCTGCGGCAATGTGTGCGGTCTGTTCGGCAATGAACTGTCGGGAATTGGTGACTTCTGCATGTGTCGGCAGTCTGCCCAAAGCCGATTTCCAAAGCGTTTGCAGGGTCTCGTGAGTTTCGCGCGACAATGTCTGGAGATGATCCGCAAACTTCAGCCCGTGGTTCATCATGATTTGACTGTTGAGCAATAACAACGACTGCACGGGCGATGTCGTGGTGTCGCGAGATGAAGTACTTGTAAAAAACAAAGGAAGATCAAAGACATCTAGCAACGCATCGCGTTCATTTCGCATCATCCGAAGATAGATCGACCGCCGCGGAATATCGGATGGAACTCCAAGACCAACGGCAGTCAGATCCAATTGTCCTGAGGATCAATGGCTTCAAAGAACGCCCGCAACCGAAAATAGTCCTGTTGCAAAACGGGGTCAAATTTGTGGTCGTGACACCGCGCGCACTGAAGTCCGACACCTAAAAACACGTCGCTCGTGGTGTCCGTGATTTCATTCAGGATAATGTCCCACTGACCACGCACGTCGCGGTTGTTATCTTCATAAATCCAGTGTCGCATATAACCCGTCGCGACCAATGCGGCGGAGTTGTCCGGAAACATCTCATCCCCGGCTAGCTGTTCCTGCAGAAAGCGATCATATGGCTTGTCGCTGTTCAGCGAACGAATGACGTAGTCACGATATCGCCATGCGTCCGGATCAACGTCCGCCACAAAGTCAGCGATCTCATGCGGCGTGGGTGGCAAACCAATTAAATCAAAGGTCAAACGCCGAATGAGGGTCGCGCGATCTGCATCTGCCGCCGGCTGAAGATGCTCCTTTGTCAGTCCAGCGTGAATAAATCGATCAATCTCATTGCGACTCCAGTGATCGTTGGCGTCGACGGGTGGCGCGACAACCTTCACTGGTTGCAGCGCCCACCAAGCCCGCTCTTCATCGCTGAAACCACGTTCCGCCTCTTTTATGGCTGCCATCCCTGGGCTTGCGGCCGGCCACGGAGCGCCACGCCGCACCCATTCTTCGAGCAGCCTGATCGATTCATCCGGAAGCTTCTTACCGGGTGGCATTTCCGCAGATTCGTGCCGGACTGCCTGCAGCAACCTGCTGTCCAGCACATTGCCTGGGAAGATTGCTGCGCCTGACTCGCCGCCGATCAGAATCGCCTCACGCGAATCTAGTCGCAAGCCGCCGTTCTGTGTTTTTTTTTGCCGTGGCAGGCATGACAATTTTCTGTCAGCAGCGGGCGGACTTTCGTCTCGAAAAACGTCAGATCCGCCGGAGTGAATTGCAGCACCTCGTTCGATCCGAGCGTCTTAATCGTTTCATCGGCATGTGCCACTCCCGGGGAGATCAAGAGCAATACGCGATAACAAGCACCATGGCGGGAAATTTTTTGCTGTGCTGGGTGACACCGGCAGAGGAACCTGAACTTGCACGACCGATGATTGCATGAAGAAGTTCTCCGCCACAACGAGGCGGATCAGTCCGATCAGTTTGACCGGTCTGATCCGTCCGATCAGATCACTGCGGTGCCGAACTGTGCTACTTCTTCACAAGCCAGATATTGCGATACACGACTGGATTGCCGTGACCCTGAAGATAGATCACATCAGGCGAATCCGCTTCCTCGTTCTTTCCTGGCGTCCCATGTGGCAGCTCAAGATTGTCATGGATTGTAATCCCGTTATGCTTGATTGTCACACGGGCATTCGTCACTTTCTTCCCACCCGCATAACGAGCGGCTGTGAAGTCCATGTCGTAAGTTTGCCATGTGAGCGGCGGAAAACAGGCATTGACCTTAGGTTTTCCAATTGAATAGATCCCACCGCACTCGTTGTTTTCACCTTCCAAACCAAACGAATCAAGCACTTGGCATTCATAACGGCCTTGAATATAGACGCCACTATTGCCGCGTTCTTGGCCACGTGCCGCAGGCTTGAACGGTGTGCGAAATTCGATGTGCATTTTGTAGTCGCCAAATTTTTCTTTTGTCTCACAATCTGCCGCCAGCAGATCTGTCATCGTGATCTTACCACGTTCAAACTGCTCGGCAGAAGTCCCGTCAAACAGGACGATTGCTCCCGCGGGCGGTTTCGCACCCAGCGTCTTACTCTGGCGTTCAACCTTTTTCAAGGTTCCAGTTTCCGTGCCGTCTTTCGAATATAGAATCGCCTTGCCATCCTTCAAAATGGCATGCCCATGTTCATCGTCAGCAACCATGGTTTGGCCGTCTTTGGTTTCTCCATGGGCTTTGAATTTCTCTGTGCCCGTCCAGCCTTCACCCGGTAATCCGCCTGGGTACACTACGGCGTCGAACTTATGATCGCCCAATGCGATCACCTGCAGACCAAGTTGCACGTTCTGGCCATCATGTTTAATTTCGCCCGTATATTCGCCTTGCAGCGCGTAATCTGGGCCTGCTTCTTCGACGGTCAAAAAAGTATCTTCTGCCACAGCCACAGCCACCAGCAAAGGCAGCACGGCCAACAATTGAAATGTCCGGATCATAAACTTGCATCTCGCTCTGTACGTTTTTGAATCGACCACCCATGAAGCAATTGCGCGACCGACAACCGGCCACCAGTCAGCTTCACGACATACTCCATTGTAGAAACT